>Ga0126336_10001421_pt1 | contig 12426 bp, 8 predicted proteins | sample SidCmetagenome_FD_92530 | JGI IMG/M metagenome (GOLD analysis project Ga0126336, IMG submission 92530) | Coral microbial communities from El Islote,Puerto Morelos, Mexico - Siderastrea C C metagenome | ecosystem: Host-associated > Invertebrates > Cnidaria > Coral | place: El Islote,Puerto... | reverse complement strand
TCCAGTGTATGAAGTGTATTGGTAGCCCTGTGGTGCGGACGGACGGACGGTCACGTGACTATTACGTCACTACCAAAATTTTTTGGCTTGACAGGTTACCAAATTTCCTTAGCAATGGAGCTCTGCTGACGCGCTAGCACGCTGGCTCCGCTAATATACACGTTACAGAAGAGACACCGACGTTTGTAGTTTGAAATGCGAGACCTGAAACGTCATGAATGAACATAATATCTGGCGGCCTGCGGGGGAAGAAACGAGGCTGCTTCATGCGCTTTAATTTCAGGGGAGTATTTCATAAGTTTAGTCACTTTGGCTTCAACTCGCGCAAACTTTCAACTTCGCTGTTTTGTTACAGTTTAATAATAAAGCAAACGATAGATTCCTATCACCCAAAGCTTCTGGACCTTTTTTGTCGGCCCAAGATTGTCTGTAATTTTCATTTTCAGCAAATTACAGCATATTAAAGACATTTTTCTTGAGCAAGAGATCAGCCGTAATTTTTCACGCTCTCTTACTGTAATTGCATTGTACAGGCAGAACATCTAGTAGTGTTACGTACGTGTCAAACGCAATGCTACGATAATCAATCTTGTTTGAAAGTGATTGTTTGTTTTTTGAGGTTTTTTCCTTTTCAGTTGAAAATAAAAACTATAATTAATTTCACTGGAAGGTAAACAAAGTAATCCGTTCTGTGTAAAAACCAATAATCTATTATTGGATGGCTGCTGGTTTACTCAGTGACTGAGGTCTTGGAAAAAAAGTGAATTAAAATCCCTCAAACAGCAGTATATAGGCGCAATCTTACGATAACACTGAAGGTTTTATTATTTGTTGATGTATTTGTTGTAGTTCAATTCTCCTTTGTTCTTTTTTATGTAGATATATGATAATGAATATAAAACAAAAGAAAATAAAAATTGAACCAAGGATAAAATTCATATTGATAAGCAGCAAATAACATTTGTTATTAACAGCTGATTTTGGTTTTTCTTTTTTTTTGATTTTGGTCCGCATTTATTCAACCAAGAGGGAAACACTTCCAACGCAGAGACAGAATCAGCCATGAGCAATAGCCTCTGTTCATTAGATGGTGTTGCGAGAAATCGAAGTTATGCTTTCAACGCGGTAGCTCTGTCAGCTTCAATAGTCATCACTTTTCTGTCTCCGCTTGCAGTGGTGGGAAATGCTTTAGTTCTGGCAGCAATATGGAGAAACACATCTCTTAGAACACCTTCCTATATTATTCTCCGTGGACTGGCCTTCACCGACCTTTGCACAGGAGTTATGACTGAGCCTTTTTACGTGGCAGTGCAGTTGATTTGTTTACAAAAAAGAAATGAAAACAACCCGCCATCGTTCCTCGTCATTCCTATGGCTTTTTGTGTAAATTTTTTCACTCACTTATCTTTAGTACTCGTTACCGTAATGTCCATCGAAAGATGGCTACATATGACTCGTCGATCGTTACTGACCGTGCGTCGTAGCTGTTTGATTGTGGCTCTAATATCATTGTTTCTGGTACCAGTTGCCACATTTTATTATTACTCGATGGAAGCAGCATTCAATCTCAATGTTCTATTCTTTGTATTTTTCCTTTTTTGCCTAATTGCTACCACGCTTTCTTATTTTAAAGTTTTCCGAATTATTCGCCGTCACCAGCAGCAAGTACAAGCTAATGAGAACTCTCGTCAGCCAGCAATAGACATTTTGAAAAGAAGAAATCTATGTTCTAATCTATGTTCTAATATCTTGGCAGTCTTTTATGTTAGTTACTCATCCTATCTTGTTGTAACAGGACTTTTTGTTTTTAAAGTTTATAAAGAATCAGAGGTGGCACATATGATATCCATGACGTTTTTGCTCCTGTAGTCTTCGCTCAATCCCGTTATTTATATCTATAGAATGAATGATACACGAAATGAAGCAAACATTTTGCTGAAAAAACTCTTCTTTATTTCATAAACTAAAACTTAATTTTAAATATGTTATCAAAGTAAATAACAGAATACAATGAAATGTGTACACACAGCACAGCATAGAATGTCTGCATTTTAGTATTTTGAATAAATGCAAATGTCAACGACGATGTAGTTCAATCTCTTGTGTTCTTGCTTTCTGAGAATGGAAGACCCTCGTAGTTATGTCTGTAACTTAAACAGTTACAAAAAAACAAGGAAGAAAGAGAGAAAAATTATGCTTGAACGGGACAGGAACCAAAAGAAAGATAAATCGTATCTGCATTTCTTGGAAAAAACGAAAGGAGAAAATATTGAACACCAGATACAAGCCGTGTGTGAAAACGGAACTTGTTTTCTATCTTTAAGCCTTTCTTTCGTGGACAGAATCCCAAGAAAACAAAATTCTGTTTCTTTTTAAGAGGAAGCGCTTAAATGTTTACAGGTTTAAATTGAAGAAGATAATCCAAAAGTGTAAAGAATATTCCCTAAACTTTTAAACATGCTAAGAGATTTATTTTAATTTTTTTTGAGTGTGTGATTTTTTCCCCCTCAAAAATCCGCCTAGATTAAATGGATTATATTAAACTGACCAGAGCAAAAGCTTTGGGAATGAACAGTTTCCCTGTGTGAGGGATTAATTGACTATTGGGTAGTTTGCCTTATACATTTAAAATTATAAGAGTTGCCTAGTTCCAGTGAATTTGACCGTAGAGGGTTTTTTTTAATTATATCTAAATAATAGCGTCACCCCGTTTCAGCTCCACTGGACTGCTATTTGCTTAAATGGTTTTCATGGTTGTGCGAATTTCTCTTGTCCAACAACATTTCCTCCTTAATCGTTGTACGGATGACAGAACCACTTCCTGTTGGACGAAGTTCATGTACCTGGAAGAAAAAACGAATTATCCGGAGCACAGAAGTGACTGACAGATTTTTGGATTGTTTACCTTTTCATCGACACGTTGATTTGGATTGTTTACCTTTCATGCACTTTATTAATGCAGTAAAGAAAATGAAAAAAATATATATTAGTTTACCGTTTGTATTTTTTATCTCTTTATCATTCACAGCCCTGATGCTTTTAACAAAGTTTGCTTATCATAAGAAGATTTATTATAACTCTAATAAAGAATACTGAGAAGAGCATAAGGATTGAAAATACAACTAAAACCTGTCAAACAGCGGGGTTTGACGAGCATTGTACGGCCTTTCCAATGAAAATTTCCTATTATATGTTTTAAACACAAACGGTGTCATTAAATAGCAATGTTATTAATAGTTGTTTCTAGACTCGTGAGTTAAATTTAGTCATGTAAAAGGACAGGGACGTGTAACGTAGAATTCGAAGCAATCATGAATAACATCTCAACTACCTCTTCTCCAGGTAATTTTCACAACCTCTGTTCACTTGGCGATGTTCCGAGAAACCGAAGTTCTGTTTTTCATGTGGTGTATCTCTCAACCTCAGTTTTCATCGCGTTTTTGTCGCCGGTTGCAGTGGTGGGAAATCTCCTAGTAATTGCGGCACTTTGGAGGAACACGTCTCTCAGAAGGCCCTCCTACATTCTTCTTTGTGGTTTGGCTTTTACGGATCTTTTCACAGGACTCGTCACCCAACCTTCTTACGTTGCATTGGAGTTTATTTGTGCACAGAAAGCCGAGGGAACTGAATATCCACCATTCCTTATTTACACCACATATATCAGCGGAGGATGCGGCACATACTTTTTTCTTTTACTGCAATACTCATTACACTTATGTCCATCGAAAGGTGGCTGCACATGACTCGTCGATCGCTACTGACTGTGCGTCGTAGCTATTACATCGTAGCACTAGTATCACTACTTCTCATACCACCGGTGGTGATTCGCTTAAACGGATTTCGATTGGCCTCAGACTTAATTTTGTTTATAATTTTCCTGTTTTGTATTATTGCCACATCGATTGCTTATCTTAAAGTTTTCCGCGTGATTCGCCATCACCAACAGCAAGTTAATGCGCACGGATCTGCACAAAACTTTGGACGGCCAGGAATAGACCTAGCGAAATACAAAAAATCTGTATTAACAATCTTGTGTATCTTGGGAAGTTTCTACATCGGTTACTTGCCTTTTCTTTTTACTCGAGGCATTTCGTTTGCTTTCCACAGTATAGAGAGTGACGTAGAGATGGCATTTATGATGTCTTTGTTATTTTTGTTTCTTTCGTCTTCCATTAATCCTCTTATGTACATGTGGAGAATGACTGATATTCGAAACAGCGTGAGGCATTTGTTTACAAATCCTACTTCGGTGCAGGCAAACTAAACAAGGGTTCAAGTTACGTACGCTATAAAGTGTAGAGTTTTTTGGCCCCGATCGCAACAAAAATTACTCTTTACAATGAAAACGCTGTCGTAGTATTTCTTTGCATATTGTAAAGCAGAGATTTTTTACTTCTAAAATTCTGAAAGCTATTTTAATAATTTAAGATAAACAATAATCCCGCTTTCCCGAAAAAAAAAAACAATTTATAAACACATCGGTTAAGAGGTAGAAGCCGTCATTATGACTACTCATAATGTCATTTATGTCGAGGCATGCTGCCCACGTGGGTGCATAAAGCTAGCAATACGATTAGAGGGGGCTTTAAACTCGGTTTAATACACAGGCCATTCTTCCTTTCTTTCCACGCAATCAGACCAGACAGATCTCAGGAAAAATTTTTCCCGCCTCCTCCCCTTCTCACCACCCAACGGATTATTGCTTTTTGATATAGTTGCTCTTGTAACATCAAGTAGCGTTGATTTGCGGCGGCTTTTTTTGTCGCCCCAATTACTAGCTTTGGTTCAAGAGCTTTGTTTAATAGGATATTTGGTGGTTTTAGTTGTCTATTTACACATAATTCACAAAAATACATAAATTATTAAATACAAAAATTATAAAGTACTAAGATATGAATGATTGAAGGTTAGGGTCCGCTCGCATGTGTTGTGACTAGTTACCTCATGGATTCTATTAAACCTGCTATAACCGTGGCCAGATTTATTCAACACAGCTGTCAATTTACTGTAGTTTTCTCTCGCGGCAAGAATTCAAGCAGAGCTCGGGCTTAAAGGATGTTTTAGAATCAGTAAGCACATGCGTCGATATAAATATAATTCTTTGTCCTCCCATTTTGCATACCGTATTTTCTCGATTAAACGCCGGGGGCGTTTATTTAAAACTCGGCCTCATAGACCTGGCGTTTATTCGGACCCGGCGTTTATTCTGGGCCCGGCGTTTATTTATTGAGTGCATTTTTCAGCCATTTATTTTAATTATCAGTTCTAGAGGTTTATTGAATTAGAAACCAAAAATCAACAAAAACGTTTAAAAAAAGTGAAACAATGTCACCAACTCCCTCTTATCTCAGTGAATCCGGTAAGTCATTTAGCAAAAACCTTACACTGAGAGGAACAGTGATTGAACTCTTTTTAACGTTACATTTCTCCGTGATACACTGAGGAAGTGTACCGGTAACTGCTCGACACTAAACGTACTGTGCAAGCAATCTAGAATTGAGAAAAGCAAATTATGGATCGATTCAAGGAACTGCTGGAGAAACGCTGGAGAAAACTTCGAGAAGATCCTCGTCTGATGGACAAGCCCGCAGAAAAGTTACGATGATTTTTTAAAAAAAGAGATCGACACGATACCTGATGCGTCGTTTGTTTCATCTGTTTTAGTTCTAAGTACAATTGTAAATGGAATTTAGGTTTTATTATCAGTGGATAAATTCAAATAAAATGGTAGAAAGAGAACTATAGTTCAGGTACGACAGACAATCCTGATTTAATATACCCATCCCGAATAAACGCTGGGACCTCAAATAAACGCCGGGACCCCGAATAAAACGGGGGCATTTATTTTAAACTCGACCCAGTAGACCCGGTGTTTATTTGAACCCGGTGTTTTTTCGAGAAAATGCGGTATGCTAAAATATATACAATAATGAATACAAGCTCGTGAAGGTGGTATATACTTGAATAAATGTTAGGAAGGCTTCCTTTGTTTACACAAGCGACTAAAACTGATTGTCGTTCTCTTAAGGTAAAAGCATCAACTGTTTTAATTAAGCAAGAGTTCAACATCATCAATAAAAAATAGCACAGTGGGTCTCGAACGAACTTTAAGAAAAGCATTATCTTTCTTATAATAAAACAAAACGTAGAATAGCGTATGAATATATGATGATGACTTATGGCTGCATAAATTCATTCAAAATACTGTTGGCTGCATCTTTTCTGTTAATTAATTTTCAGTTCTGATTAAAAAAATGGGTAGGCAATGATGCTTTTTTCAGGGCGGTGTGCACCAAAATTAAGGTTTCATTTCTTGTTGGTTCTAAATTTTAAAATTTACTCAAGTATAATCCGGAAGAAAATCCTTGCAACGCAGGATAACACTACAAGAACGACAACAACAGCTAAAGCCATGTACCACAACCCAACGTTTTCTTGTCATTTAATCAATACACATTCAGAGGAAGGGATTCAAATTTTTTACTTATATGTTTTACTTATTTTCCTCACAGACCGACAAACAGCACAAACATCCTACTTTATTTAGTCACTGGTTAAGTTAAGTTGTTAATGCTTACGTCTTGCGAATCTTCCTCCTCCTTTAATTTTTAAAACCAAAAGTCATTGTTACTTGATCATAAAATTTACGCTTTACCAAATGCCTTTTCAATATGACAAGCAAGTAGCTCAGCTCGAACGAACCACTTTTATGGAGTAAAGTAACCCATACGTTAGTTTATGAGACTGGCTACATTCCTATCCTCTGAAAAAGAATGTTGTGAGGAAAAAATTAAAACCCACTTCAAAATAATGACTCGAGAGTTTCTAATAAAGGAAAGGCAAAACAAGACAACAACAACAGAAAAAAAACGGAACCCAACGTTTGCTTTATTTTGTCAAATCAAAGCAGAAAATCTTAACTAAAAAAACGAGGTAAAAAGTTAATGTTATATTGTAAATAACGAAACCTAAATCACGGAGGTCATAGTCTCTGTTATCCAGATTTTTTTTAGTTCTTTGAGCAGAGGATTTTTTTCACTTCAACCTGGATGTCATTCATTCTCCAAAGGTAAAGGCCAAAGTTAAGAGAGGAAGATAATAAACATTATTCTCTGTGGACTCAGGCCTTCACCGACCTCTGCATAGGAATTATAGCCGAGCCTTTGTACGTCGCAATGCGATTGATATGTTTACAAGTAAGAAATCAAGACAACCTGCTATCTTTCCCCGTCCCTGTTACAACGTTTTGTGGCACTTTTCACTTACTTAACTTTAGTACTCGTCACCCTTATGTCAATCGAAAGATTGGCCGTTGGATCGTGGCTCTTATGTCATTGCTGCTGATACCACGTGCAAAATTTCAATATTACTCGATGGAAGCATCATACATCGTTGGTATCCTATTTTTTGTATTTTTACTTTTTTGCCTTATTGCAACCACGATTTCCTATTTTAAAGTTTTTCGAATTATTCGCTGTATGAAACACAAGAAATCTATGTTCTCAATTTTGTATATCTTGGGAGTCTTCTATGTAAGTTACTCCCCCTTTCTTGTAGTGACAGCACTTTTATTGTTAAAGGTTATAACGAATCAGAGATGGCGCATGTGATATCCATGACGTTTTTGTTTCTGTCGTCTTCGCTTAATCCCGTTATTTATATTTACAGAATGGTTGATGTTCGACAAGAAGTGAAAATGTTGCTGAAAAAAATACTTCTGCATGTAATAAACTAAATTTAAAATATGTTATCTAAGTATATAATAGAATGCTATAAAATGTGTACACATAGCATAGCAGAAATGTCTTCATTTTAACAGTTGGAATAAATGCAAACATCAACGACGATGCTTTTCAATCTATTCTGTTCTTGATTTCAGCGCAAGTTTTGGGTTTAAACGACCCTGGAAATAAAAGACCCTGGTAGTTATGTTTGAAACTTGATTTTGCTTGAACGGGACAGGAACCAAAAACAAGATAAATTGATCATGCATGCATTTGTGGATGGGAATATAAATAGTCGTTTGTCACCCGTTGCGTTAAGTCAGTTTTAAAAGTAAAGGAGAAAAAAAGGAACATACTTTCACTGTTAGTATTCTTAATCCATGTGGATTCATTAACTTTATGCTTCATGTTCCTTGTCTGATACCACATGATTGTTGGCAAGGTGTTGCTTTGGGTGATACTGTTTGCTGGGACACAAATAATGAAACATCTGTATGGGATAGATTCTGGCCAGGGGCGTGGCTGTTTATTTAAATCAACTACGGAAATCTGGGAAAAACCACATTAACCCAGCAAAGGTGAGGCACCACAGGCCAGAGCGAAGAACGAGTGGCAAGGCAGTCTCAGCCAAAGCCAAAGTAAAAACTCGCCAACAAAAGTTACAGATAGGCAACTGTAGAAACTGTCACTTGTTGACTACATGGCCACTGCTCGTACAGTCACTCGATAAAATTCGCAGATGGTGCATTGGCTTGCCCTTGTTGTTGATGGCGACGGTAATTCGAAGGACGTGGAAATAAGAAAAGGAGGTACGGTAGTTAAAAAACAGAGCAGAGCTGCTGCTATAATCGTAATATTCAACTCAATTACAGGATTTCCTTTTATAGTTTCTAGCGAACGAAAAACTACAAAAGGAATCGGGATAAGCAGTAACACAGCTAAGATGAAACATCCAGACGAGATTTCACTACGGATAGTCGAGACATGTGCAAGCATCCTTCAAGGCTCATGAATGTTATGACGAACGCCATGCTAGCAACAAAATACGTTGCACTTGCGTCTCGAGATGTGTCTACTGTTTTATAAATCGGAGGCTTGTTGCAGTCAAAAACCAAGAACAACAGACCGGTTGCAGCAGTGAAAGGTTCTGCGGTAAGTCCCGTACATAAATCAGTTAACGCTAATCTGCTGATAAGAATATGGAAAGTTGTCCTCTGGAAGGTCTTCTTCTAAATCGCCGCCAAAACCAGCCTGTTTCCCGTTACTGCCACCAGTGATAAAATGGCGATAATGATAGAACATGAGAAAGTGGCCACATTAATGTAAGAATCGTTTTTCCTATCATCGTTTGCCGAGCTGCAGATTGGGCTGGAAGAATTATCCGGGGAAAAGATTGGAAATGTCGTGTTGTCGATCATGACCTAAATTTGGTCATGAAAGTTGGCAATCATGTTGCATGGCTGACTTCAGTGGAAGTAAATTTCTAAAATCAGCCTTTAGGGTATGCTCATCTTCTTATTATACGCTCAAATTCCATACCAGATGAAATGAAAACATCTGTGCTACTTTGTTTCTTGTGGAAACGCTATGTTTCTTGTATTGTCGCCTGATCAAGCCTTAAAACACTGTTAAAAGAAGAAAATTATGCAGCGCACTTCCTAATATCATCACCTGCGTAACCGCGGAATATTACACCGTCATGTATAAATGGCCATGGTACAATGTAAATGTTTCCTCGAACGTATATGAGCATAGAGACAATTTGTTGAATAATAAAAGACAGTATATTTATTAAGTGAGAAGTTGAAAACGGCAGGGTTGTAAACAAAACTTTCCAAGAAATGTGTGTGGTTGCACTGCCTGAATTAATAGGGAGCTTTCTTTTATTTTGACTTCTTTCATAATTGAAAAAAATAACATTAACTTTGTAAAGATTATGACTTTCTAAATGATTAATTTAAATTTAGATCGCAATGCTCATTAATAATGCTTACCTTTATCTAACGTTCATGAATCCCCCCTGTGGGGGAATCAATGAAATCCCATACTGGAAGACTTTGCTCTGAGGTTTAAACCCTAAATTTCCATTTATTTCCATGTTTGCCTGTCTTCTTTCATTCAATCCACTGCTATATATGTGGAAAAAATAGCGATCATGAGCGTTTTACTGAAGAAACCTTTTCTTATGCAGTCAGACTAACACGGCTTCGCTCTGACGAAGGGCTAACGCTATAAATGTCAGCTTTCAACATCTTTACGGTGGTCAGTTTACCTTATCAATTCAGTTGATTAATCCATAGGTTTGTATTCAATATATAATCCAATTAGATACATGTTTATACAAAGAATTTGCCCAAAATTAGTTTACGTGTCGCCCAAAACGGAGTTCAGGCTTGGTCTATTATAACTGCTAACTGTTCTCTAATTTTGTGGTTTTTGCCTGTTCTTTCGCAGTTGATAAAAAGTTATATAAATTTTGGTGGAAAATTTCGAGGTCCTAGCTCAATGGACTATCTTCCGAATAAGATTTATCCCTAAAGAGTTAAAATGTTTCCAGATTATCGAAAAAACTACATTTTTTTTGTAGAAAAAAAATCAGCGACTTGTAGAGTGTTATTTTTACTCATGACCTGAAAGCACCAGTTAAGGAAATTTAGCATTGCATTGCTTTGGAAAATTTAAAATTTAAAAATATTGTTCTTGCATTGTCATCTTCAGAGTTCTTGACTAAAAAAAACAAACAAACAAAACGAAACAAAACAAAACAAAACAAAACAAAAAACAAAACAAAAAAAAAAAGAACAAAACGCAAATGCAAAAAGTTCCCTTGGCAAGAAAAAGGTATTAAGAAACCGGCCGTAAATTTTTGCGTTTTTAATTGTAAGTGCATCGTACTGGCAGCACATGCAAGATTTTTAGAAATGTGTTAAACACAATCCCACGATAATGAACCATGTTAGAAAGTGATTGATCGTTTTTTTTAGGTTGTTTCCTCCTTTTAATGTAATTACATTCACTGGAAAGTACAATGAACAATTCATTTCTGGATGGGTGCCGGTTTACTCAGTGATTGAGGTCTTTTTAAAAAATTAATTAAATCCGTCAAACAGCAGTATATTAACGCAAAGTTACCATAACATTGAAGGTTTTATTGTTTATTGACGTATTGATAAGCACCAAATAACATTTGTTATTAATAGTTGATTCTGGTTTTTCTGGGTCCACATTTATTCAACCAAGAAGGAAATCTTTTAACGCAGAAACAGAATCAGCCATGAGCAATAAGTCAGCTTTTCCCTCCTCAGAGTTTAACTGTTAGTCTCTGTTCAGTGGATAGTGTTGCAAGAAATCGAAGTTCTTCTTTCAACGCGGTAGCTCTGTCAACTTCAATAGTCATCGCTTTTTTGTCGGCGGTTGCAGTGGTGGGAAATGCTTACGTTCTGGCAGCAATTTGGAGAAACACGTCTCTTAGAACACCTTCCTATATTATTCTCCGTGGACTGGCCTTCACCGACCTTTGCACAGGAATTATAACGGAGCCTTTTTACGTGGCAGTGCAGTTGATTTGTTTACAAAAAACAAATGAAAACAACCCGCCATCCTTCCTCGTCAATCCTATGGCTTTTTGTGTCTTTTTTTCACTCAGTTATCTTCAGTACTCGTCACCCTGTAGCGTGGGGCCTGAGCCCTAGTTGTTAGTTGGACATGCGCAGTGATCTGTGTGTTTGGAGTGTGTTGTGATTCGAATAGTGTGTTGAGTTTATGTTTATGTAGATATAGATATTCTTTATAGTTACAACTTTTCTTAAGCCGATTGTAATTTATACGTTGTGTAATTGTAATCGCAATTGTAATTGTTATTTATGCGTATTTTCTATAATATAAGTAGCTTTTATCTTCTCCATGTATACACGTAATTCAGCCTCTGGCTCTGATGTTTATACCAATAAAGTATCTATCTATCTATCTATCCATATACAATCGTTCGTAGAGATAGAAATAAGCGCGGTGGAGGGCTTTGTGTATATTTACGCGACTCGATATTATTTAAGAGATTACACGAGTTTGAAGATGAAAAGGCAAGATTTCCGCACAGCCCCATACTTCATTATGCATACGGCTCTTTGTTTAAAGAAAACAATAGCGCGTACTTCTATGCGCATTTCTAATGTTTCCTTTTGTTCAACAAAATTTATATTTTTTTTCTAAGTCCATACGGGCTTAGACAAAATTTACGGATTTCGGGTCAGAAATACGGAAAATCAAGCATTTTTTTTTTAATTTTTGCACTTTTCCCGTGTTTTTTAATCTGTTTCGAGCTTTTAGAAAAAATGCGTATTTAAGTCGTCAGGTTAGCGATAAATGAGGTTATGGACAGCGCGTATTTTGTAAACGAAAATAACAATTTTAAAAAATAAAAGGTTTTCTTACCTTTCTTGTGTCTTGAGTCGTTTATTTTTGCTTTCCTTCTTCACATGGAACCAATGCTTGCAGACCACGAATTCATCGTATTTTATTCTTGCTTTCTCTCTTGAAATGTGGCGTATAGGATCACGAACGGTGCATAGAGTGGTACGCAGAACATTTATGGGTCCTTGCGGACCTCATAAAGGTCGGCAATGTGCTTGATAATGTTGCCAAAAGGATCCTCTCCATAGTGCTGACGCCACATATACTCCTGTAGGTAGCTTTCGAAGAGTTC
>Ga0126336_10001420_pt1 | contig 12427 bp, 9 predicted proteins | sample SidCmetagenome_FD_92530 | JGI IMG/M metagenome (GOLD analysis project Ga0126336, IMG submission 92530) | Coral microbial communities from El Islote,Puerto Morelos, Mexico - Siderastrea C C metagenome | ecosystem: Host-associated > Invertebrates > Cnidaria > Coral | place: El Islote,Puerto... | reverse complement strand
TTAAACAAAACGGACCACTATTTTTGGATTTCCTTTGATTGCAATACCGTTAAAACCCGTGTATAAGCCCTGGGCTTATACAAATTCGTAAGGGGTTTTAGGCGGGCTTATAAACGGGGGGGGGAGGCTTATATCCGGGGGGACTTAATAACGGTATAAAAAATTGTTTCGGAATCAACAGAAAAGAACGCTATCCATACTTGATACGTTACATTTGCCGTCCATCTTTGTGCCTTGAAGCGTCACAGTACTGATCGGGAATTTAGTCAATAACGTTATTTGATCAATGTTCCAAATAGAGTGTGTTCGCAGCGGCCATGCTAGAGGAGAAGACAATAGAATTCGTTTCCACTGGGAAAAAAGTTTTATTTTTATGCAAATAGATTTTATTGTTTTGCTACTCCAACATGGCCGCCATGAACACACTCTATACTATTTGGAACATCCTTATAATTAAAATTATTGCTCTGCAATAACATTGCATTATACAGTTGACTCCCGATAAATCGAACCTTCAAGAGAAATAGAAAAAGATTCGAGATAGCGAGGGTAAAATTTATAAAGAAAGTGACCTGAAGGGGATAATCATTCCGTTCGAGTTAGCGGGAGTTTCGAGTTACTGGGAGTCAACTGTACTATCTTAATTTCAATTTGAAGTTGTACGTTGTTCTGTAAAAGTACTTAGGTTAAAGGAACAAGAATAAATGGAGGAGATGGGGGGGGGCTTATATCCGGGGGGCCTTATAATCGGAATATAACTTTTGTCAACAGGTAGATGGGACTATAACCGGGGGGGTTATAAATTGGAGGGGGGAGCTTATAATCGGGATTTTATAGTATGTCCTTTTGCTTTTTTAAAACGTAATCCAAAAAATAGGTGAGAATCAGATCATCTAACGTTGAGGAACCTTTTACTTTCTCTGGTGGGCTAATTATATAACTGCATAAAGCGAGATTGGTTTGTCTAAAACCTACTTGCTTGCTGGAAACTCATTTCTGCAATAAAAGAAATCAAGGTGCGAGATGCAGGGGCACTGACAAGTCACACCAGGGTCCTTTGAGCATTCTTTGGCAGAGCTGCACGTGGTGCAAGCTTTTGGACAGGAGCTGTCACGTTTTTTGATCCCTAAAATTATTAAAAAATATTATTATAATCTAATTATGATAATTGAGAAACATTTCAGTCGTCAGTATTCAAAATTTTCATTCCTAGCACGGCTAGCCTGCGTCGTAGACAGTCTACTTGTCTGGCTGCAACGCAGGTTAAGCACGGCTAACCTTGCAGTCTCTACATTGTCTTTTATTCAAATATCTCTTCACAGGTTTCCCAAGCTTTAACGAAGTGTCAAGGGACCGGGAAATTGGTTGTTCTATCGAGGGTTCGTTATATATCGAGGTTCTTGTCCATACATTACACTATTACCGGGCTGAAAAATTAATATCGTTCGTTATAGCGAGGACTTCGTTATATAGAGGTTCGTTAAATCAAGGTTTCACTGTAGAACGTGTGACCTTTGTTCAACTTTGTGCGAGTCTGGTAATTTGAGCGTCACGGCGACCGTCGCGTAACAGCGAAATTATAAGGATTTGTATGTGAAAAATTGATTCCTACTTCAATTTAAAAATATGAACGAGTTTTCAATAATAACAATAATAATAATAATAATCATAATCATAATAAATCCTAACCTGAACTCCTGCCTGTTCACTTGTTCCTATGTGGTTCTTGGAGCAATTTACAGCGATTCCAGTGAGTGCTCTAAATCGCTCCAGAAACCACATAGGAAACAAGTAAACAGGCAGAGGGCTTCAGGTAGAAATTTCTTTTTTTATTGAAAACTCGTTCATATTTTTTAATTGAAGTAGGAATAGTTTTTTCCCATTAAAATCCTTATATTTTCGCTGTTACGCAACAGTCGCTGTGACACTGAAATTGCAACACTCACACAAAGATGAACAAAGGTCTAGCCTGGTCCAGGCGTTCAGATAGTGGAGCGCGAGCGAAAATGAAAGCGCGAGCGAAAAACAAGCGAAGGAGCCGGAAAAAACGAGGGGAGACTAGGGAAGAGGACGAAGTCTCCCCTCGTTTTTTTTCCCGCTCTTTCGCTCGTTTTTCGCTCGGGCTTTAATTTTCGCTCGTGCTCCATTATCTAAACGCCTAGAACAGGCTTACAAAGGTCGCAAGGTCTAATTCTCCCTTAGAGCTTGGGGTACCTGTGGTCTCTTTCGCAATAGGTACTCAGCTTTTTCTTTCGCGGTAAATTGTGACACCAACGTAAGCGTGCCCTTTTTAAATTTAAGGAATAATTACACACCCTTGCTTAGAGGTTCTAACAACCTTACTTCCTCACCTAAAAGCGCATTACTACCAACAACTGTAGAAAGCTGGTACTGCCTGCACCGCTGACCACTTATCAGTGTGTTCACGCCTGACAATCCTGGAATTTCCAGCTCATAGAAATTTTCCATGTTAATTTTTTCCAAGTTTCTACATTGCCTTTTTTTTCAAATATCCTTTCTGCAAAAGGTCCACTGCTATGTCTTTTTCTTTCGCAGTGATGTGGACATATTCCAGATTCCTTGCTGTGATGTCAGGTGACAGGAAATCTTTGTGAATGATGAGAAATCCCGCTCTATCTAACACGAAGCACTCATAGCTGCTTTCTTTGCACTTCGGATATGTATCCTTCAGGAGCCTAAAAAAATACGCGTGTGCTAATAAAACACTTATTAAAACTCACAGTATCAGATGAGTTACCAGTCAGCCTACACGCAATTGCCGCCGCTTTCCTATCAGCTGGTCAGGGAGGAAAGCGGGCTCATTTCTTTCCTCAGGTTACGGCTTGACCACAAATCGATCTTATGACTTGATCGATCGTTTGTAGTGTGTGCTCACCGCGGTATATTTTGTGGGATGCGGTTATTACTACGCCTGTGCCCAACGCGTCTATATAAGGAGTTGAAAGTGCCACCAATCCCGTGTTCCTTAGCGCTGTGTGGTACCTAAAATACGTGATAAGTTAAAAACCAAACGTCTTTATGCTATAACCTTGTTTCATAATAAAAAGTACATTAAAATACTATTTACAAGGCTAAAAAAGTTAAACGAAAAAAAAACACCCGAACGTTTTCGACTAAGTGGTCATTTCAGAACTGCAGGGTGAAGATGACGTAACAGTCAAAAAGGTTCGACTTTTTTTCTTTTAACTTTTTTAACCTATGTTTAATCTTAAGCGATTAGTATGAACAAAAAAGTGTATTGTTTAAAATACGATGACTTTACTAGAAGAGGACTAATACCATCGTGTCCTTGTCGACCGACCAGGAAAACAAACAGACATTTATAACATATACCGAAGATTCAAAATTCACTTGGCTCTGATGACGTCTTCCCCTCAGGTTGTCGAAACATCAATGTTATCGCAAACAGTCCTTCTTATGACTACACTCACCCTGACGATCACAATGAACCGACTTATGAATAATTTGCGTTCAATGCGAACGATAATACTTGAGTTTCAACAAAATTACATCTGCCGCATCTTCTAACAGTAAGGCGAATTGAAATTTGTCAAAAGTGCATATGGTAAATGTTTTAAAAGTGTCTATTACCATGGTCTTTTCGTTGTGTCGAATGATTTTGCGATTGATGTTCCAGGCGTCATTCTGAAGATTCCATAGGACGTGCCCCTGCTTCCTCTCTCTTCATCCCTCCCTCCCTTCCTTCCTTCCTTCCTTCCTTCCTTCCTTCGATTCCTTCCTTCCTTCTTTCCTTCTATCCTTTGATTCCTTCCTTCCTCCCTTCCTTCCTTCCTTCCTTCCTTCCTTCCTTCCTTCCTTCCTTCCTTCCTTCCTTCCTTCCTTCCTTCCTTCCTTCCTTCTTACCTCTCTCCCTTCTTTCCATCCTTTCTTCCTTTATTCATCCATTCATTCAATCGAGTTTCTGTTCCAAACATTTTCCTGTGACTTTGGCCGGACTGAAGAATACCATTCGTTATAGCGGGGACTTCGTTATGCCGGGACTGGTTATGTCGGGGTTCCACTGTATTTCAAATCTCATCGTATCTTTTAACCCCAACATGCTTCCTCATCCCGCATCCCGTATCCCATATCCCGCATCCCACCAAGTCAACTAAGGAGAATAGTGTACCTGAGGGAATCGCCTGACTTGATAGAATTTCTTCCTTATCACCATCTGCCACCACAATTCCCACGGTGAAATTAGTCTTTTCAACTGGCCTCCAATAATACGTCGATGGCATCTCTAACACAGTAACCCCCTCTGTGACTTGACCACCACGTGCAAGATACCGCTTTGATGTAAAGCTCGTTTGTCCAGATCCACCGCTGATTAAGTAAACACAGTACAAACAATTATGTAACTTTGACAAGCCCGTAATATGAGGTAAAATTGTTCAATTTTCCAAACATCTTTGCACTTACCTTTTAATAGACTGAAATACCACATCAAAACCAGGTTCTGCTTCCAAGTCTCTGATGTCCATAAAAATTGGGTCCACATAAACATTAGAAGGGGATGGGAAAAGGGGGTGCATCATGGTCCTTCCAGAGCTGTCTGCCATCCAGGCGTAACTTGATTGGCCCTTTTTAAAGTAGGTAACTTCGGAAAGGAGATCTTCCATGCTGATATCTGTTCCAACAACACCGATAAACTTTCCTTTGTGATAACAAGGCAGTGTTATGGATGATAACAACCCTGGTGAAATAAGAATAATAGGAGCTGAACCACATAATTGGTAATCCTGAGCATCACTGTTGAATTGTTGACAATTTTGACAAGGAGTTTCAGGTACCAATTGCAAGCTTTTCATTTATCACATACTTACTCTTGAGAAAAGTGATTTCAGTTTTTGACAGAATCGAACACCAGGGAAGTCAGACGATTAATCGCTTCTTCGTACACGAACATACATATACGTTTATAGGGAATGGTAGAAAATATGATGGTAATAAGTTAGACATAATCCTCATTTAGCCAACTAGAAGGTCTTTTGGCGTTCCTGAGCCTTAGGGGGTGCTTCTTAACTTGGACAGAGTTAAAGCTAAATGTTCCTTTGACGACGCAATTAGACCTGATGAAGTGACATGTTGCGGGAATTGCGTCATGATTTTCAAACTGCGGCTATCTTGGATCCGCCATCTTGGACTTCTTGATTTTTCCATAAACTCCAAAAACCATTACAATTGGCCACAAAATAAGCGTCTGTTTTGACATTCAATAACAAATGCTTAGTAATTGCCTCAAATTTTAGTTGAGATGTTGATGAATGAGTTGGGTATGATACTTATCAGTAAGTATGTATGTCTAGAGTTCTGAGAAACTGCAGTAAAACTATCAAACTCATGAGACGTTTCGGGGACAACCCCTTCATCAGTCATTAGCTCCCATGAGATACTGTTACACCACATCATCATTATTTCCATGTTAGCATCCTACTACAATGGCTCCAAGAAAATTTTTACGTGTACACCTGGTCTGGGAGAAGGGGAAGACTGCTAAGAGTTCCATCGCCCTCCAAACAATCTTTCAGAATAGAATAATGATGAGCATGCTAAGGGATAAGGTGAGTCCAATCAGCCTGCATAGCAAGCGCTTGATAGGACCTAAAGTGTCGCGCCCTATGAAAATTAAGCGCTTGCTATGTAGGCTTTGTCAAAATTTGTTAACACGATTGCTAAGTAAACTTAGACAGGCCCAATCTTGCTTGACAAATTTTAAACTGCGACTTAATCTTGTAACCTTAATGCTAATAATTCATGAAGTAGAAAGATCTCTTACTAATACCAAAGGCGTCTATGTAAGGAATTAATGTGATTGGTTCATTGCGAGCTGTACCACTAGATGAGAACAAGTCGGAATAAGTTGCCATATCACTCCGCAAGTTATCTACGTTGTCCACATACGTAAATTTTCCAACCCTGAAACAAAACAAAAATCAGAAAACATAATCCCACTAACTAGCTAATTAGAAGAAACTTTATAAACGTAACCTGGCTACTCTGTAGTTGACAAGAGTCTAAATTAAAAAGTTGGAGTTCAGTTCTCCTTGCAAAATCAAAATTCAAAAGTTCCGTGATTTATTCACGTTGATAGTCAAATGTCTTGAAAATGAGCGACTAACAACCAAGCCCAATAAGACCCAAAACCCAGATTAGATGATCGCACGAGGTCCTCTATCGAGGGGCGCTGGGAAACCTTGAGAAACCTGAACCCAACTAAGTGCTAGAGTCCCCACTTGGTAAAATTGGTAAAATAATGTTATCCATCTAATCCTCCATCTCTCTCTCCTTCCATTCCTTCCTTTTTCCTTCTTTCCTACATTCCTTACTTTCTCTCCCCCCCCTTCCTTCCCTTCCTTCCTTCCTTCCTTCTGGTGGTGACGTCACATGACGTAAGAATTGCGTTCGAGTTTTCCTGTTCAGCCATGGGTAACGTCCACTGCCACTTTCACACTTTTATTTAACACAGATTAAAGTACGTGTTATACCTTAGACGACCCACAGAAAGAAAATAGCGAAAAAAGAAAAAAAACAAGCAGAATTTTTTTTTTGTTTCAAAACGTCAGAAGTGGTAACGACATCAGCGACCTGGGTCAATTTCGTCCCCCAGGGTTCTTCTTGCTTAACTTGTTACAGGGGAGACCAGATAAAATGCATTTCTAATTACTTACCTTAACGTCAGGTGCCCGAGGATTACCAGGTCCTTCTTGATTAGCAATAGGAGGATTGACAGGCTGCTTTTCATCCCGTAAGTCATTATGACCACCTCATTGTTCAGCTCAGCATTCTTTGTTTGAATGGTTTGTATAATTGATTCTGCACTTAGGTTTGATTGACCATCGGTAAGGAAAAGAATGACTTTTTTCCTTGAAGAACTGCTTCCACCAGATGTGCCTTTAAACAGGTCAAATGCACGGGTAAATGCTTTGATATAATGCGAACCTCCTGCACGAAAGAAATAAAGAGTATTATTTTTCGGGAGGAACACTTCCAGCAGATGTGCCTTTAAGAACGAAGGCTCTACTGAGAGCAATGGAATATTGAGACTACCTCCTACATAAAAGGGAAAACTGGAATATTAATTTTCATAGCTTAAAATAGTATGATCGTCACGGTGAGACTGTAGGAACGGCTGTGTCGGACATTTCGAACTCATCTACAGAACCGGTCCAGTGATAAGCATACCGGTCAGGCACATGCTACAACTTTTCCTTTCTTCGTCGAAAATATCAAGTCTGTTACGGGAGACGTCACTTTCTCCACCTGTCATGAAAAGTTTGATTTGATTTTGACATTTTAACGCATTCACTCCCAAGCCCTTTTTTGTCAAAAAAGAAAAACGCCATTTTAAGACAATGACACTGTAATTTGGCTCCTGTCTGCTCAAATCCCGGTCCAAACGTTAATTACTTAGCCTGCAGCATGGAAACTAAACTTCTCTTCCAGTTTCGAGGTTGTTTGGCAAATTTGGTTCAATTATTTTTGAGCGAGAAAAATACCGTACCCTGTCGTCTCAGTTCCAGGTTTTAGCGCTCAGTCCCGTTGTTTTTTGTTCTTAATTCGACTCTCTCTCTCTTTTTTTTTTTGAGTTTGCGGGCCGTTTGGTAGTCTTTCCTTGGATGAGAAAAGATTACCCTCAAATATTCAGAAAAAAGGAAATTTTCAACTAGAAGTGTCAACCAGTGCTAGCTGACCAATTTTTACATCAACTTCGCAAGGAAATCTTTTGTGTAACTTTGGTCTATTAAAAGTGAGCGCTTCAGTTGACTCTTTGTTAGACGTGTACCAGGTGCATCTATTGGTTATGTGATGACGTCACAAACTGAACTAGGACCATGGTCCTTTACAAGCGGTTGTGGGTGGCACAGGAGTCAATGGGTTAATCAAGTATAACTACTAATCAGATGCGAGATGATGTCCCAAGAAAGTATAAATCAAACGGAAAGAATACCTGGGTCTTGTTCCCCCGTGTCCTGCATGTTTAAACACTGCTAATTTCCTTGTTTTTTTCTTTTTATAGTAGAGACCCGATATAACGCAGTAGGAAAACGTAGTAGGAAAACGTGCTCGTTATAACGACGGGGGTGGGGGCTCATTATAAACGAAATCCCATAACAATGATATTGTGGGAACTGGTAAGTAATTGGTAATATGAAAAGCAAATCAGACAGCTTTCTGAGGGAATCGGTGCACGGTCCACAAAACCAGCTGGAGAAGATGACAACGCTCGGAAGACGATTTTTTCGAGCAGGGAACGGTTTATTGATCGCCAATTGTCTGCAGCTATAATTGGATAGTTATACATTGTGATATAATCAAGTCTTCGAAAACTCCAAAATATCGTTGTCCCAACAAGTTAATAAGTAAATAAATAAATTATTATCTAAAATATACGCGTTTCTTAAGTGTTTTTTAAGCTTAAAGAGTTCAGGAAAAAAAATCATTCTTCTTGCTTGCTAACTACCGTCATTACCTTCAGCATCAATATCGTCAACGTAACGCTCCAAGTATTTGATGTTGATTGGTGTGGCAGTCGCTAAACGTTGGCTGTGGCAGCCTCTTCCATCGTCGTTGTTTTCTAGAGGTGTGCAGAGTACATTATTGAATTTCACCACTCCAATCTGTAGGAGAAAGAAAACCGCAAGGAAAACCTATTTTCCCGTCGAAACACAACATCAACAGCGAGCACATGGCTATTGACGACACAGTATTGCGAGGGTCTGAATTGGGGGGGGGGGAGGGGTCCACATGTCGGTTGTCAGTTAAAATTTCACTACTTTGTCGGTTGTCAGTTAAAATTTTTTATTTTTGTCGGTTGTCGGTAAATCTCAGTTAATGAGTAAAACTCAAGTTCATTATTCATATTCGTTATGTAATTCACACAGTTTTAAGACTTTAAACTTTATACGAAGTGTAAAACTTGTAATAATTCATCATTTGATTGCACTTGAGCCTTATTACCTCTGGTTTGTTCCAGGGTTTGTTTAAACAACGTGATCGTTTACTTCACCTTTGTTTGCAAATCTAGTACCGTTAAAATCACCAAAGCTTTCATTCTACATGTGAATTTGTTTTCCTGTCGATTACAGGGCATCGAAGTAATCTAGGGAGGTGAATTGGGCAGACAGCAAAACGCCCACGAGCAGTGATTTTAGTGACGGAAGTCTTTTTCCCAAGACGTCCACGAACACTGACTTATGGCTCTCGTGCCTTTACTGTGGGATTTTTGTGGGTTTTGTACCACATTTTTGCTGCAATACGTATCACCGCACCGTTTAATGATTTTACAATTTAAATAAGTCAGAATTAAGCTTTGCGGGCTTCTCTGGAAACCAACGTTCGATGTCAAAAATAATGTTAGTGAAATTTACATACCCCACCTTCTCTGTCCCATTATCCTCTCTTGAAGTAATTGACTTACAATGACTTTTAAAATTCCACTTATGGCTGGACTGCATGAATAAAAAACGCGCAGTAAAAGTACTACAGGAGGACGTATCGTGGGCTCGATTACCAGCCGCTGTTCCGAAAAACGAGCCCCCGCTCCTCTCCGAAAAGGAGGATCCAGGGGCCATAAAGCAATTTGATGACAGGAAATTCTATAATTAACTGAATTTGGAATTTAAATTGGTTACCTCTGATGAAATAGAACCCACCAAAGGATCTGGACATTTCCTAAGCTAGAAACAAATGCAAAATGCTGTTCTTTCTGAATACAAGAAATACTTACTTACTAATACAAGATCCCTACAATGTTGGACCATGTCGGTTGTCGGTTAGTATTTACCTGTCGCTAATCGGTAATTTTTTTCTCGTTTTGTCGGTAGTCAGTTATATTTTTCGCCCTCTGTCGCTAGTCGGTTAACCCCATCCAGACACTCTATTGTGTATTAGGGCAAGGAAAAATGTATAGTGTGTCGGTGAGGACATACTGCTCGACAAACCCTATCTTCAGCTGGAACTCATTTAGTCCTTTATGGGCCTTAATCTAGGAGGATGTAACAATAGTTATGCGAACACATGAAGACTGCCCACACACTCCATTAACGCCCTTGGCCGCTGTAGTGTGTACTGGCAAGCATACAGATATTGTTAAGTATCTTACAGCTGACCGAACCAAAAGAGGAAAGTTCAAAGCGGGGTCACGGTTTCACAGGTCAACTGACAATCACCACTGAGTGTGGAACAACAGACAGAAACAATGTTCTCGGACCGAAGGAAAGTTGGGTCGACTGTGCCACCAAGGGCCTGTCGCTCAAAATAATTATTAATCAGGAAAGAAACAGGATTGACGTCAACTTCAAAACATTTTCATATATTATTGACGAGGATTCTATTCATCCCTGTTTCGTGCAGACCCAGGTTTTTGAAACATATTTCGTCAGCTATGATTCATCCGTCTTCATTCATCCAGGTCGAAAAGCGGTAAACAAAAATTGTAGGTCTTTTTGGTTTCACAATAGAATCAAGCACAGCTGGCTGCAGTGAAATCAAGCAAGTCAACACAAGTAAGCAAGGATTCGAAATCCTTACCGTATTTCTGAACAAACATAAGGATTCGCCTAACTCCTTGATCAAATCCCGAGTGGTAAATTCCGAGCTCCATCCTCTTTTCAAAACCCACGCTCATGTTCATTACAACAGCAAGTAAGTTTTGCTTAATCATGTTCTGTACGAACGTATGGACGCCCCTATCTACTTCCTATGCGCAGAAAAATCTAGGGAAACGCTTGCTTAAGGAGACGTGCAATCTCAAAAGTTGATTTTAATTCCCAATGGACTGGTTTCGGAGAAAGGAAAGAAAACTTACCTGGTTCCTCGGATTCACTGTGTTCAGAACAGTTTTGGCGGCCTCCTTAGCGGCTGTCATGCGACTTGGATTCATGGATCCACTGTGATCAATGACAATTACAACATCTTTAGGTTCTGGTGTGGCTGTTTCCACATAAAAAGGTCTGAATCGAGGATCATAAGGGGTAGCCCTGCAGTCTGCTTTGTCTTCAAACGCTGGGTAGTTCCAATATACGCCTTGCTCAGAAGCGAAGTACTGCCACTTAATCACAGGATTATCTCGCGAATTTGTCTTCATTACTTCCTTTACGGTATCTGCCACATGGATGGGGTTGGAAGGGGCACCCTTGGGTATTTTTACTCAAATATTAGAAAGGTCCACCTTTGAGCGAAATCTAGAATCGTATTCTAGTCCACTAGAATATTTGACTTGGCAGCATTCTGTGGGAGTTGTTCCGGGTGGTGTCATCCAAGATTTTTCCACCGCTTCTTTGAGTTTTTGAATAACCTGAAACCTCTCTTTGAACTTGTCGGAAACACTGGCCGCTAAGTTAGGGATCACTGCTTTACCGTCAACCAGGGATTCAGAGAATTGTAACTTGTCGAAAGCCTCCTAGTATGATATATGACAGTATGATATATACCATTAGAATTCAGCAGCTCAATAAAACAGTAGGAAAATCTGGCTGTTATTGCATTGGTAGGGATCACTGCATATCGTTGTCAGTACTATGTTTTCAAACATAAACTGCATCTGAAAAGTACGAAATTTAAGACGCATAATAGTAACTAGAGTTTAAGCAGGTTGGCAAGGGAAAATTGAATGACTTCACTGGATAATAGATTAAACTTTAATAGTGCTAATGGGCAATATGTAGGGGTCGTTCGTTAATCATCGGACAAGAAACGTAAAATGCAATACAAAATATCAGAAAGGTTAGAAAGGCGGGGAAGGGAACGTAAAATACAATACAATAAACACGTCCCTGTGTATCACCCAAACATATTTTACTAACTTGTTCAGTTCCATACGTAACGCTATGTCTACCGGGTCTGTGTCGCGACGCCACAAATTCATTTAAACTGATTCAAAATATTTCGTGGCTTTCTTTGATCGAACACTGAAACTAGAGAAAAAGCTAAACTCGAAAAGGAGGGGGAATTAAAGGCGACAATTTAACCCTTGAATTTGAGATGGTGAATTTTTTAACTCTGATCGATCCCTGAGGAGGGCGGTAATGGCAGACGTGTCCTTTTGAGCTTCGTTACTTTTAAGAAGTAGACATTTATAACGACGAAAATGGGGAAACCATAAAGAGGCAAAGGTAAAGTAAAACGTGAAAAAGAAGATCTCAGCAGGCTGAGCAGTTAAAGCTCTCAAGGTACCCCAAAGGAGAAGCGTTAAGTGAACTAAAGCTCATGGCGACAATTGAAGACGAATCTTCAGACAAAGTCCCTACTAGCGGACAAGGTCATGTCACAGCTTTGACGGCTATAATAATAATAATAATAATAATAATAATAATAATAATAATAATTAAAAACAATATTATAATTATAATAAGAACCTTCCCAGAATGCTTTGCACCAGAAAAATTTCAATGCAAAATAACTT
>Ga0126336_10001419_pt1 | contig 12427 bp, 4 predicted proteins | sample SidCmetagenome_FD_92530 | JGI IMG/M metagenome (GOLD analysis project Ga0126336, IMG submission 92530) | Coral microbial communities from El Islote,Puerto Morelos, Mexico - Siderastrea C C metagenome | ecosystem: Host-associated > Invertebrates > Cnidaria > Coral | place: El Islote,Puerto... | reverse complement strand
TTATTTAGGTATTTCCCAGGGGAAAATGGCATTTTATGCGATGTAAAGCCCTCGCCTAATTCATAAATGACTTTCACAACAAAAGTAAACATATAGAATGCAAATTTACAATTTACACGAGCTGAAGGCCACATTGTTTAGCTGAAAGAACATTGTTCACAGCAGACCGCAGAATATCTGTAAGCTTACGAACAAAAAAACACAAACGACAAACCCCTCGATCACGCGTTTCCTCACTTTCTGTTACAAAAATAAAACGTGTTTCAAGAGTACTATTTTCGCTCAACAGACGATCAAAAAATTTCCTATGATCGAAGTAGCCTTCTTTTTCGTGTTATATTAATTACAGGTAATTATTCTAATAGTACAAACAATCTATTTCGTCTTGAAACCGAACGGCGTTTTGACATTTCAACGAGTTTATATGTCCCTTTTATTCTTACCTCCCGGTTCGTAACAAACACCTTCTTCCGATGTATAGGTCAACTTGGACGGGTCGCTTGCTTCATTCTTTTTGTCGCCACTTGCCAATTTCCCAGCCTGTTTCCTTCCTTTCAGATCGCTTCGCTTGTCGTCTTGAGAGAGCGAATTTCTACCTGAAGTTGTCATGCTCTTACTCTCCGAAGTACTTTCACTTCTGCCTCCCATGATCATACTGCCGTTTAGCGGTTTACCGGTAAAAGTGCTCTTCTCTACTTCAAATAAATGACTGTTCCCCCGGAGGGAAGGTCGTAGCTTTAACACGTTCAAGTGTGTTTGTTTCTCGCAGCGAGAACAAACCGCTAACTTCTCACCGTGTAACTTCTGTACCAAAACGGATTATGACCTAAAACATGTGAAAGGAAAAGAATATTGTACTTCAGGACCTTATACCGTCAGCGCTGAACGCTTCTTTCAACACCTCTCAACTAACACCTCAAAATGTAATTCTTAATTTATTCAGACAATTAACTTCACAATAGACACGCTCGCACGACAGGAAATTTTAAATCTGTCCAATCCTAAAATCTATTTACCTCGAATCCTAGTCCCACGTCAAGTTGACTCCATAAACTTCAACTCCTGATAGCTGCTTGATTTTGAACGTTTTATGCAATCACCAAAGTCGAGGACGTTGTGGTTTCCGCTTGAATAAATTCTGTGTATAATATGAATGACACCAAAGAAACCACATTAGAAACCAATTGACGGCTTTCGCTACTAAATTTTCGGTTCGTACCTAGTTGAAGCGAAAATCGAAAAAAAAAAACGACATTGCTGCTGCGCTAAGGTTTAAACATTTTGCTGGCGATAACAGGCATCGTTGGTCTTTCCTATCGTGAAAAGTCGACAACTCCGGTGACACATTCTAAAATCTATTGTTTAGAGATTATTATAAAGACAACGATCCACACAACCTATTCACCGCCTCAAACTCAACAATTTTCCACCTGAATCGGCTCCACAAGTAAACCAACACGACTTGTACTACACCAGGCTTGTCGAAATTAACATGTTTTGCTTTTCTTGCTTGCCATCCATTACGTTCCTATTTTTCAAAACAGCAAAGTAAACATACTAACCGTGCGATTTATATATTCCCTTGTTCGTGTTTGAAAAACCCTACAAAACATTAACAAACAACCCGAATCTAATCCGCCCACAGAACTCTGCCGTTATTTCCCCTGAACGAATGCTCGTCGAGATCAAGAGAAAATTCGCATATAATAGCACTGTTCTGTTTTACTTGTGTTGTAAATATAATATATTATTAACATGAGAGATGTGGACGATTATTGTCTCAACAGCGATTACACTTCAACCGTTGAAACTTCTTGTCCAAATGAATATGCTGTCTACGCCACAATGAGCACGCGGCGAAAGCTCAAAACTTATAAAAACACGGCTATGAACAGAAAAAAATAAGTATTCTAGGAAAAAATATCTTACCTCTACAATAACACAACCATTTAACCATTTAACTCGAGATGAACGGAAATTTGCAGAGTCAAATCAGGCGATTTCAAAGCGACATGCACGCGTTGTACGAGATAGAACGGGTCACCTTTGACGACAGGACCACCGCTAAAATCGAGCCTGAAATCTCTACGAGCAGCCCAACAAATGCTTACCCCCGGCCGAGAAAACGCTCTTTCCGTCAGCTCAATGCATAAACCGCACAATTTGCCTGTTTAGATGAGCAAAGAAGACACGACAGAACTGAACAAACCTAGAACAGATGCTTTCTTTGTCGAACGTGATTGGCGAAATCAGCATGAGCCGCAGTTAGGCGTGCTGTGATTGGTCGAGAGATTCTTAAATGTGTGGACCCTGTCAATTCACCTGCAAGCTTATTTTGATTGAAGAGTTAAGTACATGTCACGGTTATTTCAACTACTTACACATCTAATCCCAGCGTTAAACTTCTCAAATACAAATCAAACCTTCGGAGGAGATATCAATTCAGGGCAGCGAATCTTTGAAATCAAAGCAACTTTTGAGGCCTACGGGCTTATTCTGGAAAGACACTTCAATTTATTTATTCGCTTCCGACTGAAATTTTGAATACCTGAGATAAATAATGGCTTTGCTGACAACGATCACAAGCTCATTTTGTAAACACTTTTGGCTGCTGTCAATCACGCATTCACACTTCAAATCGTCGCCTCTCTGACAATTTGAAGCTGAAAAGTATATTTACAATTCGCTCCTCGTTCGCGCTTGCAAAGAAACAACAGGGCAATTTCTCGCTTGAGGCGAAAGCCTGATTGAAGGTTCGTGACTTAAACATTGTGCATTACATAGCCTTCACAAGGGACACCACAAATCTTGGCAAAGTTCAACGACGTCATAATCATCCATTTTGTTATTGTTATACAAAAATCTCCAATACAGGACACACAACAACGGAAATATGGACAACGGGCTTCAGGCGATCACAAAGGCGTGAAATAAATCAGTCGTGGAGAAACACATGCGGGAAATATTGAGGTTATACACAAGAAAAATTAAAGTCAGCTAAAACTCAAAGCATGTCCAACAACTCAAATCTCGATTTTGTGGTTTTATTAATCCCTTACCAACTTGTTCCTGTGAATAAAGCTCACGTCTTGTTGTCGCACTATAGGGGGCTTAAAATTCAGGGGCAATATATACAGTATGCCTAACTATATATACAATATAAAGTGATAATTTTTTCCTATTTTGGCATTTGAGAACCTGGCATAATTTTTTCCCCGGAGGCTATCTAACAAACCAAATTACTATATGAAATAAAAGGTTGGATGGCTAAAAAATATTTCTTACGAAACAGTAAGAAACGAAACACCACTTTGACAACGAGCGCCCGACTTGACAGATAAAAATGTCTATCAGGCAATCCCGTTCGAAAAAACTAGCTTCTCTTTAAAATTTCTCGATTCCGCTTAAACTAAAGTTTCTTATCTAAAACAATCACCAAAAGAAAGACGAAGAGCAAGAAATATCGGAAACACGCTTTCTTACTTTTTAGTCAATATAACCTGATATCAGATCAATTGTCGTGACTTCGTTTTCTTAAACCGAATATATATTTATTGGACGTAAAACAGCATTTAAAGAGACAAGAAGGTAATTTCCTCAACAAAAACATTGGTTAAGGACTTAAAAGGATTTTCAAAACTTCGTTAAAATCTGGAAGTAAGTGACATTTATAAAGGGTCCATGCTCGTACAGATGGACACCAGCCCTAGAAATTGACATGAAATAAACACCGGGTGATTTTCTTTTTTAAGAAAATGGTGACTACTGAATTCATTAAGCAAATTATACCCAGGAACTTTTTGAAGTAAACCAAAACAGCAGTAATTGGCCTTTCTTTTTTCCTTTCTGAGGTCGCCACCAATACGATTTACGTAGGAAATTTCTTTTTTATGTCGTGCTTCAGCAAGAGATATCAGCCACTTGTCTTACGATCCAGTGATCCTCTGATGTTTGCGGTTAAAACCAAACGTGTCATCTCTGTGTTTCAGCCGATATTCGAGCCGATCCCAGATTCTCGAGAAGAAAACAAAACAACAAAACCAGCTTTGAAAAGCCAAAATAATCTTCACTTATTTGTCGTTGTAAATTCCCTTTTACGCTTCTCCGCTCGCAAATAATAGAATAACACCAACGAGCGCTTGAAGTCATCGTGAATTGTTGTAATGCCCTAATCAAATAGTTCAGTTTATAAATGCCGTATGACGCGCCAACCACAATATCTGATTAAACGATAACTAAAATTTACCTTTCTTTAAAGGAATACTCGGGTCTGGTTATTCGCGGATTTAAAGGTCTGGAATCTGTAAATTAGTTTCGTAAGATCTCTCTGTCTCCAACTAGTGAGTCTAAATGTAATTATTGCTAATTACAGAATCATTTAGGAAGTATAAACGCGAGCAAAATAGACACATGAATACATTACAAACATACCGGCTTAATTCTTCTAATTAAACATTCATCAAGATCTCTCCGAATCCACGGTAAATTTAGCTAGGTCAGGACAACCACTGGCGAAGAGATGTCAAAACCTGAACTTGTAAAAGTACCAAAGAGAATGAACATTCTCCGCTGGGTACAAAGCTGTTGACATCCGATCCTTAGTCACATCCCAGTAGCATGCAACATTTATGTTCTCGAAAGTGTATGGTTCCGTTTTCAATAACCTTTGATATCCCTTGTTCGTTTGCACGTCTCTCTACAATCAACTCAAAAAATCTTTGCAATCCTTAAAAGCGAAAACTTTTAAAATTTCGAAACGCTCAGGTTCTTTTACGAAAAGGTTCAATGAGAACACCCATAATTTCAGGGCGCTGTGGAGAAACATATCCGATCCGCGAGCCATCGACGGCGCGTCTCACGAAGAAACATGCCGCTTTATTCAACGCTCTTCGAATTCACAAAATCCAGAACAAACTCCGTTCAGAATTTAAACGTAAATGTACACGAAATGCAATTAGTTTTAATCTTACCTTGGCTGAAACGCGAACAAAACCGAAACAACCTTCGCCGAGACAAAGATAGCACGGTGTTTATCACTTGAAGATCTGGAATAGCATTCTCGATATCACACATTTGGCCCACTTAAATTGTCCCCTTGGGAGAAGTTATTCATAGTAGATAATCGGCCAACCGGAAGTGGTAAAACGAGTGACACACATCGCCATCGCTACACCAGAAAATTTAATCGCTCTTTCTTTTTCCCGTTTCCATTCTCATAGTTTCCTGTTAAAAACCGAAATTTGCACTCCATTTCTGTTTCATTCTCTTAAACTGAAGCAGAAAATTTAGAACAAATTTGAAAAGTTATCAACTATAGCACACGCGGTAGGCGTAAAACAATAAACAATGAAATTGACATCACAAAGGCGACACTGTAGATTTCAAGTTTATAACAGCGAACGCTTCGCGTAGAAAAAGGGTCACTTTGCGTCCTATGATCTCACCAAATTGTCACAAAACTCTTGCTTTGACCGAATCGTCCAAGCAAATAATCACTTTGCGTACCTTTTATTTGGAATTTTTGGATTAGTTTACAATTTTGCAATGAACACAAGCAGCTGTGAAAAAGGGTTTATCTTGTATTGTTTGCAAAGACAGCTGCCGCACGCTGTGTGGAATTACTTATCAAGTCGATTTTTGAAAGCAAATGAAAACTACTGGTCAAATTTTACGTGCTAAAAATGACATATTTGGGAAGCTTAGCTGCGATTATCAAATAATTGATGTAAAGAGCGCTGTTTAAAAGCGACGACTATCCGTAGTTTTTAACTTCCAGAGAAAAATGTTTTGAATAAAATATTCCTAAAGCTTAGAATGCTCGGTTTAATTTTGTTTGTTTTAAAGGGAAGATTATTTTAATTTGCATTTCCAATAATTTCAGCAGGTAAATTTATCCATGGCCACGATCGAAAATTTCTGTTCTGTTTGGTGCCGTCAGTTCTATGAACGGTCACAGTTCTCGCGGTGAGTTGGTTGATGTTGTACCTTTGGGGCTTTATGTCTTTTATCCACGCTCAAACACGCGTTTAATTAGTTATTGTTTACGAAACAAATGTCCTTTGAATGTATTGTCCAAATTGTGTACAGAGGCGGTTTTTAATGCAAGAATAAAAAGTTATATTGACATAGATCGCTTTTGAAAGTCAGCAACATGATTCCTTTTTAGAATAAAAAACGTCATGGGTTTAAATTTACCCGGTGTGCACCGGTCTAGTTATTCTTGAAAAAAAAAACCGCTTGACATTGTTTAAAACAGATTAATTGGATTTGGCTGTGATAAACGTGTTTTTTGGCAGTAATCGGGGACAAGACCAGCTTCTTTTTACAGCCCGCCGAAAACTGGTGAAAAAGTCGCCGCCGTACTCCAAGTTCTGCTCCATAGCTATCGAAGCGACTCTCGTGGAGAATGACAAAAGCAATAAAACAGCACTTTAGGAGAGTATTGCTCAATAGCTTTCACTTTTATGGTCACACTCCGAGAGATTGTCACGATTTCAGCCAGTGACTCAAAAACTATAAAAGCCAGTACCTTGTTGACTTGAGCATAAATAAGAAAGTATGCTAAATAGCTTTCACGTGAATGGTCACACTTCAGGGTTTTATGCACACGAACTGTCGTGAATTGCGTAATAATACTGCCTACCACTTTTCATTCGAAAGGTCACACTAAAAAATAAGTGGACACTAAAAAAATAAGTGGAACCCCGACCACCAACGGACCACTAAAATCTTGGGAAGTCGACATAGACGTGAATTGCAAACTGATTGCAGTATTCAGTGCAAATTTTGCTCAATCAGCAATACAGTTGCAATTTACATTCTGATAATCCAACAACCTTCAGTTAAGTCAGAAAATTCCGGAAATAAATGTTCTCCGACACAAAGACAGACAGCAGCCGAGACAGTTAATCACAGAAAATAAATGTTTCAATTTCATGGAATGTTTACGGATACACGCACGGAAATGCACCGGCTGTGGAACAGAATTTACGTTTCTCAAAAAACAATCGAAAACATCTCGGCGAAGCCTAGTCTCGGTATTAGTGAGGGCTCTGATAGATGTTCCAAGAACTTTTTAAGGAACCTGACAATAAGGGCTCTAAAATATGACCATAACGGGGTATTATAAACACATTTAAAACCGATCCGGAAATCGGCCTTGCGGATTACAGATTAGCGAAATCTAAGTAACGAGGAGATTCCACAGGCACTCAATGTCTTGTACAACACTCCTTATTTAACGCCAGATTCAGAAACGACAAACTCGCCCCAGCAATAGCACATGGTAATATTTACCCCACAGAGCGAAATTGAATGCCTCCCGATATGCCAAACCAAAGGCTGCTTCAAAGAGCTTGGCGATGTCCGCGCGGTTGAAATATGAACAGGAATGTTTTTACTGGGTTAACCTGTTGTTGAGGGCAATAATCTTCCGTTCCAGCTGTCAGAAATTATTCAACACAATATCATACCTGTCGTCGTTCACATGTAATAGATAACTTGGAGAGTACTGTCTGATGGAATAGGCACGCGACGTCTCATCTCGTCACGTATTCTCATTTAGGTGTCACGCGTCACGGAATTACCGCGAAAAAGCTACCATCTATCAAAACTAAGCGGATAAATAAGGCGCATTCGCACTAACGAAAATTCTCAAGGCGTCAGGGCCAGATTCCGGGTGGATTCATTTGTAGAATACGCGTATATCCGTGGCATTTGTCCATTGGAATTTTTTATTGTTTTTACGCGTAGGCTGCAAATGAATCAACCCTTCATGTCAGGGCACGTGTGCTTCGTCACACAAAATGTTCAACACGTGACGGGCAGTGTCGCACCTATTGCCCCGAAGTAAAAAAAAAACAAAAAACAACTAACACGAACAATTATCAAGGGCAAAAATATTTGGTCCCCACCTCTTTTTTTATTGCTTTTTTTTTTAACGGACTGCACCCAATTTTCTTGTGGTGTAAATGCCTTTTCAGAGTTCCTACCCTTGTATAGCTATATAGTATGGGTTCTCGTTTCAAAACGGACGACTCTCAAGGTTCAAGGTATTCCGAATAAGCGTGTCCGTCTTAGCGGAAGTTATTTCGCTGTCCAAACAAGTACAGTATCCTTCATTGCGTCATTTCGCGGTCATTTGCGTTCGAAGTGGTTGGCCAGTATACGTGAGGTTTTGGTTATCCGTCCGACAGCCACTAAGAAAACTGCAGTAATTTGACGCAAAAACCTGATAATTCCGCTTCTTTAAGACAAATTGGCAACGAGGAAAAGATTAATCGTAGTCGAACCCATGACCTCTTACACGAAAGGACATATAAACCGCACGCTATCAAACTGCTACAAGGACAGTCGTGATGAGCTCAGAGCAAACTTTTCTGCACGACTTCTCTAGTCATTTATAAGAGCTGATAACGTATTAGCAGGGAGCCAATCAGATCATTCCATTGCCCATATCCAGGCAAAATAATATTTGGGAATAGTTCTTTGACCTTGGGTAACCTGAAAGCTTCCCACTCTGGTACGTGTCGCCAGCGCGAATTCCGTCTTGGTGCTGTGTAAGAGTCACTGAAGTATCTCGTTATCAGCTCAGTGACCACAATCCGCATCCTTTCCAACCATCTGACTCATATGGTATTAATTTACAGAAGCGGAAAGGGGTCTTGTAATCCCTTTCAACGACAGGAAGCGTAAATCTGCAAACAATTTATTCACCATGCAGCTAGTCTCCAAAACTACCAGCTTTTAAAACATATAAACAGTGTTGCAACTAGTGATCAATATTATACGAAGATACTGAACCCTATATTTGGTGCAACAATTAAACTCAACATCTAAAAATAAAACCAATATACTATTACAGGAATGGAAAAGAAAGGTGATTGTTTCCAGACTTAAACAAATCCGCGTGTTGTTCGCGCGAGTATTGCGTGTCTTGCGCGTGCTGAACGATTTCGGTAAGGCACAGGCACTTAGGCGCATTTTAAGGTTTGGCTATTGTCTTTGTTTATTTAGACTCGAATCAAGAAAGGAAACAAAGAAAAATGCGAGTTTCGTATGGTAATCCAGTTGAGAGTGGCGGCTAAGTAAGTACGTTACGTTAAAGCAAAGAAGACAAATCTAGATAATTCGATATTGTCTAGCAAAAATATCTTTAAGAGGACTTAGTATACTGCATCAGCGTTAATTGAAGGCTGAGCACGCATAAAACGCGCTTAGTAGGGATATAGCCGTAAATAAATACTCTGCTTGGTCTAGCCGTGTTTTTAACCTTGTCGCCGATTTTTTGCGTGACCGTGCTGAACGCACCGGAACCCATGACAATCAAATGACTGCTAAACAATGCGCGTTTAAAACTGTTAAAAGTAAACGGAAATTTGAGATCATTACCGTTGCTCCTGTAATATGCCTTCTTTATATGTAATTTCGGCTGGGTGATCACAGTTGCATCTCTTCTTTAATGTTAGAACTGACGTTGCCAGGCTTTGAACGTTTAGTGGTAAAATATTATGTTTATCAGGTGTTTAGTCGAGTCTGTGATACATGTGTTGATAAGTGGAGTACAGAATCTGTAAAATGCATATGACCTCCCACCTAGTGTATTGTTCTTTATTAAAACTGTCAGCGCCATCTAAACACACCGATGTACTCCACAAAATGATTCAAACTACCCCAAATGCCTTGTTGTGGTGACAAAAAGTGCCACCTTAACAAAGAAACTGCTTATTTTTTCAGGAATGCAGCCATATCTCTTCCGATCCAAACGCGTTTGACCCCGTCATTGTGACCTCAATATTATGTATTTACACAAAAATGACTGATAATCTCGAATCCTCTTTAAAGCTGTTCTTCAGAGATGCGTCGCCACGCCACAGACGAAAACACAAACTCTCACCGTAAACCCGCGCGCACTGCAAAACTTCCCCAGCTGAATACAGCAAGCCTCTAGGGTGAAGAATGCATTAAACTCATAATTCCAGTTGCTAAGGCAGTTGTATCATTATGGCTACTGTTTTCGCACAGAGCCCGTTATTCAATAACATAAACTTGAATCTAATCTGCCTAGAGTCATTCGTAATCTCACGATCTAGGCTGTCGACCTCTTGAAAGATATGGTTGAAACTAATCACGGCTTTGCTGCATTCCATCCCATCCAAAAGAGTTAAATCCAAGGTATTCTTGATTCAAATTCTAAAGGTATCATTTTTCTTGGAAATAAAGCATTAGCTCCCCAATTTCTAAAAACGCCTTAGAAGGTAGTGTTAACACAAGGAGAACTTTTAAACTAAGAAATCGGGGGAATGAGAGATATTTGTTTTCACAAGACATCATGTTCCTTTGTGTAAAAGATTAGCAGTGCAATCATGTCCCGTTAATCAATATTACATGCGGCGAATAGAGATGGTACGAAACCCTTTAAAGCACGGCATTTTGTTGGGTTTTAAGAAGCCATTTAAGTGCAGCATGCAAAAAGCCATTCAAGTATCAATTAACGGTAGCGTTACAACAGTTCCTCACCTTTACAAAAGTCAAAGAAGACGCGAGCAAAAGATACTTGCGGAGTCCTGTGCTACTTGAGCCGTGTAATGTAGATATGAGTGTCTACACTGTAGTAATAGAATGGCAGTTGTCATAGAGGTCAAATGATATTACTTAACGTCTGTCATACGGGAACAATTGATTCAACCACTTTGTAATGCCCCAAGGGATAGCAGCGCCGTGCACAACACGCAATTTTTAGCTTCAGTGTACTTTCAATAGAGTTTTCCGACCAGTTTTGAATTCCACCAAGAATATAGCTCGACCAACTCGGTGGTATAGTCTCTGTGACATATGTCGTGACAGACGCAATTGGAGGCGTTTGATAATTAAGTTTTGAAGAGTTGATGAATGTAAACACGAGCAAGCGGTGATGAATTTTATCACGTCTCCAACAGGAATGTGTGTTTATTCAGGATTACAAACGGAGTTAATGAAGCGTTGAAAGTGTAACACTCAAAAGCTGGCTGGTGAAATCTCAGCAAAAAGAAAGAAAGATGGAACACTAAAGCAAAAGTTGCCTTAACATGCTAAAGACAATATTTCGATTATCAAATTTGCAGGGTGTAAAATACACTGAGGTCGATGATATTGTATCGCATGACGTTATTTTGTCAACAAAGGCCATAAGTCGTCACAATAATAAAAAAAAATTCGACCCTTAAATTGAAGGGCAATTTGTATCTGAAACTTTAAAGACTCCAAATGCTTGTGGTCTTAATGGCCGATCAGCATGGAGTTACAAGAAAGTCCAAACTATCGATTAAAACAATAAACAGGCAAGTGAAAGCTTTGGAATTAAGCGATATTGTCAAGCCTCTTCACAACAAATGTCAAAATAATTACTAAAGAACAATTGCGGACAATAGACGTTTTGAGTTCTAAGGGTGCGGGAATCTGTCAATCAATTGACTTCTTACGTATTTGTTCATCAAAGTGCATTCCCAAGTTGCGACAAAAATGGACGATGAGCTTAGCGAAACCAAAAGCTGTCCAAAATACGTAGCGCTGCTGGACTGTTTGGTCCCTCTTTTCGCTCACTCACGGGAGAAGGGGGGAGGACAAAAAATAGGCCAAGGCGATGAATCGAATAAATTGAATCATCCTCGAATGGATGGTCATAATGGGAGGGGACTCCCCAGGGTTGACTGGCAAGACCCCCTCCTCCTCCTCCCCCCCGGATTTCAGTCCCGATTAGTCTCCTGATTTCAATAATTTCCTGTGTCCGATCTGCTTCCGACCGCAATGATAATTCTACCCTGTATCCTGCCGCCGGCAGGCGCCAAGAAGATTCGCGATTGCGGAGAGCTGGAGCGAGGAAAGGAAAGAGGACCATTCGTGCTCGCTAGCTAACTCCCTGATAATCAGGGAGGAACTCGTTATTTGGGGCGGTATAACTGGCAGAATAAGACTAGCAGATAAGACTAGCAGGAAGAGAGGCCCAGCCTGCTGGATAACAACTGATGGGAAACTTTCCATAAAATAACAAAACCAATTTATCGATCCCCGCCTCTGACTGATACATGTGCATTCTGAAGAAAATGAAAAAAGGGAAACTTTCATACTTAACAGTCAAAACTTCTAGATAAATCAAACTTACCAACTCTGTATAACAGAAGGCTGCAAAACATATGTATTCTAATGTATAAAGTAAAACGTAACGTGTGTCCCAGGACAATTTGTAATTTATTTCAGGCAAGCAACCACACTTATCAATTAAGACAAACCGACTTTGCGCTCCCCAGATTTAACACTGTTGCCTATGGCAAGCACTCGTAAAGATACCTTGGTGCTAAACTGTGGAGTAGCCTCTCCAGTAAGGAGAGACAGGGGCACCCAACGAGAAACTTTTAGCAAAATACTTGAAATAACGTTTTGTGCTTTCTTG
>Ga0126336_10001418_pt1 | contig 12430 bp, 8 predicted proteins | sample SidCmetagenome_FD_92530 | JGI IMG/M metagenome (GOLD analysis project Ga0126336, IMG submission 92530) | Coral microbial communities from El Islote,Puerto Morelos, Mexico - Siderastrea C C metagenome | ecosystem: Host-associated > Invertebrates > Cnidaria > Coral | place: El Islote,Puerto... | reverse complement strand
TTTTTTTTTAACCACTTCAGCTCCAATGTTAACGTGTATCTCTTATGGTACAAGCTGGGTGAATTTGCTTAACATACAGACAGTTAATATTTGATACAGCTCACTTCCTCCATTCCCAGGGCCCTCATGTTTGATCATGAAGTGAAATGTTGTGAAGAGCTTAGATGCTGGTCATTATTGGGTTGTTAACGGTTTAAAACATTCAATTTTATGACCAGTCTCAATGTCAGCAGATAAGAAATAGTGCTTTCGAATACGTACCGTTGCTCTTTCGTGAGTGCTTCCGTGTCCACAGGATCTGTTTTCTCTTCAATTTGCGGCACACTTGAAGATAACCCCGAAGGTTCTATAACAGAATGAAAAGTGCTCTTCACGAGGCGACACACATGGTTGCTTTTATCACATACCCTGATATAAAAATCATATTCTCCTTAATGTTCTCCATATATTTCTTACAGAACTAGTAAGGAGTATTTGTCTAAATATGAAGACATCTGATCCTTGGAGATCACTATTTTTTTGTTGTCATCACTTGAATGTTTGACAAAGTAGAAATAATGGAAAGAGAAATGTCATTTTCGTAGGGTTAAAACTGATCCACGAGAAGTAGCTAAGTTAATACCTGTGGAGACTGCTTGTGATAAATCTTCTCTGGAGCGTGGTCTCAGGATCTGTTTTATCTGTTCATCTAGTTCACCTTCAGCTGTAAAAACAATGACAACATTACACAGGAAATCTACAAAATAGCAAAAGTTTGTGGAAACGCAAGTCAACGTGCTAACTTGTCAACTTGCGTCCCCATTTCCCAACAGTTTACCTCAGCCTCGTCCCCAGGCCTTTCAGCGCTATCGAGTGACTGAGCGCGATAGCGAATTTTCCCGCCGAGCTCGTCTGGTGCCGTCACATTTGATACTTCGCAGACGACGACTGGGAACGAGGCTGTGTTTACCGGAGATGACCTGCGTTCGCTTTGATCGTTATCAAACTAGCACCCGCGTCAACGCAGTTTTTTCACCGTAAGGCGACGCAATTTCGTCAATACCGCTTACTGTGGTGCCCGTATTTAGTAAAATCCCACGCGTAAGAACCTAATGGATTAACAACCTGTAGGTATAGGAACCTAGAGGATTAAGAACCCGCAGCCTAAAATTTGTCATCTAGGGTTTGGTCATACGTCGAACTTTACATGTGCCGAACCTAATGCAAATTAGCAAAAATGTCCGACGTTTGACCAAGGCCTATTGTGGCCTATAATTTTAATTATATATTAAGATTACGTATTAAAATACGTTAAGGTCCTGGCGCTGGGTCTTTTCTTTGTTTGGAATATTGTCACAACAGGAATATTATACACTTATGACACAGAAGCAAGGGACCACGCCCATGCATATTGTATAAGTTTTCTGACCAGCAACAAGCACTTTTCCCTCTAAAAAAAATACTTATTTCAGAACCGAAAGAATCTCATTTCTCGGTGGACACCGAATATGTAAGAACATTTTTAAAAAATGCTCGCTCTTATACGCGCGTTTTTACTGTAGTGGCAGACACGACGCTGCACTGATTTTGTTTTTCAATTATTATCATTTTAACTCGAAAGTGACTTGTAACTACCCGGAGTCTTAGTACTCGAGGGTCCGTTTGATCACCCAACACAAGTCGGTACACAATCTCACACTTTCAAATAACGAGAGGAGGGAAGGTTTCAATCAATAAAGTATCAACTAGGACAACAAGATTGAAATCAAAAGAGGGCACCAAATAAGAAGTGGCAGTCAAAAGATCAAAGCGCTCAGGGTAAAAGGTCGTTAACTGATTAGTTTAGAAAAAAAACGCATTGGAAGATTCCTAACGTGCACAATCTCAAGAAACCAGTGTCTAGCTTACTTTATAGCTTTTCCAGCTTACTTTAAGACTTTTTTAATTTTTGTGTTTACTATAGCAAAGCACTCTTTAGTCTAAAAAAGTTTTACACCTGATAATTAATCGTGCGTTATTGTGAAGATGAGCAGTGCTTTTAGTCAATATGAAGTACGTTTGTGAAGACTGCAGACGGTTAGTGTACAATGAAAACACAGTGGTTCTTGATCATGTAGCAAACTGCTGTTTACCTCTCGTGGCATCCGCCGGGCTCAATCTCTGTCCCCCACTATACTCGTATGACGTGTTCAGTCTTTCTGGAGCACTAAGCTTTCTCCCTGGTTTTTCAAAACTCTTTCTTCTCTCCTGGAACTCCTCGATTATAGATTCCACCGAGCCTTGACTGCTGGTACTACTGCTGCGCGAATGCACACTTCCGCTTCCGCTTCCGCTGTGTCGGTTGCTAGGCGACGCGGCAGGGGAGGACGACCACAAGTAGGAATTGGAACCTGTGCTGCTACGCCCTGATGGCAATGTGATTGACAGTTACTACACACGTGACTTTAATGGGAATGAACCCAGATGCAAATAAACTGTACAGATGTCTTAATAATGAATTCAAATGTAACGAAACACGTGCGGGAAAGCTTTGAGGCCTGTTTATACAGAGCGCGACCACGAACGCGACCATTGCGACTTTCCGCGCGACTTTCCGCTCGAAAGTTCGCACGAACCACCGTTCATACAGAATGCGGTAATTCGGGTTGTGAGAGTCGCAATGTGTTAATCCTACACCCTGCGCAAAAGGTTTCCACGCATTTTTACTTTTCTATGCGTCTTTAAAATCACAGCGGCCTTTGTCGTATAAAATTGGGTGCTTTTCAACTTTTACAATTAGCAGTTCAGTTTTGTCCGACATGTTGTCAACCGGCGCGCTACAAAGTCACTTTTTTACGCGCACCTGGGCGGCGTGTCACCTGCACCGAGTTACACGAAAACAAAAGAACTTATTGGTTGACAAGAAATAGTTCGTGCGACCATCGCATAAAAATTCGCTCTGGAGGCAATCTCTGCGACTTTCCGCGCGAACCAATTTCCAACCGCGTTCGTGGTCGCCTTTGGTATAAAAGGATTCATGCAAATTGCTCATACGCAATCCAATGCGAACGCCGCGTTCGCGTTCGTGGTCGTGCTCTGTGTAAACAGGCCTTTTACACGTGAATATAAGGATTGAGACTCGCGTGGGGAAAGCTATCCTGGTCCCAGAGGTGTTTCTTTCTCTTTCTCAAACGAACTTGAGCTTTGAGAAAAAGAAAGAAAAACATGTGAGAACAGGGTAGGGGAAAGAACACGACCTAAATGAAGATCAATTGACATGGAAGAGAGCTGTCACGTGACTTGTAGTGATAATCGTACGCATGAAAGCTGTAGATGGAACAAAAATGCCAATGAAAGTCACATGAAAGGAAAACAAAACTCATGTGCAACTTAGTCATCAAGTTACAATCACAGGCTGTAAGTTCATGCGTTTGAAACTAATGCTTTAGACTTTGTGCTTTAGAACAGGGTTTAGGACATTTTTCTCAGAAAAAATCATGTACAATTTAGTTTTTTGGTTTTGAGTTGACGGTTTTTAAAGCTAGGGCAACACGATGATTGGCATATGTCGATACCAAGGGCCAATGTGTCAACAAAGAAAATGAACTTTAAAATTTATTTTAATTTGGAACCGTTATGTTACTGATCTCTTGGTTTACGTCTTTAACTCCATTAACTTCCTTTAGCTATACTAACTTACTTTCAAACTAACTAAAACTACTTTAACTACTCAAGTATTGTGAGTTAACGAAAGGCAGGGGCTTACAATACAGTCTAATACGACTGAAGCCCTGCAATTAAATCAGACACCCAATGTCAGGATACCGTCATCACATGTGATGAACGTAAATTCGAAGCTCGAAATCGTATCGTACAACATCATCTCTACGGCACACTCAGACTATTTGCTAGCAATTCAAGCCAAAACACTGAACACATTTGGCTCAAAACATGAGTGATGTGTTAACCCTCCCTACCCCTGGCCCCAAATGCCCCCCCCCTCCCCCAATGGTTTGCTGCCATTGGCTGGAGGGAGTGAAGGAACAAGATTTCTAAGTTTGGTTTTTGCCACTTCAATCATCAGCGACTCAAATCTCAAATAGCTCACAGAAACTGAAAAAAGTAAATTGTCCCTGAACACTTTGACCGGGACTGTTAACCAGCAATTCGGGCCAAAACGCTTGGAACACTTAACACATTTGGATCAAAATGCAAGTAATGTGTAGCCCTCCTGAAAAAAAAAAGATTGTACTAGATCTGGCAAAATTATGAAAACGAAGAATACTTACTATCAACAGGACTAACAGGAGAGAGAGGTTTTATTGGTGACCTGTCTCCACCGCTGTCCTCGCCAGAGCTCCTCTCACTTGACCCGGAGAAAGACGCTGCTTTCCGGGGCTTTGGCTTCACCGCAGGGGGAGGGGGCTTCTTGAAGTTCTTGGGTTTAACAGGCGGAGGTGCGACGGGTTTCTTGGGCCTCTGAAAACTGGAGTCCAGAGAGAAGGTCCCTATTCTATCGTTTTCTTTCATCACCATGTCCTTAACGGACCTGACGGATTCACTGGGATCAGTGGCGAAATTGTTCTGATTAGTGACGGGTACGGGGAGTGATATGTCAATGTCCTCCATGGGAGGGGGAGGACGGGGAGGGGGGTCGTCATCTTCGCTATCGAGAGACGGACTTAAATTCACTCTATTTATTTGCCCCGAAATATCCTCCTCGGTTTTATCGTTGTCTTTCTCCTGGTGTTCGGTAGAAAGATTAATCTCTTCGTGAGACGTTTGTGGAGCAACAGATTGCAGATCTTGAGAAACAGGAGTTTCCTGTTGATCATGTTTTGTGCTTTCACACGGCGATTCCTCACACTCCTCCTTTCCAGAAACGTGCTGGGCTGCAGGTTCTGGAATCTCAGATTCTGCTGACAAAGAATCTTCAACCAGCGCCTCTGCGCTGACATTTTCCCTTGCAGGAAGAGCAGGCAGAGGAAACTTCGTTTCACTGTCTTCCTTTGTAGAACCTCTCTGGGCTGGAGGTTCAGGAATCTCAGATTCAGCTGATGAAGAATCTTCAACAAACGGCTCTTCATTGACATTTTTCTTTGCAGGAAAAGGAGGAGGAGGAAATTCCATTTCACTGTCGTCAGTTCGCGCGTTTTCCGGTTCGACCTCATCCGTGGAAACTCCGGAATCGTCTCCATCCAAACAGGTCTCCAAATAACCTTTCCTTTCCTGCGGCGTCAATTCTTCGTCTTCTACAGTTTCCGTTTGGATTGTTTCAAGTTGTTCCATGACGTTACCATTCTCGTCTCCCTCTCCCTTCAGCGCATTCACAGCCATCCAAATCTTTCTTTGATGACCGGGTTTTGTGACGCCGATCGCAACTAAGTCTTCTAATGTCATATCCTGAAGGAAATCCATGTCGTCGAATCCTCCGTCCAAGAACTCCGGAATGTATTGCTCTAGACCAATCAGACGAAGCCACGTCATGATATCTTTCTGCAAGAAAAGTACCGCGATGATTGGCGATTATTTAACAATAAGACAAGGGTTGTTTACCAGTTACAGGGGGAAACAAGTCGGTTTACCGTTTGTGTAAATGGTAAGCCAAACCACCCAAATGCGAAAATCTTGTCGAGATTACACGTACCATTTGTGCAATTCACTCTAATTTACATAGAGTCTGAACCTAGTTTGACTGTTGGCGCAGGACCTGGAACTGGCAGAAAAAAGTAAATGGAACACAATTTTTCGTTTGGATATTCCGGTTGGGAATTTTGGACTACCTCTCGAGACGTTCCATTTATTTGGAAATTCTCCGGTTGAGCAAGCCAATATAGCCTTACCATTTACAGTCCAATTGAAATTTCCTTTTTTTAGTTTTTTATTTATTTATTTATTTTTTTATTTACTTATTTATTTAGTTATTTAGTTAGCTATTCATTTAGTTATTTATTTATTTATTTATTCATTTTTTTATTTTTTACTATTATTATTATTTTTTTGTAAATGGTAAACATTCAAGGACTCGTAGTCTAAAGGCCTCAGAGGATGAGTTTTCTCTGAGCGAAAAGTCAACAAGGCGCACAAAAAAGTAATCGACTAAACGATTGCAATCTAGAAACAACGATATTCGGCTCATTTAACGTGAATTTCAGAAGGAATATTTCTTTCCACGTACATGGCACCAATCAGATTCGTGTATTTGCAATAAACTACTGATAAAATCAGTATAGCATTCAAAACGATTACAGAGTAGTGCTTATTATTGAAAGGTTTCCTCGTTTTCTTTTATTTGTTTTCATGATCACCAGGTCTCTTCCACGAGCAATCAAAGTGAAATCGCTAAACAAATCGATTAAATTCTAATGGATTTATTTTGGCGATGGTAATATCGAGGCTAGGGCTCGGCTCAGCATAAACAACAAATATTCAGTTATAACACGAAAATACCTCAAAAACAACCAAACTCACCGGTTTTTCTGTAGGAAATACTGTTGTTCCCTCCAGCTTGCCTGATTCTGATAAAATCTTTTTCCTGTGACCGGTTTTTGTTACGTTTATAGCCGTCAAATCCTGAACAGAAACAACGAAAACACACAGTTTAGTTTAACAAAGGAAAGCGAAGCCATTACACCAGTGTATTTGTCACAAGTAAGTTAAATAGGCTACTGGAAGTGCAGGGAAAAATGAGAGAACTCTGTCTTATATACTGCACAACACCTGGAACGAGTCCGTAGATGAAATCCTAAACTGTGACCAATTACATTAAAGCAACTGAGCAGCACTTTCCTCTTGTGATGTTTATTATGTTATACGAGGGTAGGTGAGATATTGGTGTTTTGATGACTATAATCAAGAACACCAACATCTTGTAAATACATTATCCTTATTTGGTCATTAACTAGCACTCTCCAAAAGCTTTATCAACACCCAACTGAATCTCTCAATCCAATATCTATACTGTTACACTGTCAATACTGCACGTGGTAGCCGGTTGTGTTGCCAACAGAATACTGTGTCCACAATTTAATATTCTCCCACACATTCTTGCCAGCACTTCTAACTGGCAATGAATTTGCGTACTGAGCAGTACTTTCTTCTGGTACTGTTTATTATGCTTTACAAGATGGATCTAACTTTTAAGTCTCTACATGAAATTCCAAAGAGTGAACATTCAAATGAAAACTACTGGGCAGTACTTTCCTGTGGTGCTGTTTATTATGCTGTACAGGGTGCTTCTAACTTCTGAGTCTGTGGATGAAATCCTAAAGTGTGACCATTCAACTGGAAGCTACGGAGCAGTACTTTTCTGTGGTACTGTTTCTTATGCTGCACAAGGTGGTTCTAACTTTTGAGTCTGTGGATGAAATCTTAAAGTGTCACCATTCAATTGAAAGCTACTGAGCAGTACTTTCCTGTGGTGCTGTTTATTATTCTGTATAAGGTGGCTCTACCTCCTGACTCTGTGGATGACATCCTAAAGTGTTACCATTCAAATGAAAGCTGCTGAGCAGTACTTTTCTGTGGTGCTATTCATTGTGCTGTCTAATGGTGGTTCTAACTTTTGAGTCTGTGGATGAAATCCTAAAGTGTGACCATTCAAATGAAAGCTACTGAGCAGTCCTTTCCTGTGGTGCTGTTTATTATGCTGTTCAAGGTGGTTCTAACTTTTGAGTCTGTGGATGAAATCCTTAAGTGTAACCATTCAAATCAAAGCTACTGGGAAGTACTTTGAGGTGGTGCTGTTTGTTACGCTGTGCAGGGTATTTCAAACTTTTTGGTCTGTGGGTGAAATCCTAAATCTCTTCTGGGTGTTAGCAACAGGGAAAAAAGATAACAAAAAGATCTTCATATCATGTTACATTGATTTCGTGAATTACAACCTTCGTTGGTCACTGTCGAAAGGCCCATGTATTCATCGGAAAAAAAGGTTTAAATACGCTACCGGAAAAAAAAAAGGAACACCCGAGGCCATCACATGTCTAAGGGGATGTGAAGCATTGTTCACAAAAGCCCATGAGTTCCGGTATCTAGCCCTCGTCTTCTACCCAATCTAGGCCCGGAGGGATCGCATACTCCCTAACACCAGCCATATAGGTATGTTTGACCCCAGCGAGTATTTTTTAGCTCTGAAAACAGAGGATACTCTTTAGCTCTGTCTGAAAACGCGCACAGACTGTCGTATATTCGAGTGTGATGAGCCCGTTGGAATTTTCCATCAGAAGAGCGAAGTACCGTTACTTCAAGGCTTGGTCTCTATGTGTCATGTTGTTTACTTACATACGAAACTTAACTCTACATTGCTCTGTCTACCTAGGTGCATAATGGATATGGGCGAAAATTGCTAGGTGTAACCTTGTCATGGACTAGCAGCCCTTCCCGGGGGGAGGGAGGGGGTGCTCTGTCTACTTAGGTACAGAAATAAAGCAAAAAATGCTAGATGTAACCCTGCAATGGACTAGAAACTCCTCCAGGGGGAGGGAGGGGCGTGTTAATACTCTCGTTGCTTCATGCTGCGGCAACCAAAGAAATGTGAGCCGCTTGCGGTCTGTGCGCAACTTTACATTTACATTTTTACTGGTTTGTCTGAAAAGGGAGCACGGTTTTAGGGTTAGGAATGAAACAGACTAGGAAAAATCTTACGCTTTGTTCTGAAATAGGGTTAAGGTTTCAAGTCCTTGGTGGCACAACCCACCCAAAATTTCGAGGAGTAACCCCTTCCCCTATCCCCTCCTGCCCTACAAGCATACAAATGCAAATATAAATACATAAGAGTTTATTAGGTTCCCCGAGGGGATCCTCGTACTTAATTTGCAAACCATATACCGGAGGTTCGAGTTGATTAAACGCGAGAGAGCTTTCTTCCCCTACAGGGGTGTCCCTTTGGTTCGAAAATGAAGGACAACAACACTCACTGAATACGAATGCATATTTCCCTACGCAGATTATGCCTCGAACGTTTTCTGTAACAAGTGTTTCATGTCGTGTTAAAGCTCCAAGCTGGCAGAGACGAAATTCAATACTATAGCGGTTGGTGTGGATTACTAATCCGATCAGCGCTGACAACGTAACAAGCAATAATTCAATAAATTGTGTTTTTCATAACAAAGAATCGTTTTATTACACACGGATTTAAAAGACAACACATTGCAAATTGAAAACAAATTTTCTGGTTTACGTCTGTCTTTGCCCGCTGATCTCTGACTCAAGTAACCTGATGTGAAAGTACCTTCTCCGCTCCTGGCCTTGCGGCATGAGACACCCACAAGTTGTTTAAAACGAAACAAGAACATACAATGACATAAACACTCAGCTATTTAACTGCTGGAAACAAGACGAGATTGCTGGATGGCAACTACGATAGGAAAAACGCGCATTGTTTCGTATCACTTGACTACCGCGATTTGCGATAGTTTGTTAATACTTCTGGGGAACGAAAAAGAAATTTTGTCATGAAACTTTTGCGCTTTTCTTCAAGGTATTCAAACGATAAAAGAGATTTTTACAATGGGAACACTTGAGCTCGTAGTTTTTGAAGCTTCTTTTTTTTGTCTTGGTTGTAATTGTTGTAGTTATTAACTGGTCTTTTTACAACTGAACAGTGCTCAAAAACGAGTTGCTGTGAAATTAATGCAATTCTTCGGACCGAAACATGTGTAATGAGTTTACATTCTACATAATTTGTACACCTTATCCCCGGAGTTTACCCAAACAAAATGGTTGCCGTATAATAGGATTATCTCACCAGTACTTAACTGAAGGAAAAATGCAAAACTCGATTCAAGTTTTCACCAGCGATTGAAAAGAAATAAAACGAACCCAGGCAACAAAATTAAATTAAATAAAAACAGACATAAGAAAGTCCTGCTCAATATTATAGTAGTATCTTTCATTTGAATGGTCACTCAAGTATAAAATTTCATCCACAGTTTCAAAAGTTGAAGCCACCCTGTACAGAATCATAAACAGCACCAAAAGAAAGTACTGCCCAATAGCCTTAACTTGAATGGTCACACTCTAAGGTTTAGCACATCAGCTACAGTAACACTCCTGGCATGTATCTTACCTCTGTGGTGATTCCGTGTACACTGGTCATGTCGAAACCTCCTTTCACAAAATTATCGATGTAGATTGTCAGCTTGAATTTCTCTAACCAGTCGTACAGCGCGTTATAGTCTCGCATCTAGGAAAAAACACGACGGAATAGTGATTAACAAACAACACAAAAATTAACGAAAAGATAGAACCATAGGGAAAAGTGGTCGAGATGACGAAAATTTATTTGAATTATTGGGGTTGCATTACCGTAGAGTGAATAAGAGAAACCTTGTCCCGCTTTCGGTTCAATCTTGCGAAAAGTTAGATACTGAGATTTCATCGTGAGTTACAGCTGGAGTTACTGAGATTTAACAGTAAAACAAGAAAAAATAGTCATCTCATGCTTAATCTACATAAAAAATTCATTGATAACTTAAAACAAACAACAAGGAAAAGTCCCAAAGAACAGGACTTCAAAAAAGCAAACGACCACCAGGTCAAATGTGGTCAATTAACACAGTGCTACTGGCGGAAAAAATTGTTGTTGTGGTCAAAGCGATACAGTAAAACAACAATACCAACAACAACATGCAACCATTTGCACCTTTTTTTTCTAGATGTTAGATTGCGAAGCATTGCAAACACAACGAAGTCTCGTCCAACACTTATTTGCAAACTATCGGGCAATAGAACTACTTCCCATTGTCATCCTAGCCTGTACACAGCCGCCCGCGCTCGATCGGGGCTGCACACAGCCTTATCTAGCTGGCGACAAATAACCGTATAAAATTGACCAAAAGAAAAGATGGAACAGGACTTGCATATATCTTTCTTAATGCAAAACTCTTACCAAAGGTCCCAAAGTTGATGCGCAAACAAAGTTGTTCTCGCGTATTAAACAAACAAAACTGAAGTAGCAACTTGTTTATAAATTGACCCATGGTATTTTCATCCAACCACAAGCGGCATGTGCTGGGAGAAAAACATGTGAAACATTTCCGTGCTTTCAAGTGCCGTTTGAATGCCTGCCGTTACTAAATAAGGGAAAATCCTGATTCTTACAAGCTAAAACAAGTTTCACACCGTGATCTTCTTTGACTGATTATTTCCTGAGCGCATGACTTCACTGCTATTTAGGGAAGGTGTTCAGTGAACAAATCGTCTTCTACAATCTGACCTTTAGCACTAGACAAGTGGAATCCATTTTTCAATTGTAATCGTTCTACTAAGCTCATTGCGAATATATTTTTTACCCTAGCCATGACGGTAATCCAGCACTTATACACCTTATACTTATGTCGCCAAAGGGCGGGCCGAGCCACTCCAAGACTATAATTTTTCACCCCAAAAGCACTTGAAACTTGACCTCTCGACTTCCGCAGCAAAGTGAATCTTTCAGCACGATATATTATTATCATCCCTTATCAATTACTGTCATAAACAACACTCCAACTGCGATCCTATCTTCTTGTTCCGGCAAAAGAATAGTCTCCTACACAGCCGTTCTTAGGGTCGTTCTTAGGGAGGAGCGGTGCGTGACGACCCTAAGACCGGCTGCGTAGGAGACCAGCAAAAGAACAGAAGAAAGAAGGGAAGGAAGGACGCACAGTGTTCCTTCACGAGACGTGAAGGCGCAATCAATCAGGGTTTTTATCCACCGTCTAAAAAAGGAAATCTTGACTCACCTTAAGCGGGATTTGACTCGGGGGTTCCAAGGGAACGCCAGCGTCTCCTGTTGAATTAGAATAAACACAGGGCACTGAATACAATGAACAAACCACAGGAAGGTACCTAAGACTAGAGTTAAATATGCCATCAAAGCGTTAATCTGTATCTCCACCCTATTTCCGCTCAGACAAAAACCGAACCGGGGAACTCAATCCTCTTACGTGAATTGCTACAGAAATCAGGAAAAAAGGCGTCAACTAAGTCCTAATGGTAAATCGCTTCTCACAAACTACTGAACATTACAAGCGAGATTTTCAATGGTTTGTTGTCGTTAAGCCCAAAAGTGCCCAAATCTGCCAACCACCCTGTCTACATTATCGTTGGTCCAAACGTTGACATTTCGGGGAATAAATCCGAAAAATAAATTTTGACTAAGAGACTGTCATAAGGTATTACTTGTATGCACTGTAACACACGAGAACTGCGACAAAACAGCAGTGCAGTAACAACGATGTACAATATGTAATCTGTGAAAGGACAGTCACCAAAGGACATCACCAAATCCCCCAGAACACATACGTGCTCTGAAATGACGTAATTTGCTCTTTTTTTTTTTTTTTTTTTTAATAAAAAAAACTTTTTTTATAACCTATTTTTTTTTATTTTTTTTTTTTTTGTATTTTTTTTTTTATTTATAATTTACTATTAACTTTTTAATGATAATATTATTTTGATAACTGTTATTTGTCCATTTTTGTGTCTAGTC
>Ga0126336_10001417_pt1 | contig 12433 bp, 5 predicted proteins | sample SidCmetagenome_FD_92530 | JGI IMG/M metagenome (GOLD analysis project Ga0126336, IMG submission 92530) | Coral microbial communities from El Islote,Puerto Morelos, Mexico - Siderastrea C C metagenome | ecosystem: Host-associated > Invertebrates > Cnidaria > Coral | place: El Islote,Puerto... | reverse complement strand
TTGATAAGTTTAAATGGAAAATGGAAATGTGTGGTTTGTGGGTATTTATTCGCCCTTTTGTTTTTGTATTTTTTGGTGGGGGGGGGGGGGGGGGGAGTGGTGCAAAGTTCCCGTCCTGAATTGGAATATTTATAACGTTTGTAATACGCAATAAAAAACTACCAAATCCTGTGACTTTCCCTAAATTTATCCGGGAACAATTTCGTATAAGATGTCATTGTTGATCAAAATTAATACGATAATTTTTACATTTTTAGATCCGTACAGTTTCATTCTTTTTGGTTTTATTGAACGGTTCGGCGATGTTGGTTTTTGGAGGTTTTAGAAAAATCAGGAAATCTACGATGGCAGTTCCAAGATCGCCTCTTGGAAACCATGACCTTATTCCAACATCATGTGACGTCACCAGGTCATGCTGTGGACCTCAAAGAAAGCATGTTTGGACGTACTACGAACCATCAAAGTTTCGTTTAATACTCACAAAGTTTAGGAGAGGGGGTGGGGGGGGGGGACTCCAATAAAGCCTAGCCCAAATAGGATTTTTCTGGGACAGGCAGCGGCAGGCTTATTTCGAAAAATTAAAAATAGCCGCACACTTTCCCTCTTCAAGCGAGGAATTTTCAGAAGAGCTAATACACCCAACGAAAAACAACAAACGACATTACTAACATATTAGCTAAGGGCTGACAAAGCTAAGTTGCAAGCGAATTTACGCATAGTTTATTTTGACAAATAAAAATGTTTTGGACTAATTAAAGCAAAAACACCTTGGCTTGCTTTTTCATTGTTTAAAACAAGGAACTACGGCTCAGTTTTCCCGGAAATCTCTGCAAGTTACACTATGCAGGGAATCAGGTAGCGAGTAATTTAGTAAGCCTGTCGGATTTTTGACTTATGAAAAACTAGCATTTGAGTACTAATGAGATGCTTCTGAGTACAGAACACTACTGAAAACTGCTTAGTGCTGACTACTACTGTAAATACTTACCAGGAATGCACTTTCCATGAAGGACATATTGTAATTCATGGGTCTTGGAAAGTTTAACCGGTTTCTCCTCAAATATGGCCAGCCCTGATGTCACTGGATCACGTGGGATTTTGTCAAATTCTAAACAAAAGCTTCCTCCTCCCTGCATGACAAGAAGAACAACAACCACGCTTTCTATTTGTTAGAACTGATAGCATATGAAAAAGATCATTTTCAACAGCATTGGAACAACAAGTACTTTGAAAATTTTTTATAACATTTAACTTTAATGAAATTTAATAAACTTTTTTTCGTCTTAGAGTGCGTTTATTCTTAGCCTCCTACGTAGACGTTTCCCCTTAAAACGACTGCATGGGAGGCTAGTTAATTCTAGGGAACAAGGCTGAAACAAAGTGGCAATTAGTATAGTATTCGTAGTTTCATAAGTGTTACATGTTATACCAGGTGTCACTGCGACAGTCAAGTACAGGACCATAACTGGGGATACCACGAGAGGATGAAGGGGTAAAAGAGTTCACCTCCCCTATAGGCCCTGTTCCCATCCTAATCCCTCTTAAGTTATTTTTAGTAACAAAATTCAAATTTCAAAACGTTTCATTATTTTTTCAGTTTTGAGATCTGCGTAACAAGGTCATTCAGAAACTGACATAAGATATCCCATAATACTAGAAGCAACATTTGGCGCCAAGTTTGTGACATCATTTTACCGGCAGAAAATGCCAAAATTGGAAAAATTGAAATCATGAAATATTACAGAATGACGAGTTCTATATTGCTGCTAAAATTCTGGGTAATTGCCTTAAATTTCAAATTTGAAATTTTCAACCACTTATTGCTAAAAATAACTTGAGAGGGATTAGGATGGGGCTAGGGCCTGTATGAGGGAGTAGCTCTCTTACCGCTTCATCCTCTCTTGGGATACATGAGAGCAGTTCTCTGAGAAAGTGAAGCAAAGTTGGAATGAAAAATTAACCCCCTTCATTTTATGTGTGAAGTTATGGCCGTTGAGCACATTTGAAAAAATAATAATGAATGTCAACATTGGCCATTTCCAGGCTCCACTGAATCGCCCAGAAAAGCTTTGGATAGACCTTTCAAACTTCAAAAGTATTCTTTACAATCTTGTCTGTAAACTTACTTTGATTTATAAGTTTTCGGTACACGAGTTTGGATGAAATAGGAATGAAAACAAAGCCTACTTTGTGAGTTTACAGCATGCCTTGATCGCGTGGTTTTCTCCTTCGCTCGCTCCGTTTTCTTGGCCAAATCTGGCACGGTATCTTGCATTCAGGTTAAACTTAGCAGTTCACCCCTTCCTAAATCTACTTATCGGTAATTTAAATCCCAGATGATGGCGCATTTGTCCGCAGATACGTGATAAAGGACGATTGAGCAGATCGAAACACAGTGATTATATTTGTGGTTTCTGCCGTCGATGCACTGATCAGAACTTCTTCAATAGAATCCATCTGGGAAGCTAAATTGTCGGATCACTATTACTATTCTCAGCAACTGCGTGCCTGTAGCGATACAGAATAGTACGTTTGTTGCCATAATAGAACGGGACATTTGCGTTTGCTGAGAAACCATGCATGAAGTTGTTGTACAATACTTGTAGACTAGACCGAAATGAGAGGGCAAAACTGCTGACCAGACATAGGGTTTATTTTTATTTCATGCCTGTTCTCTGGCGGTTTTTACGTTGGTGGTAAAAATAAAAGAATAGAGTAAAGGATAAAGGAAATGCATTGGGCTACAAATGATATCTAGAAGAAAACGTAACAAAAGGTCGCGCGAGGATTTTGCTTTTCCCACGGTGTGGAGCGTACAACGCGGTCTCCGTTATTGAGAGGTATAATGCACTTTACAATGTACTCTAACTGATCATAACGAGTTTTACGTATCTTAAACTGAAGTTGGCATTTTCTTTGTTTTAGAAGCATTTCTCAAATATTGTTAAAACTCAGTGTAGTTATCAACGTATGGCCGAGACATAAATCACACAGTGGATTTAGTTTAGTGTTAGCGTAAAATCAAATCTAAAGGCAGTATTTGGGTGACGTCGCTGAAAAACTTTTATGAAAACAAGGAGGCTCGAAAGGTTATAAATGAAATGTCCCTGATTACAAATTTCAAGAATTTTGGGTGTTAAACTTCGTCTGCTTTTTCAGTTTGATGAGGGTATACAAAACGTCAATCCAGACTGCACGTGAAGACGAATCTTTTTACAATCAAAGATGAAAGACACCTGCTGCTAGCAATTGTCCTTTTTTAAATTAATTTTTTTTAAATAGATCCTGCGCGCAAACGGTAACGTATGAATCATGCACCCCAGCGGTCAATCAAAGAGTTATTGGAGGGAAAACGAAAGATATACCACTTTGCTCGACTTTGTTTCACCGATTACTCAATGGTTAGAACTTTGAGTAATGGTTTTATTTACTAGGCAAAATTCTCAGAGACATCAAAGAGGTGTCAAATGGCAGCAAATCGGGCTTTAAACGACAGGAAACATTCTGCCCTCGCCGTTATGGGAGGTACAAGGCTCACAGTTAATTATACTTCTAAGTATGGCACTTAGGGTGTGTTTCGAGCAGAATAAGCGATTTTTACGAGCACTGCCGGCAGGCAAAATAAGCCATTTTACGAGCAGAATTTATCCAAGCCTATTCCTGGAGGATTAAGATAGTGATACGCTCATGCCATATTTAGAAGTTACAACTGCGAACCCATGAAGCTCTCATAACGGCCAGCAGAACTGAAATGTTCCCTGTCGCTCAAAGCTAGACTGCGAACAGTCTCTTTCTTCCCCTATGTTTTAAGTGTGAGAAAATGGAGCGAAGTTTCATCAGGTACCGAGCGGCTGTGGAAGCCGTAAGTAGCGTTGCCAAGGTGAACAGGAAGGAGAAAGAGACTGCGACGTATTCTTTGATCCCTAGATTTGCCGAAATTTGACACTGATTGTATCCATTTAAAACAAAATTGTACCGTTGCTAAAATTGTCTCATCTGTGAAACAAAGTCAGGCAATGTTTTTCCTTCCTCTCCTCAATCCCTCCTCGTTCGCATGGTTCATACATCCCCGCCGCTCGCATGGTTCATACCCCGCCCCCCCCCACCCCCACCCCCCTTTGTGCGTAGAAGCTAGCAAAAGAAAAATACCGAGACCATTGCTCAAATATTGTAGAAAAACCGCCAGAGAATTGGTTAAAGCGCTGAAAATCAACATTTCATATGCACACAATAAAAATAAATCTTACATCCGCTCATTAGTCTTGCTAATTCATTTCAGGTCTACACGTTCTGTCAACAACAACTTCATGGCTTCTCAGCAAACGCAATATCCCGCTCGATTACAGCCAGATACATATATTGGATCGTTACAGGCATGCAGTTGCTTACTATAGTAATCATGATCCTACGATTTAGCTTCTTGGATGGATTTTATTGAGGAATTTCAGTGCATCGACAGCAGGGGACAAATGCGCCATCATCTGTGGTTTTAATCACCAATAAGTAGATTCACGATGAAGTAAACCCCTAGATTTACCGTGAATGCAAGATGCTGTGCTAGATTTGGTCTACATTCTTTTGGACCATAAAATGACGCCATATAATTTTTAAACTTGGCTGTGCAACAACCTGCCTGGGGCTCGTTGTCCCGCTTGAGTTTTGAACATTTTATGACGCCATTTTTATGGTCCATACGAGTGTTGACCACGAAGGAATATAGTCGACAGGGAAATAGGTTAGTTTTCATTATAGCACGATCAAAAGTTGACCAATATACCAATATCTGTCCCCAGGCGTAACATACAAAAAACTGAGATGGACGATGTAGTATAATATTGCATGGTTTTCAGGTAGATCCTTTTTAAATTTTACTTGCCTTTCGTTGCTCTCGTTGAGAGAAAACCGAATAGTAGGGCAACAGTTTACCTGTAAAGGTCCCTTTGGAGGGTTTATTTTCACCACCGGACTATTCTGTTTGCCCAACGCTTGATCCTGAGACAAACGTTCTATATCAGAATTAAAAGAAAATCGCCAAAGTCATCGAAATTGTTCTGTGTTAAATGAGTTACACGCAAGTCCTACAATATCAATAATTTAAGTTAAATTTAAGTGACCAGTCAAAAAGAAAACTCGATACTACTGTGTATATAAAATATAAGACGTTTACCTTTTTTACCTCCTGACAAGAACGTCGCTTTAGATCTTCCAATGCTCACAGCAGCAGTGGCAGGCGTTCGATGCAGCTAAAAAATAATATATAGATTTAGCCTAAAAGCGCAGCTCCACATTTTTTTGCTGATACTTATTAATTAGTAAAAATGCTGCCATTCCAAAAAAAAAAAAATCGTGTTCCCTGAGTATCGAGCCCGGGTCGCTGCCATTGAAGGCCGGCACGTAAATCACTAGGCTATTCACAGTGACACTACTTTAAGAAGTTAATTGTTCTAATCATTTCTTTTTCCGTGACAAGATGCCTATCGACATGAACATTCTGGCGTTTTTCCTGGGGAAATATATTCGCACCCCCGCAAAAACCATGGTAGTGGACAGAAAAAAAAAACAGAAGGCACTATCTCTGCTATATTTGGCGTCGGGACCCCTGCCAAATGCTGCGAACTCAAGCGTCTTGCCGGCCAAGTTCGCAGCAGAACCGACAACAAAGATGAAGCCCTGGAAGGCAAATTTCGTAACTTGAACTTTTCGCCTTCCACCAAAAGTCAACTGAGTATTCTTTTGAACTTTTTCTTTCCATTTATAGATATTTAATATTAATTTGTTCTAAAGTTCTAAACTTCACCGATTTCCCTCTAAGAAAAGATGGCATTCTCTCCCTCCCCCTCAGCCAGAGGGTACATGCGGGCGCGGCGCGCGTATGCTGACGTCACAACCAAACTTTCTTGCATCGATATGTTACCAAATTTTCTTACCAATGGTGCTCCACTACAAGAAAACATTTAAAACTTTTATTGGCGTTCAAGAAGTTTGCATTAAAGGTGTGGCATAAGGACATCATCACTATCACAACATGAAAAAGCTTTTGAAATATGGTGTGTATGGAGGTTTGAGTAGCTTTTGACGCCCAGAGAAGGAGATTTGTGGGGAAAAGTGATTCTATGAATATTCAGTTGGCGATGACAAAGTTGTTGTCGATAACAAACGCGACAGTTTTGGCGTCCACAGCTCGTTTTTCCTATGGCCTCATCAGACTAGAGTGATAGTTTTCGACATCTAGCTGCGTGTGCTCGACAAATGAAATGACTCGACAACTATTAGTGCTCCATGGATTTTTTTCCATAAACTAGAGGCCAAAAATTATCGTCGGAACCAGAAAATGACATGCACACGCGTTGAAAAAAGACTAATGGACTTGACTTATAAGAAAATAACTTTTGAATTTACTTTCATTAATAAATAGACGGCTGAAAGCTAGAGGAGACAAGGGACAAATTCGCAATCCAACTTTCCACAAACTTCTTTGAGCTGGAAGAGTTAACAAAGGTTTGACATATTCTTTCGAGTGAGTGTGTCGTTGTAACGACTCGTTCATTGAAATAAACAATTTTGCTTGTTTTTCTTTTCTCTGTTCGAGAGAAAAACAAATGGTGAGTGCTTGGATGTTCCAGTCGAGCGACCAAAGAAGAAAGCTTAACACTAGAACAGGTCTCGACTAAGGCGTCCCGGTTAACAACTTGCACTTTATGAACGGGGCGCCTCGATTTCTTTTCTTTAGGCCAATTCAAACCACCGAAAATCTTTGGCAGGGCTCTGATAAAAATGGCACGCCACCAAAAAATGTAGCACGGTTACCTCGCTTACATATCCTATTTTCTACCGTACTAAACACTTTAAAGTGAGGAGCATCTTCAAAGAAACGAACAAGAACTGCCTGGGGATGCAGAAGACAAGGAAGAGGAAAGAACGGATAACACCAGACACATGGAAAAATATCGAGGGGAGGCTCCCGCTGAAGAAGAAGATAAATGACAGCAGTTTAGCCAGACTACAAGAGAGGTACAGGGCGGAGCACTCAGAGAACAACAGGCGCGTCAAGAGGAATATTCGAACGGACAAGAGGGCTGATGGCGAAGAACTGACAAAGCAAGCTCAGGAAGCAGCGCGAAAGGGGGAGAAGAGGAATGTCTACAAAATCACCAGACTGGTCTGTGGGAAATACAGCAGCAACAGGAATGTCCCCATACGAGATAAGCAAGGGCAACTTCTCACCTCTGAGAAAGACCGAGAAGCACAATGAGTCGAACATTTCGAGAAAATCCTCAACAGACCAGCACCAGAAGAGGAGTCCGAGATACCAGAAGCTGAAGAGGACCTAAGCACTGAAACCGGACCACCGAGGCAAGAAGAGATCATTGCCGCCATAAATGCAAGTTCCTGAACCACAAGACACCCGACAAAGACCGCCTCAGTCCCGAGCTGTTCAAGGTTGACGCAGTGAGCACTGCAAGCGTCCTGCAGCCAATATTCGACACTATATGGATGAGCAAGAAAATGTTCGATGACTGGAGTCAAGGCATCATCATGAGGATACCGAAGCAAGGAGCTCTGTCAGAATACAGCAACTGGCGCGGCATTACACTTTTATCCGTCCCTAGCAAGATCCTAGCGAAAGTCGTCATGAAGCGCCTGTCACTTCCTGTGGACCTTAAGCTTCGAGAGGAACAGGAAGGTTTCAGGAGAGGAAAAGGTTGAATAGATCACATTTTTACGCTGAGAAACATCATTGAACAATGTACAGAGTGGCAGCGGTCTCTGTATGTGAACGTTTTTTGTAGATTTCGCCAAGGCCTTCGAAAACGTTTACCGAGAAAGGTTTTGGCGGATTCTACGAGCATATGGAATCCCGTCCCACCTCATCGGGATCAACAGAAGTTTCTACCGCAAATTTACCTGTTCAGTTGGGGACGGTGAAATCCTGTTGAAAGTCAAGACTGATGTCAGGCAGGGGTTTGTTACGTCCACAGTGCTTTTCACCCTGTGTCGTAGACTGGATCATGCCGCACACCACAGAGGACAAGAACAGGGACATCAGATAGACTGCTTTCTCTTTCTTAGAACACCTAGATCACGCTGACGATTTCAGTAGTGCTATTATCACGCACCCATTCTTACATCCAAGAGAAAACTCGGCGACTTAACATCTTTGCAAAGCAAGTCGGCCTTAACATCACCAGCAAAAAGACTGAAGCTATGGCACTGAACACCACCAACAGGAGTGACGTGGGGGATTGCGGAAAATTAATTCAGAGTTTGAAAGAACGAGGCATCTAACAAATGCGCTGTTTTGTTATTCTTTTGTCATCCAACGAGATGCTACATGTTGTAACTCGAATCTGTTTTTCGCTTTATTTAATTACTTTGTTATCTTTGTACACTATTATCAATATTTGGACATGCTACCGACGCTTAAAATACGTCAATTAACAATTTACCTGTAAATGGCCCTTTAAAGGGCTTATTTCCACATTCGGAGTGTTCTGTTTGCCCAACGCTTGATCCTGAGACAAACTCTCTGCATTGGAATGAAAATCAAATCGTCATATTTCTGTTTTTTTTTTCTAGGTTAGTGTAAAAGTGAACAGCAAACCAAAAGGACACGATACCGCTCTTTATAGTGAACTAAAGTAAAGTAGTCTCTCTCCCACCTCCTGAAGAGAAGGCCGCTTTAGATCCTCCTCTACTCGTCGCAGCGGTGACAGGTACCTGATGCAGCTAAAGATAAGAAAAACGTTTCTAACCTTATGTTGGTGTTTATGCAATCTGCACTGGCAAAGAAAAGAATTGTCTTAGTTCAGAATGATGTTCGAAATATGAACCTGTCAAGTTCTTAATCCGCGAATTCTAAAAACAGTCAAGTTGAAAAGAACACTTACACAATCCGAAGTTGAGTTACCAAATGCTCGCAAAGAATTTTTTTTACAAATGAGGCTTGGAAATACATTTTGAACAGGTTAAAGTCACAGGTTATACATCACATACCGTCGACTGTCTTCTTGTGGAATTCGTTATGGGGCTTTATGGCATCCGTCGTGCTTGTTCAGTGTAGATAAATTTGTTCAAACGTTTGCTCAAGTTCAATCAGAAGGTGATATGCACTCTAAATTAGAGCACGGACTTAAATTACAAGAAAAGAACTTTGAATTCAGTTTAACAAATAGATGAATGGAAGCTGGATGGGACACGTATGTCTTTGAACTGGAAGGGTTAACAAGAGTTTGAAATATTTGTTCGAGGGAGTAAATGAGTGAATGACTGATAGGGATCCCTCAAACATCTTGTTCAGCAATGTTCCACTTGATAGACCGTGATTTGCTTGTCGTTCGTTGTTCTAACCTGCGCAGCAAGCAGTTTTTCTGGGGAGCATGCGCAAGCGGCGAAGAGCGAGAAAATCGCCTGCCGGATTCACGGCCTTCTCAACTGCCGCCCCCTCTCATCACATGATGACTTTTTTGGACAGCCTGTTGACAGCTTTCGTAGATCCAATTACCCCAACCAATCAGAGGCCAGATCTTAATAAGAAACCTGTCGGTTTCATAAAGTTTTGCGTGAAAGTGTCGCCTGGCGCGTAGCGGCTGGATTAATCAAAACAAATAATCTATGTGGTGTTTCGATCGCGGAAAAAGACTGCAAAGGGAGGAAAGCTTTCCAATTTTCAACGGACAACAAAAAGTATCAATGATAATTGTAGATTATGCTGTTGTCCATTTAAGATTAAATACGGCGAATTTTAGTAAACATCTTCTATAATTTTCTACCCAAAACCTTTTCAAGGTTTCGAAGCACGAAAGATGTCAACTTTACTCAAAGATTAGCCTGCGTAGCTGGCGGTATTGTATGCGAAGTTAAAGTTTTGGCGGCGAAGCCGCCATGAGAGGCGTGAGCTGCGACAACGAACGGTGTAAGCCGCGAGAAAATAACGCCTGCCGGAGAACTAGGGTTTTTTGAATGCTTCCCACTTTTATCACCTAGAGAAAACTGTAATCTGATACATTGATTATCTCAATGGTAAATCATTTGAACGTTCACCGCGCAAAGCTCGCTAGCGAAACGTTGGCAGAACTTTGTTCGCAAATTGGTCTAGATATTGTGGAATCGAGTAATCTTTTGAATGGAGTTTGTCAATCCCGTAGAAGGAAAATATGGAACGCTGTAGATCGCGAGCAGTCTCTTGAAGCTCAACCAACGAGCGACAAAGCTTACAAAGTTTCCACTTGCACGTAGAATCTGAACAAAATAATACGACTGCTCGCAGTCTAGGAACGCTGTCGAGCTTTTCAATTTCATTTTCTCTGGTCTGGAAAGAAACACAGGAGTCTTGGTCAGTGAGGATCTACTAGAAAGGGATAAACTTAAGTGGCGAAATAACAAGCACACCAGTGTTTTCACATCGCGTTTGTTCCTTACCAGTGGCGAAACTGTAAATTATCTGTAACCCCGGTCTCTAAGAATTAAAACTTGTCCGAAACCTGTGAGTAGAATTGCCCCTAAGTCTCTTCCAGCAAGCAATTCTTTCACAGCCGTCTTCTTGCTCTGTCATTAGAATACCTTCATCAATGGTCTGACTCTGTTCTATGTACATCCCATGTAGGCTGAAATTATTGAGCGAAGGTTTCCCTTGGGAGAGACGCGAGAGATCGTCTAACATTTGATTGATGTGTTCACAGCTCTCAACCAATCCGAATATACTAAAAACGCGTAAGTTTTCCTGCAGGCGGGATTTCAAACTGCTTTTCCCCATTCCCTTCGCGGCTATTCCCTTCGCCGCTCCGCCGCTCGAACTTTGCGCAAACAATCCCTCCAGCTACGCAAGCTGTAATTGCTCTGGTTGACAGGAAATCCAATGATACCTGTCTGGATATTTGAGTCAAGTGACCAAAGAAGAAAGGTTAATACTAGAGCAGGTCGCCACCAAGGCTGCCCGGCTACAAAACTTGCATTTTATGAAGCGGACAAAGCAATTGTTCTTTTCAGTAATTGTCAATATAAATTACATAACTTATCCAAAAGTGAGTTTTCGCTTAATTTGATAAATGTGTACTGTGGTATCAATATTTAGATCTGTTACTAACGCTTTAAGATGCCAGGTGAAATTTACCTGTAAACTACCCTTTGAAAACTTCATTCCCTCACTCGGGGTACTCTGTTTGATAAAGGCTTGATCCTGAGATAAACTCTCTGAATCGCAATGAAAAGCAAATTGTCAAGAGCAATCTGCATGCATGAACTTTGTTTAACAAATTCTTTAAAACTATCCGGCAAAAATTTAGTTTGGCAATTCCTTGTGGATTAAAATCAATATTACCATGGCAACCGCAATTTATATTCTGACAGGCCATTTCTCCAGAATTTGTAACTTTTTGGTCAATGTTGGTGCATCTGGGAGGTTTTAGAAAAAAAGAAGAAACCCAAGATGGCCGCCGTTTGAGAACATGACGTAATTTGACGTCAATAACTCATGTTGCTTACCTCAAAGGAAACATTTTTGGACTTATTATCTGCCCTGCAAGTTTTGTTCTCGCGGCTTTTACATTCTGCCCCAGAAGAACAGAAAAAGCCTGGTCTGAAAACACCCATCTCTAAATAACATTGAAAAATGTATTGTATCAGCTAAGTGCGGAGAATATTGCAAGCATAACTTCCTGTGGCTGTGCTGATTTTCTTTCAATTTAAATTTAAGTAGCCACTTAAAGCCAACACTTAATACTACTGTGTAAATAAAAGCCAAGCTAATTTTCCCACCTCCTGACGAAGAGGCCGCTTTCAATCCTCCATTACTCACACCAGCGGTGACAACGACCTGATGCAGCAAAACAAATATAAGGATTTATATTTGAGTAAATTAATTTTATTGGCTTGGATTGCGAAGAGATCATTAATATCAAATGAGAAAGCTCTTAAAATATGGTATGCTGGAAAGTTCTAATATATTAAGGCTAAGCCGTTGAGGCCAAAGAGTTATTAAGAAAGCTATGGGCCGTACAATTTAAAGAGAATTGAAAGGGAAAAGTAAGTTCTGTCCCCTTCTGTGTTCTTGACGAAAGAAAGCTGCTGTGTCAGGATTCTCAGTTTCCTTTGATTGCTAGATTTTAATATAACTACATATTTTCGTCTCAATGGTTGGTTGTGAATGGTTGGAAATTGCGCCCAGCGTTTTGTTACTTCTCCCATTCAAAACGAAAACTCGCACCTTCTCTTCAAAAAGCGGCCAGAATGTAACTTAGTTTGTCGACTGAAAGCGATACCAGTTTACAACTCGAACTATTAAAAAGGGTACGGTAAGACGAAGTTTAAGGCGAGTAGTTTATGAAATGATAACACGAGCGCATTTTCAAATTTTCGAGTTTATGAAATGATAACACGAGCGCATTTTCAAATCTTTCTGAAATCTTCAGTTAAATTTAACTGAAATATTTTTCAG
>Ga0126336_10001416_pt1 | contig 12438 bp, 5 predicted proteins | sample SidCmetagenome_FD_92530 | JGI IMG/M metagenome (GOLD analysis project Ga0126336, IMG submission 92530) | Coral microbial communities from El Islote,Puerto Morelos, Mexico - Siderastrea C C metagenome | ecosystem: Host-associated > Invertebrates > Cnidaria > Coral | place: El Islote,Puerto... | reverse complement strand
GGGTTACTATTAGAGGCAAGACGGCGTCAAAATGCGTAAAAAAGGAAACTCTCAACTTCCGGTTGCCTTCCGTCTGGACTTGTGTTCCTCTCTGCGACCACAGGAAACAAAAATTTCGTCTTTGCGTCCAAAACACTAAAGGGATATTTGCGTTGTAAGGTCACCTTTTTTTATCGAATGAATCACAACTTAGAATTTTTCATTAATTTATTTTAATCTTTAATTCATTTTAATATTTTGATGTTTCGTACCAATAAGGCTCATTTTCAATTTCTTTTCAATTTGTCCCCTGGTTGCGATAGCAACTACGAGATATTGTAGTGGCGTTGCACATTCCTGTGGTTATTTCCGGTTACGCACACAATTACCAGCTTACAGCTGGTAAAATCCGTCTGGATAATACGAAATTACAAAACTAAGATAAATTAATTCGATGTTATGTTTAAATGTAGTTGAAATGATAAACTGGTTATTTTTTAACAAGCCAAATAAATAAGTACATAACGAAATTAAGCATGATGGTTAATCACAAAATAAGGAGTAATGTGAATTTTGTTTGAAAGAAATTGAACTTTGTTGTTCTGTATTGCACGTCTGGTAATTTAACTATAACTTACAAAAGGACGCTTTGGTTTAACTTTACTAATGCGGCATTGATGAATTATACATTTTCCCACAATGATGGTATAGTTTCGTAGACCAGTACGTGAAAATTGGCAGCTAATAAGAGACCGTGCTCGAGCGATTCTTCTGGTGCTTCAAAATGCACCCTAGAAATGTTGCACAAGCTGTCAGATTGTTCTTTCAACTTAGATACCGGCCACTTTATATATTGTCCCAGCTTCCAAGATACCAAAGATGCCAAAGGGGTATTGCGTTTTATAAAACGACACCCGTTTAACAACAATAAATTATTTTATTATTCACGTTCCCCTACTTACTTCTCAAAGGAAGAAAACCTAGCCGTTTTCAGGCGGTTAGTTTAGATGTCCGCTGGCTGAAACTTATTAAAATACCCCGGCCTTTTCAAACATGAAACATTCTGAATTCAACCTTAAATAACCTCCCAGGGCGAGTATTTTAAGACAATGGAGTCTATATTGAGTGTCTATAGAGCATTGACATTCCAGAGTAGTGAATTACATGTACCCGGCCGGCATAAAGCTTTCGAGACTTTGCTTTGAAATTGATAACCAAAGTTATTGACGGCATCGATAAGTTAAAAGGAGCAGAAAATCATAAGTTAGCGCTTTCAAGTTTATTTCACGCCCAATTGCAACAATGGCCTTCACCACCCCCTCCCCCCGGGCGTTAGTTGGACATTTTGTCCTGTACAAATGCTGAGGATCGGGCATTAGCCTACTGCCAGTGTACCTCACAGAATCGATCCAATTTCCAACTACCTCTAGTGAAAAGTCAAAAGCGGTCAGTCACCAGTCAAAGATTAGAGAATTTGAAGGACTGTCCATCCCGATTTTTTTCAGTATTAGAATTAAGTGTGTGCAGGAGCATATTACGTAATACGCTTCTGGTGTGTGTGAGCTGTGTGTGGAATGGGGGAGGGGCGGAGGAGCGGGACTTTCGAACATCTAACAACAAGAAAGAGAAAAATTTCTTACATCTCGTATCACTCACCGAACTTAGAAGTACCTCATGGCTTTATTTATTCTTAGAACTTATGTCGCCTTCTCCTAAGTCGCACCTAGTTTGAATCGAGCAACTCAAGACCAAAGACTCAGACCATGCTTTAGGTTCCCTGAGAAGGAAATAGCATTGAAAATTAGTTAAATATAAACCCGTTTGTAAGAATTTTTTGTAGCTGGCTTATCAAGACCGGGGTTGGAGTTAGCCTCTTGGCAGACGTTCTTTTGGCTTGTCACGTACTCCTCGCCAACGACCGTGACGAGCCAAAAGAACGTCTGCTAGGAGGCTAGGGTGGAGAATGGTTGGATCTGCCAGCACAGACTTCGGACGTTTGTAATGAAAGCTTTTTCCTACGACATGTAAACGGAATTCGAACTTGTAGTTTACTTTCCAAGTCTCCTGAAATATCGGAAAGCAGACATGGAATTTCCCTTTTCGTTCCGTCCTTTCCATTTTCCGTTTTGCTGAGATTTTACTCACCTACAAATCATCAAACAGGAACAACTAATGGCTGTTACCTTGAGAAGGCCTGTAAATCAAGAATATGTTTTTTCGGTAATAACAAGCAAAAGACGGCCGTACGAAATGTTATCTGTGGTCTAGAGCCCCTTAAATACCCGTATCTAAGGGCTGTAGTTCTCGAAATACGAAAACTTTATAGGTTTAATATTTTACTCCTATTATAAAATCAAGAAAGGGGATACTAGTTTCTGATGGAATAATGATCGACATCGTATCACAAGAATGTACGAGACGAATTCCATTGTTCGATAACGAACAACGGAAATGGAAGTTTGTATTCTGATCTCCGACTTTAAAGGAAACGAAAACGTAAATGACATTTCGAATTCCGTTTTCCAACGACAAATTAAAGCAGTTGGCACCAACGTACGCCCATTCGGGACAAGCATAAGAGAATTCGAACTCTCATTTTTAATTTCAGGTTCCCTAAAAGATCGGGAAACGTACTTGGTAAACCTTCCTTTTATTATTTTTCGTTTCCATTTTTCGTTCTCCTGTGATACTGGAAAACAGTATCCGAAATCCTAATGCTTTTCTTCTGTCTTATTGAGATTTCACTCGCACTTCTAACCAAACCGGAAGCATGTCGCACTTCCTGTTACCTTGAGAAGGCCTGAAAAACCACGGAAATGTTTTGGCCGCCCTCGCTGACTTTCAATGTTTATGACCCTTTTTTGAGGCCACTGGGCATGAAGAGGAAGAGTAACTTTTTTAATGCGGAAGCAAAAGCCACCAAAGTTTGACTTCTCCAAAAAATTATCTGAGAACAATTTGGTGTCAGAAGTCATTGTTCATCAAATCTGATGTTGCCATGGCAACCGTATTTTGACAGGCTGTTTTCTCAAAATTGTGAAATTTACAGTTTTATATGAAAACTTTTAAAGATTTTGAAGGTTTTGGAAAAGGCCAGAAATCCAAAATGGAGGATCCAAGATGGCCTCCATTTTAAAATCATGACGCAATTCTCACGTCATCAAGTCATGTTGCAGACCACAAAGGAAACATTTTTAAATGCACTATCTACTTTCGAAGTTTCGATGCCACAGCCTTAATAATTTCGGGAGTTAAGGAGGGGGCCTTTTGAGCGCCCCTCACCCCACCGATTCAGGAACGAAAAACAGAACACACTGTATAGGGAAGGGCGCTGTATTTTTCAACGTGAACTGGGGTTTTCCAGTTATCATGGAATCAAGAGGAGAATGGTTTACAGGTCCTTCTCAGGGTAACAGGGAAGTTCCAAAATTCTTTCGGTTTAGTGCGGGAAACGCGGGTAAAAACGCAATAAAACAAAACAAAAAAACCGGAAAATGGAATGTCGATCCCGTTTTACAATGTCTTAGGGAATAATGGATACGTACTCGCAGGGAAGGGGCGAGCGAAAATGTTTTTCACACCTTCGCATAACACCCCGCGTTCTCTAGCATCAAATTTCCACTCACAGTACCCCAAAGTCGACTCAGAAAAAGAGGACAAAAATCAACAAGTCAGTCTGATAGCCGATAAGTTTTCAGCATTATTAATTCACACACCACAGCAATAAATGCATACTGCACTGAAATGTTAACTTTATTGTTATGCCGTATCTGAGAATAAATTATAGTGTGTCAAAACAAAATGAAATAAGCTTGAGTCAAATAAAAATGATAACCAAATTAGTTACAAAACAAAAAAAATTAATAAATAACAATAAATTCCCTTCACAGAACAACAAATTGTGAAACAGAAAATTGTACATGTTGGCTCAAAAGCGAAGTAATATGATATTCAAATCCAAATTTTCTAGACAACTAAGTTACATTTAAAATCTTAAGCGTCTACACGACTGAATATTAAGCAGTTAACCTGCTCAATATATAAATGGTGCTAATTTAGTTTCATTATTGTTAATACGAAACAGCTCTTAGAAATGTGGACTTTTGTCGCTTTTGCTTAGGGACGGACCATTAGAAAAGTTATGGGCGGAGGGGGAGGGGGTAAAGCAAAAAAAAAATTAATGCAAGGAGAAACTTGAGAGAAAATAAATTCATGCACAGCGAGTAGCCCAGAAAAAAAAGTTCTTGCATACGGAAACAAATATTCCTGCAAGGGAAGTGTTATCGAAGAAAAGTTCGTGCAGCTCGAAAATTCCCCAACTCCCCCCCATAACTTTTCTAATGGTCCGTCCCTTAGTAAACATCTTAATGAATTCATTGCATGTACTGAACCTTAAGTAACAATTATTAACAAGCTACTAACATGTTCAAGCTGTTCACACCCTCCCCTCTAAAGCCAAACCAGAACTTTCCAAAAAATTTTACGTCTTAGAAAAAAACAAACAAATTAAACGATGTTAAGCGCTCTGGGAGAAAGTAATAAGCCATTAAATATCTATAGTTTTACTGTAAGTGCTTATACGTTAATTAAAAATCCTCTGGGATTTCATCTGAAGATTCAAAAGTGAGAAGAAACTTACACGATCACAGGTTTTGGCTTCAGGAAAGAATTAATGTTGATCCAAGATGAACCAATATTATATTTTTCTCACTTTGAATTCTTTATATTCGATAATTGAATCCTAAAATAAAACATGATTGAAAAACTCCGTAAACTAAATAAAAGTTGATCCTTTGCTTATCTTAATCAGGCCCTTTAAGAAAACTACTTCTGCTTAAGTACATGTATTAAGTATCGGAAAACTAACGGAATCATTCCAGCAGGTAGTCGTCACAATAACTTGCACATTAGTACTAGTTATCTGTTTTTGCTAGAATAAAATGTACAAATGTTCTGTCAACGTACATCTTAGTAGCACCACTGAAGTGGCAAGGTACGGTTGAAGCTATTTTCTGTGGTTTGTAATTATAATAACTCATCAATTATCTTAACTCTGAAACTCCTTTAAGAAACCAAATCCTTCGTTTTAAAAATACCGGTATATGTAGTGAAAAACAAACATCACCAATGGAAAGCAATGCTTGTTAGCTTTCAAAGCATGCTCACACTCCAGCATTTCATCTACAGACTTGTATACTAATCTTAGAACCACATTGTGCACTTAATAATTAATAAGCAGCACCATAAAAAGAATACATATTAAATGCTAGCCTACTGGTACTTTCCTATTTTTGAATGTTAAAATTTCAGGATTTAATCCACAGAATTGAAAGTTGGAACTACATTACAAGAACCAATGCTTGACTCTAGAAGCAAAAGGCTTAATCCTTTAAGTCCATATACCAACATGAATGTTCTCCTAAGTGTTCTCCATATATTCCTTATGGTACTAGTTGGGAGAATATGATTAAACATCAAGACTATTTTATCCCTGATGATCATTCCCTTTATTCTCATTTCTGCTAGTTTGATCAAGTAGGGATATTGTCAGGAGAACTTAGATGCTTATCACTATTGGATCTTAAAGGGTTAATTATGGGCTGCAAACTCAACATAATTATTTGAGTCGATTTACAGTGCTGCACACTGTAGTGCCGCCATTTGCACAAAGTTTTTTCTTAGTTTGTGACAACTTTTTGATGGTGTCTTTTGCAACAAAAAAAACTGAGAGAGGAAGAGTTGTTAGCGCAAGTGAGAATTTTGAGAACTCCACCTTTTTCAGTTCTTTCATTTATTTGGCCAATTGACATGCAAGCCTAACAGATGTCTACGTCCACTGTAAAAGCTATATTAAGCCCCCAGGGGGCTTATTTAATTTCAGCCCTCATGAACCGGGGGGGGGGGGTTCTTTAGGGGGGGGGCCTTATTTTTAATCTTTAAGCATGTAACCATAAAAATTTTTTTGCGCAAAACTCAAACACTGTTAACTTACTTCTTATCAAGAAAGACTAGCCAACTTTATGTATTTTTTCTAGCCTTTATAGAAAAAAACACCAACTGGCAATGAAGTGGGTGGCTTAATAGAGATTAGGAGGATCTAATTACCAAATCTGATGCCCCAAAGCGGGGAGGGGGGCTTATTAGAGAAGGAGGATTTTTTAAAAAATTGACTTACAGAGGGGGGCTTATTAATAAGAAGGGGGCTGGCTTATTGAAAAAATTTGGAGAGGGGGGCTTATTAGAGAGGGGGCTTAATAGAGCTTTTACGGTAATCAAAAAACTTTCTGCAAGTGGCAACAGTAAAGGGGCAACAGTAAAGGGGCAAGCAACAAGTTAACCATACAAATTGGACTTCAGCTGCACAATTACTAAATTTAATTTTACTAGCTATTTACAGGAATGTCTACAAAAAAGACTTGTTTTTGTCCATGGCCCACAATGTAATTGATTGCAAAACAATAATGGTGATATGATCTAAAATTGCTAGAAATACAGTTGTATTAATGGTAACAGTGTAATTTTATTGTCTACATTTATCAAAAACTAGTCAAAGAGTCAATACAGGAGCCACGGGGAGTGCAAAGTAACTTCAAACAGCCCTGCAGTGACATGCATATTTTACAGTTAGCTAACTATATCATATAACAGAGCTGGAAATAATAACAATTATTATACCTTTGACCAGTTAGCTAGTCAGTAGTTTGATCAGAAGATTAGAAGTTCAGTGATCCAAGGTCTCTGAATTGTTTATTAATTTTCTTAGACAATAGACCCTACTCCACTCTGCCTCTCTCTACCCAAGACAAGCATTCTTTGGGGGGGAGGAGTAATACTCCTCGGGGTGGGGGGGGGGAAGTAGAAATACTTCTACTGCTGGTCGTCATGTGGGCAACTTGTACACCAAGTGAACAAGAGTCCCGATGGGGAAAAAAATTCTGCACCCAAATGTTTTTTTTTAATCCCATTTTCTAACTCTAATTTTGCCACAATCCAGTTCCCAGTACTAGATGAAAGTCAATGTTTCAAAGTTCACGCTTCTATTACAAAAGAAGTTATTCCCAGCCCGTTGTAACCTGCCTAAACTACTGACACTGTACATTTTACAAGTCTGAGCATGATGTAGTAGTCAACCACTGGTTGTTCAAAGAATGGACAAGCTGAAATATTAGAGGCTACATCCTGCTTTTGCAGATAAACTGTGTCTGATAAATTTTGTTGGCTTAAGATTTATCAACCAACTTACAGTTAACCATTCTTTGGGGAACCAAGACTGGTGGACAAAAGATTTATATTAATTTTTTGAGGTCTGGTGTCACATCTTAGGTTACAGCATTGCAAACAATAAATATTCCTAAATCTAAGAGATCTTATGATAAAATTACAATTGCCATTTGTAATCTTTCTCAACCACATGTAGCTATAAACAAAAGCACTAAACAATATTTATTCTAAGAACATTTTAAAACTGTTGAAGGACAAGCAATTGACTTTCTGTCAACCTTACCATCGTGGGGCTTGATTAAATTACAACTAAAAGCCTTCATGCCTGTACAGACCTCATCTGTCTGAATCGGATGTCGCATGTTGCAGAGTTTCAAGAGGATCTTAAAAGTAAAAAATAAAAATAAAAAAAAACAAGAGGAAAACAATTAAGTATCAAATCTACAAAATTAATATGTGTAAATGCTAAAACTTAAAGCCAAGGCCAAGAACAAGATTGGCACGATTCATACTTGAATTTAACCCTTTGAGCTCTAAATGTGACGGAAATGAAATTTCTCTTTCTCTTTACATAATCACTGCTTTTTCAAACATTCACGTGATGAGAATAAAGGAAACAATCACCAAGAATGAGATGTATTGATATTTTGACAAATTCTCCTTACAAGTTCCATTCCAAATGTATGGAGAACAGTAAGGAGAATATGCATTTTCATATCAGGGCTTAAAGGGTCAAGGAAAAAAGAGAATTATGACATGAAAGTGACTGAAAATAAACTTTGACACAAAAATGTCAGCACTTACATGGGTTGCATCTGCATTCGTGAGGATTTTGTTGGTGGATGATGGGCAGAATTATAATCAAAACCTCCAATGAAATCAACTGCAACAAACAAGAACAAGTTTGAAACTTAAGACAACTTACAATTACATGTACTCAACTCTTACAACGTCCACCGTTGGGGCACCCTCTTTACAGCTAGAAACCACTCATAGGATATGCCTTTTAGCTCTTGTGTCCTTATTTCTATGTACAATGTACAAGTAATTTTCAGAGTAATCTGTCAGCATGATCCTCAGAATCTGTGCAAGCCAACATCATGTTAAAAGGTTGGTGATGGAAAACATTGCATTTTCAGCATCATCTTGGGACTGTCACCACTTAAAATTGTCTTAACCCTTTCATCACCGGCTATTCTGAACATAAAGTGGCCATGACACTGGCTATTTCTGAAATGGCGTTTTGTGCACAAAATGGCAGAATATGATTTTCAAGTGAAGCTGGTGCAAATGTTAGACAACTAACTCTCACCAAAATAACAGACTGTAGCAAATTACGTGAAGAACAATTGTCTGAAAACTTAACTTCATTTCATTCAAAAATACAGGCAAAACAATGTACAAAATGGTGGTACAACTCTTACCACGACATGTAGTGAACATCTCAGCGCATCAAATAGACAGAAAAGCAAATATTTTGTTCTAAATGTTTGTCAACCAGCTTCAAACGTCAGCTGGTTCTTCAGCAGGAATCGATCAACTAATCACGAAGAAAGAAAACAATGCCAAAATTCTCCTTTGAAGTTACACAGCTCCTAAGGTTGTTGTTCAAAATGGCGAAAAAACTGCTTGGAAAGTTTTATTTTTCCGTTTGTGCGCGCCTTCTTCTCCGTTAAGCTACATGTAATCAAACTGGCAGCCATTTTGTCATCCAGACAGGCGCTAACCCGATTAAAATATTTACACCCCCCTCTAGACAAATCTGCCTCCTTTGGAGGCCGATTTTTCCGGCTTGTTTTTTTTTTTTTTTGCTGGTTTTCTGGTGCATAGTGTTATGGACCTTTTTACGCTTCACCAGAAAACCGACACATAGTGGTAAAAGGGTTAAATAGAGCCTCACAATAACACAAAGGGCTTCACTCAGATTGCAAGTTCAAGACTTTTATTTAATGAAAACTGTTTAAGTTTGCACTTACAGTGATCATCGTCTTCTGTGAAAGATCTTGCCAACCAACAGCCTATCCAAAAACCTGCAAACTAAAGAGCAGAAGCGAATCAAAGAGTAGGAAGGTAAAGACGCACACGAGCCAAGGAGGCCCACACGGCAGGAGCTTAACCTTGTTTCTGTAGCATGAAGCAACTGACAGTATTGCTATTCCCCCCTTGAATGGGATGCTAGTCCATCGCAGAGGTTACCCCCCAGCAGTATGTCGTCAGTACCAATTTTATACACCTGCGTGGGGAAAGACAATGTGGGGTAAAGTTTCTTGTCTAACGAAACAACACGATGGCAGGGACTGGGCATCGAACCACTGAACTTCAGATCTGCAGAAGTCCAACGCGCTAACCACTACACCACCGCGCCCCCACTCCAAAGAGTAAGCCCCATTACTGAGGATATTGGAGGTTCCAGATAGCAAGTGGTGCCACATTTGGTGTAATTAATTTCTCTATTGACACTGGGCATTGACACAAACTGTACATCTAAATAACCATCCTCTTGGTGCTTTCAGAATGCCCTCTTTAGGTCTCTGCATAGAACATTGGCTATCCATACCATTCACAAAATCAGACTGAGTGTTTCTTTTTTTAACTCAATGAATGCAAACAATAGTCACCATGAGGCAGCGTGCTACAACCGAACACCGTATTTTGCAAGAAATTTCCTTGCAACTGTTCATTTTTTAACCAGTTTTCAGTTAGTGAACTCACTTAATAAGTCCAGTTTGAGAAAAAGGTGGTAATTTTAACCAAGGAAAGACACTTTGCCAAGATAACTGAGTCTGAGAAAGGTAACATTAAATAGCTAAAAAATAGTAAGAAAATCAAAGAAAAATGGGTTTCAATTTGAGACAGCTGGGGATTGTAGATAGTCAGGCTTTAAGATAGCAGTGTCTACTGTTCAGTCAATGTGTATTTTGCTAGTGAAGTGTATTTTTAGTGCTAATTTTTGGAATTGGTCCACTGAAAAAAGATTTTACAGCTGTACTTACAGCCAGTACACACTCTGCTCCTGACTGCACAGACTCCACATACTGAAAAACAAAACAGTACTTTAGTCCAGACAGACAACCATCATCTTTTATATGCACCCAACAGACACTAAATTGAAGAGGCTAGTGGAAAAACCTCCTATTAGTAAGTGACTTTTGGGTGCCTTTTTTATTTTGCTCAAAAATTGCTGATTTTTCGCATACAGGCTTGTTTTCATGTGGTAAACATTGATCTGTCTTTATTTTAGCCATTTTCTGCCTTTTCCTCCCAGAAAAACCGCACGCAAAAACACGGTCGGCGTTCTTTACATTCTTTTGGTAAAAGGCAAAACAAAGAAACCGAGTAAGTTCTTTTAATTGCCACAATTTAATTTTTTAAACCTGCTCGATGTTTGTCTTGGTTGGCCGTGGGCTGATTTTTTAAACATGATCTTCTCTTCGCAATTTTAAAGTGGTATTGAAATTTTAGTAGCAACTTCTACAAGGTTTTTTTTTTGGTAAGAAAAGAAAAAAGAAATTCCTTGGTCATCTAACTAAAAGACTACCGCGTGTACAATAACCGGCATTAAGATGCCAAATCCGCATGGTTTTGCAGCAAAACATTTAAAGCATGCCTTGTCGCTGTTACCAAATCGACATTTAAACTGGTGGCTTGGATTATAAACATCCGAAACGACGTCGACAGTGATGACACTGCAGCTCCTTTCATTTTGTACAGAAAAGCGCTTTATTATGAGGAGGCTGGACTGGAAAAAAAGCTAACAGACAAACAAATACTACGCAAAGGGAAATAATGTAATTGACTCGTTTTCGGCTCGTCCTGCTTCGTTGTGTTCACTCTTTTACAGTACTTGTCTAATTTGATTACGGTTTGAGTTTCTTTTACAAACGAAGCTGGCTCAATTTCAGGCCTTGTTCTTCTTGCAAAGCGCAAACCCAAGGGAAAACTCAGGTCAGCGTTCTTTGACCAAATTGAAACATACATACAGAACATGAGGTAATTTTGAGAACAAAAATTAAACCAAACCGTCACTTCTGACATTTTTGCGTGAAAAACGGAATGGTTGCTACCCTTTGTCGCTAAAATAAGATTACACTTCTAAAAATAATGTTACTCGTGACGTCAGGCTAAAATAGTCTTGTGTACTATGGTGCACACTCTCACTGATTAGCTTGAACCGCCTTTCAGATTGTTTATTTCGCTCTCTGAAATCTATTATATTGTAAAGTTTAACTTTTTTTTTTCTATTTGGTAATAAAGCTTGGTTGTTGTTGTTGCTGTTGTTGTATTCTCTGAAATCTGCTCTCTGAAATCGGTTCAAACTGCACATAAAAAAAGCAACAATGTGAATAAAGATCTCGACAACTAAAGGAATCTTTTGCTGTAAATGTTGACTGACCGAATGCTTGCGATTTCTCTGGAACTATTTGGCAGTAGGTCTTCAAGTCGAACTTATTGCTTGCGTCTTTATATGTATTTGTCCTAATTCAATCTAGCAGTAAAATTACTGCACAAGCAAATTAATGGTACGTTTCGCCGAAAATGTCAACTTGCTCATCTACTCAAATGCGGTGGTTGTCAAAAATTAATGAGTCGTGCCATGTTTGTCCCAATCGAAAATATAGCAGAAAATTTTTTAACTGAAACATCTCGAACGCACTGCTTTGCAATTTTGCCGCCGGAATCGAGCAAGCAGACGGAACAAAAAAAAAAAAAAAAGAAAGAAAGAAAGGAAAAGAAAAAATTTATGACGATATCGAGACTCGAACCGACGTCGCAAAGAGATCTGACAACCCATGGGAGATTACTCCGCCTTTGTTTTGCGCCACCAATGAGTGGTTCCAAAAAATATCCATACCCCACCCACGGAAGGGATTTTTCATATGACCCCCACCTTCCCTCTGGATTTTCCAAAAATGGCCCACAAACTATACCCCCCCCCCTCCGGAAATTCCAATTTTTTCCTACACCCCCTGGAAATATTTCTATTTCTTGTTTAAAGCGAAAAATTAGCTAAACTATAGTTTAAGAATCCAAATTTCGATGGTTACTTGCGTTTCCTGGTAAATTCGCCTGAGCAGAAGTTACAGTGTAATTCAATCTTCTCCACGACAATTAGCGTCCCGTTGTCTCGTCGACTGGCGGTGAAAGTTTGACATGCCGCCGATTTTGCAATTTGCATAATTCTGCTTTTATTTATGCTGATGCAAGGCTGTGGTAAACCGCCTTCTCTGGAGACCTGGC
>Ga0126336_10001415_pt1 | contig 12443 bp, 4 predicted proteins | sample SidCmetagenome_FD_92530 | JGI IMG/M metagenome (GOLD analysis project Ga0126336, IMG submission 92530) | Coral microbial communities from El Islote,Puerto Morelos, Mexico - Siderastrea C C metagenome | ecosystem: Host-associated > Invertebrates > Cnidaria > Coral | place: El Islote,Puerto... | reverse complement strand
TCCCACCAGCAAATCAGCCACAGTCAGGTTTATTATCAGGTACGTAGTGCGCTTGCGTAAGCGGTGGTTTCTTGCGAAGGCGATGACAGTGACCGCGTTTATTGTAAATATCATAATGCACTCTGTGACGTAAACTGCACACCACATGGTACTCGCCCATTGTGAAAGATAATCCTCAGCAGTCTCGTTGGTCATCCTTGAACAAATATCAACGTAGCTTCTAATTATTTAAGATTCTCCTTGTTATCATTTCACGCAACTAAGATTAGAAAAGCATTAAGAAATATCATTAAAATTTCCGGTAAGCTAAATCACAAAATTCAATTGAAAACTGTGGTATTATATTATTTGTTATATAACTTCTTTGGGTTTGTTCTATGATTTAGTTTCATTTTGTTAAGTTTTCAATAGAAAAAGACCTGCTTAGCGTGACAAAAAACCTTAACACTATTCTGCCTGGGCTTTTTCTGAGTTTCTGAGCCTGGGGGAGGGGGGGCATTAGCTTAACAGATTGGGCTTATGACGTGTCAATGATGACGTGTCGTGACGTCACAATGACGACACAAGGCCGCCATTTTGAATTTGAGGCCGCCATCTTGAATCCCAAACCTGCAGTCATACAGCTGACAATGACGTCACCAAAAAATGTATGATTTTGTTCTAAGAAACATACTTAGTCAAATCAAGCACACAAAAGTAAAAAAAATATCTTCTTACAAACGAACGGGGAAACCTGAAAAAAGACTGAAAAAAGACAGAAAATAGTCAAAATACACTTCTGAGAAGACGGTTGCTATGGAAACGTCAATCATCATAGACACGTCATTGACACAGGAAAATTTTCTCTGATAAATTTTAGGAAAAGTCGTTAGATTTGGTGATTATTCGTCTAGCCGTTTAAAAGTTATAAGTCAGCACGGGCACAATGTCCCCCCAGGCAGAATAGGGTTAAATTAATGCGTCTTTCGACACTTCGCCATGTCAATCTTTGTATGAAGACGTGGCAGCTGAACAAATTTCCTCTGTTTGCTTTGTTTTTAAGGAAAGCGGGGAAATTAAAATATCCGGACCAATAGCTCTCGTTGTCAGTAAAATACTTGAAAGTTAAGTTTTACCCACTTGAGAAAATTTTAAAAAGGTAGTGACGATTGACACTGTCACTAAAATTTACTCCAACATTTGTCTGCTAAAATGTTTTTATTCAGCGCCTTTGTGACATTTAATTTTCTGGAATATATTAAATAGGTCTTCAATTCGACAGATGGCCTAATTATAATTGATTACCTCATGGTTTTTTCTTTTAACCCTATTTAGCCCGCTCTGACTTTAACGAATTATAACTTTCAAACGGCTTGACGAATAATCTCCAAATCTTGTGACTTTTCCTGAAATTTATCAGACAAACTTTTCCTGTGTCAATGACGTGTTTATGATGGTTGACGCTTCCATAGCAACTGTTTACTCAGGAGACGTTTTGACCATTTTTGTCTTTTTTCAGCGATTTTTTTAGTTTTTTCCCCTTCGTTTATAAGAAGAAGATAATCCTTTACTTTTTGTGCTTATTTTGATTAAGTTTGTTTCTTAGAACAAATTCATGTATTTTTCGATGTCGTCATTGTCAACTGTATGACTGCATTCTCGAGATTCAAGATGGCGGCTCAAAATTCAAAATGGCTGCTTTGTGACGTGATTGTGACGTCACGAAACGTCATACTTGACTTGCAGGCGAACGGGTTAATTTTTATTTTAACTTTTTGTTTTTATTTCGATATCACCACTAGTTTTCCATTGTCTGTTCCAATTCGTCAGTATATTTTAAAGGTTTGAAATTAGTTTATTTTTTTAATTCGTTACTTTCATTAGCCTTGTTCACTTGTAAAACCGTATAGCTTCATCCACTAGTAGAATCCTACTTTTACTTAAATAGCAGTCAATGTTCATCAGTTAAAATTACTCTGTGCTTTTTAAAGAGCCTCCACAATGACCGTTTCTGCAAATGAATAATTCTGGCAGTTTTTTGTTTAACTGAAAAACGTGCAAGACATATTGATTAGGTGAACTCACAAACGCTAAATTTTTTACCGTTTAGGGAAACGAGCTCCCATGTTAATCGAATTCGACTACCTTACGTATTTTCTTCCGTTTCACGCAAGAATGCAAAACTTACCATTCCGTCTTTTCGTCCAGCTGAACAGAACCAGAATTTACTGTCGCACACTGCAGTTTCCTACTTTGAAGATGTGCCCAGTCCATCTGCCTTAAATTATATAGTCCCGTTTCTGTTAGTATACTAATGAACAGGTCAAACTATCAAAAGCTTCAATTAAAGCTGACATAAAAGTAAAGCATCCTTTAAGCAAAAGCATGAAAATGTTGATCTAATTTTTTCGCCATATTTCACCCACCAGTTTCTGCACTTTGGGAATTGCCTTATAATGTTTTGATATCTTTAAAACTGTCCTCTCGAATAACATTAGCTGCATGCATACGTAATGAGCAGTGACCCAACTTATGATGACAAACGTTCAACCCTCGACAATAAGAAAGGACGGGGGAGGTGGGGGTGGTAGCAAAAGGTTTTTCTGAATTTTTCAAGACGGTCAGTTATATCATCTGCACCTAACGTTTTCAGTAGCTGCGCGAATATCCCTTAGACACTTTTTGACACAAGTTTAGTGTAAATCACTTGCTATGGTTATCTAATATGAAATCATAAGTGGCAGGTTTTGAAGAAAAAATGCATGTTTTTTACCCGTTTTAGGTGAAGAAGGCACAAAAAAGCAGCAGTGTTTACTTATGTCATTTTACTTCTAGCATAATTTACCTCGTTTATTAATTTTTTTTTTAATTTTGGCGACCGTCTTGGATGACTTCGCAGGCGCAATCCATAATAAACAGTTAATCTTGTAAAGCGTATCACAGGCTTTCTACTAAAGCTAAAAAGTATTCGAGATATTGCAAAACAGCAAAAACCAAAGTTGGGGGTTGCGCCCTTCAACTACCTCTTTGTACCACGGTGGGAGGGGGGTGACTTGGGGGTAACTTGTACGTCCGAGGTTTAATTTAGATGGTTATTCAAGTACTCGCATATCTGTTTTACTTAGAACACTTGCAGTTTTTGATGCTTCACAAGGAGAACGAAAAGAAATCAGCCCAATTGTGTGGCTAGGTATACGGTAGAATCTCTTTACAACAAAAACTTCAAAAGCAAGAATTGCAGCTTGCAAAGACTTCACTATGCAAGATGGCGGATGTTACACAAGACATGGCCAGTAAGGTCTTGGATGATCTGATTGAGTAATAACCCAATGAATAGGGCAGTTAGCAGCATACTACAGCATGTCAGCACACAAAATTCTCCTTCGGAATTCTTATTTTGTTAATCGCAATGACTCGCGAAACTTGAGAATCATTTGAAACACTTTCTCGCCGTAGAATTAGTGAAAAGTCTTCTGCTTAATTTTCAATCTCTGATTTGAATTGGTAATGACGTGCAATCGCTTTTTTTCTAAAAAGACTCAATACTGTACACAAGTACATCTCAAAGTTTATCACTGCTTTCAAAGGGCCTATAAGGTTAAAACCAAGAACTACATTCTGGCCATTCTTATGAAGTGTTTCCTCAGAAAATTATTGATAGCTAGCTATAGACAAAGGTCGTTTGAAAAATAGTGGGGTTGTCTACAACATATTTGCATATATAGTCCGTGAGTACTTTTATAAGAACTAACAAATAAAGTGGTTTTCAATTGAGTGGAGAAGGTTTTATACGTTTTGCCTTGGTTTTGGCTTATTACCTTCTGTGTTTGGTAGAAATTACACGCACCGTTTGTGAGCCAATCAGATGTAAAACCAAAACCAACCGTAACAAGCTCGAACTAAGCGATTTCCATAGATTGAGTTCTGATTGGTTTAGTTATTTTTTGTGCCTGTTGTAATTGGCTAGAATAATTGCTTTGGTCTTGGTTTTACGACACTAAATATTGAAAGTTACTCTATAGAAAATATTTGGGTTTAGACTGCTGCTAGCTCAGTTTTTTTTTTATTTTCTTTTTTTTTATCAGTAATAACACATCAGGTTGCTACCTTACAGTGCTACGTAACAAAACAGTAAAAATCAATTAATCAAATACTGACATACATATTGTAACTTTATCCTCCTTAGTAAAATGTTTTTGTCGTATCGAGTTTATATGCCTATAAATCAGTCGTCGAAAATCTCAAATCTACGGTTACAAGTCGTTTTGCAACTCCTCAAACTCTCAGATTATGTGGGAAAGGTGGAAGGAAAGGCTACACAGTGTCAGCCGTTTCATAGCTAATTCGCGTCTCAGTTATTAATTACCTTTTACTGTGTGAATCAGAAAACCGTGCACCCTTTACTTAAACTTCGAAATAACTGAAGAAAAACACGGAAGACGAAAAATATGCAAGAAAGTAGCTAAGTGCCTTTCTGGCTGTCCGTTACCTGACATTTTCTGTGGTTTGTGGGCTTTTTCAATGGCTCGATGTGAAAACTGAAATATCAAAAACAAACCAAAGCAAAAATAGGATAACGGTTTGTCATTCGCACATTGGGTTAAAACCACACGCTCTAGATTTTTTTAATTTACAACCGCTATACCGTAGATAAATGAGGGGGACGAAAAGTACCTATCACAGTGACAATTACGATTTTCGCCAGACTGGGGATCTTGAGTTCTGTATATACCTTATAAATTAGAACATACTTAGTTATTTTTCAATGTTGGAAGGTGCCTTGTTATGCGCGTGCTTTACGTTGTACGAAGTTCAATTGGTTGAACGCGACCTGACTCCGGACCTCTACTACAGATGAGGTCCTTTACTGCATTCCTGAACTCTTTCATTCTTATAGCATATATCAGTGGATTGACCAAAGAACTGGCGTAATTTAGGACATAAACTGTTCCACGAACGTGAATTTGCGACGTTCTCGACAGACGATTCCATTCACCGTATGGAATAACAGCATAAACAGCATAGGGAAGAATGGTGAGTATAGAGGCAACAGTAACTATGAATAAAGTTAGTGACAGTCTCCTGTCTGAGGCAACTGCTCCAAAATGGTGAGGAGGTGGGTTCCTTTTTACATCAACGATAATAATCACATACGAGATGGAGAGTATCATGAGGGTGAAGACAATGTGTGATGTCCATGCGTACAAATATGCATACGGATCTGGTTCGTACACTTCAAGAACAACCATCACAGATGACAGAAACAAACTTACCAACCAACTGCAAATGACGATTTTAAAGTAAACCCATTTATCAATTAAACAGTGCCTGAAGGGACAAAGTGTTGCGTGTAGGCGTTCTAAAGCAATTAATGAAAGATTAGTTAGGGACGCAATTGGAAAAGTGTTGTACAAAACTGTCATAGTGATGTACTTCCAACTAAAACCAGTGGCATCATACTCGGGGTAGTAATATAAATCCATAGGATGTGTCACTGCTCCCACCAGCAAATCAGCCACAGTCAGGTTTATTATCAGGTACGTAGTGCGCTTGCGTAAGTGGTGGTTTCTTGTGAAGGCGAGAAGAGTGGCGCCGTTTATTATAAACGTACAACGCACTCTGTGACGTCAACTGCAAACCAGACGGTACTCGCCCATTGTGGAGGATTGTCCTCAACAGTCCCATTAGTCATCCTGAAATAAATTTTTACGCAACTTTTAGCTTCAGGTCGATACAGGCTTCTTCTTGTGCTCATTTCACAGAATTACAAGGTTAAAATACAATTTAAAATAATTCAAATATCCACTAGGCTCTATCATAAAACTCTTTGGTATTACATTATGAATTCTTTGCTGGTCAGCTAGCTAATTTGTAGTGGAGTTCCTTTGCGGCCGAAGGCCACAGAGCGGAGCACCATGGGTAAGCAAATATGGTATCCTATCTATCCGAGAAATAAGGTTCTCACGTCAGCGTAGTCCGCCCGTCCGTCCGTCCGTACAGACTCTGGGGGAGAGGGAGGGGAGTCCCAAAGGAACCCGACGTGGGAAGGATTATGTCATCTTTTCTTGGTAACGGTGCTTTTTGGTAACCAGCGTTTTTCTTGGCAGGAAATCGTATGTCCATCGTCGCTTTTGAAAAACAGGTTTCTTTAAAAGTTTAAGCTCATGCTAAGTACTGGAGTTTTAAACTTCAGAAAAAAAACCATCTAATATCTATAAATGGAAAAACAAAACAAAACAAAGAATACTCAGTTGCATTTTTGGTGGAAGGCGAAAAGTTCAAGTTACAAATTTTGTTCTCGGACTTCATCTTTGTTGTGTTCTCGGCTGCGAACTGGGTCGGCGGGATTTCCGATCTGTATTATATTAAGAATATTTAATCAAACTGATTGCGACATTCACATGAAAAAAGCCGTTCTATATATTGAAACAATCACATAATATGTGAATGCCTGTACTCCCATCGGTCGGCAAATTGCTTGAGTTTGCAGCATTTGGCAACTATCCCGACGCCAAATTTAGCGGAGCTAGTGCTTGGATTTTTTCTGTAAGCAACCAATGGTTTTTGGGCGAGCCGGACACATTTTCCCTGGTAAAACACTTCGTGTTTATTTCGATCGAGCTGTGTGCACGATAAACAGTCGTATATAAGTACTAAAACATGAAAACCTATGGAACATCAAAGATGACAGAATATCAAAGATGACAGAAAATGTCAAGCAAAACTATTTGAATGAAAAGCTCGATGTCTTCATTGCCGAAGAGCTAATCAAAACTATTTGCAGGGAGTCGAAGTCGACGGAAATTTTCTGTGATAATTTAATGATAATTTGTGAAACCTATGGAATGTTTTGACCGCTTATTTTTCAAACGTGACAAAAAAACATTTGTTAAAAATGTTTGAGCGATTTATTCAAAATCGAACATGCAGTTTAATTTTTTTGAGATTTCTCCATCTGGTGTGCTACAATGTGTAGATTATAGCGCATTTGCCTGTCGCGGGTGGTACCAAAATCGAAAGATATTTAAGATATAAAACTGTTTTTCGCCATATTTGTTTACCGTTGCTATGGAAACGTCGATAAGCATTAAAAGAACATCATCCAAAAATTTCATCCAAACCTAACATCTGGTATGAAAGACATATTTATTGCGCTAAAGTAAGATTATGTATGAGCGCATTCAAAAAGGAAGTGTTACCCTAAAAAAAACTACTTGCAGCCACCGTAAACGTTTGAGTTTGCGTTTAATGCAGATTAAACAAACCTAAAACATTCGTTTCATACACGTTAACTGCAAATCAAACAAAATTTAAATACTGGTTTCAGATACGTTTATCGCCGGTTAAACAGAGCTGATACAAATGTTTTAGACTTGTTCAAGAGAAATTAGATAACTGAAATACGTGTTTTACACGCGTTTAATCTTTAAATGGCAACTAAACGTTTGTTTCAGACATGTTTAATGTTGGTTAGAGGTGTCTTAAAAACATTTTTTTTTTACACATTTAATCCAAATTAAGCGGTGTTTAAACTTTTGTTTCATACACATTTAATTGGGATTAAAAAGCTGAAACATATGTTTAGGGCGTGTTTACTGATGACTTAAACCTGTATTAAGTTTGAACCTGGAGTGTGTCTAATTCACTTTTACGTTTTCCTTTAAATATGGATTTATGTGACTTAAACTTGAAATTAAATTTGTTTACGACATGATTACTAGTAGTTGAACTTTTAACTCAAGGCCAAGGGTGAAAGAAACTAGTTCATCAGTATTCATTTATTTAAAGGGTATGGCTTGCACGAAGTGCGACGAATGGCTGTAGCAACATTGCGCGAAAAATTCATGAATAGGCTCTTCAATAAAACATTCAGTTTATAAAGCTTCCTTCCACAGATATCTAGTGGCGTTCAAGCAATTTTCAATTAAAAAATGCTGTCGAAGTCCGGTTTTTCTTTACGTTGAAACGTTAGTAGAAGCTTTTTCGAAGTTGTCAAACAAAACAAAGCAAGAACTAAAATAATACTCCTTAAAGCTAACATAGAGTTTCAGAAACGCATTTACTCTTCAATCCAAAGATTTTGTGATCTCTAAATTGCAACGTATTGTTCTTTCCTGGACAGTGAACAATAGCTGCAAGAATTTAATATCCATAATTAGCATAGTCTTACCTTAAACATTCGTTTTTATTCGGTAAGCCTTTGGAAGCCCTAAAACCACTAATTTTGTGTCCAAGAATACAGCACGGGTATAGAATTTCCTGAACTGACACAACGGGCAGATAAACTAGGTGCATTGTAGGTTGGCACAACAGAATATTGATGAACATTAATATATGAAATTCATATATTTGAACTGCGGATAAAGATAGAATTATGTGAAGATCATCGCAGTAAAGGTGTTTCAACCTAAGCGGTTGAAAAGAAGAAACCTGAAAAAATTCAGGCTTGAACGGAAATCGAAACCATGACCTCTGCGATACCGGTGCAGCGCTCTAACCAACTGAGCTATCAAGCCAACTGGGAGCTGGTCAATTGAGAGTTCGTATTTATCCCGTAGATGGTGAAAAATGAACATTGATACATGACATTCATATGTTTGAACTGCGGATAAAGACAGAATTATGCGCCGGTATCGCAGAGGTCATGGGTTCGATTCCCGTTCAAGCCTGAATTTTTTCAGGTTTCTTCTTTTCAACCGCTTAGGTTGAAACACCTTTACTGCGATGATCTTCACATAATTCTAGAATATTGATGGCTTCAAATTTCAACAACGACAATTTTACTCATTTAAAAGGGTACAACTTTCAATGGAACTCGAAATCCCATAATCGGCTTTTGTTACGACACTATAGATGCTTCAACTGGTCAATGAGTGGTAAAATCAAGAAGTGTTGTCTTGTCCACTAGGTCAAAACTTGGACACAGAGTTGCGTTTTACAAATTCTTAACTTTGGAAACCAAAGCATCGCACAGAAGCACAATCTATCAAACGAAAAGCAACCTTTTTTGAACCTCCACCATTCCCCAGATTTTCTGTTAAGTTTCAACACAATCGGCTCCCAAACGTTCAAGACCAAAATTTTGCCTTATAAATGTATTTATAAGCAGCTTGTCACCCACGGCATTAAACTCATGATTGGTCAGTTGTTTTAGCGGAGCTTCTTTGCGGCCATAGGCCGCGGAGCGGAGCACCATAGGTAAGTAAATCTGGCAAACCGATGCGAGAAATTTTGATTATGTGGTCAGCGTACGCCCGCCCAGCCACCTGCCCGTACAGTCTCTGGGGAGGAGGGGGAAGTCCTGAGGCAGCCCGACAGAGGGAGGAGAATGCCATTATTTGTTGGCGGAAAATCGCGCAGGGCTTTTGGTCAACCAGCGTTTTTTTTTTTTTGGCGGGAAATCGCATGACCATCGTCGCTTTGAAAAAAGAGGTTTCTTTAAAAGCTTAAGCCCATTTATCGACACGATTGCTCGACAGTGTCGAAGTTTTTTTTTTTTAAATATCTAACACTTATAAATGGAAAGGAAAAGTCCGAGTTACGAAATTTGCCTTGTTTTCTTTAGGGCGGAGAGCTAGTCCTGTTTGAAACACAACAAGTAAGTGAAGATTCTAAAGGGTTTAAGGTACATGATTTTGAGCATTGCAGTCAAAGAAATTACGTTTTGAAATGAGGGTTCAAATTGTGTAAGTAAGTAAGTAAGTAAGTAAATAAGTAAGTAAGCAAGTAAGAAACTTTATTTACTTGTCAAACCATGTACTTGGGATAATACCGTACTAATTAGGGGACACAAAATAACAATCTACAAAAATTAAGATAGAAAAAATGTAATAGAACTATTAAAAAAACTAATACTAATCTCATAAACTAGTAAGAGCTAATCCCAATCTGATAATCTAATGATTGAATAATAATCGTTAAAAAGTTGATGCAAAAAATGATAAAATTATACAGTTATGATGAGCAGAGGGAATAGCCCTTGCATCCATCATCCAACAGTGACCTTACATCACATTTACGAATCTTATTTTTAAAAGTATTTAGATTTTTTGCAGATCTAACATCTGGAGATAATTTTCCCCATAACCTAGATCCAAGATACCGCAAAGAAAGCTTACCATAATTATGTCACAGTATTGTAACTAGTAATGGAGAAGTCTGATTGTCTTAAAAAAGTAGGAAGAATTATGATCATTAAAAATATTACTGATGTAAGTTGGACATAGTTTGTGCTTCACTTTGTACATAAGGATGCAGATATGCTGCAAGCGCCTATTTATCAGCGTTGGCAGCTCAGCCCTGTTTTAGTAATTGTGAATAACTTGCATGCTTGTCTCTGTATACCGCCCTCAGTCCTCTTTCTTGCAGTCTTTCTAGTTTTTGCGCATCACTTGATTTACAAAAATGTCAGACTAAATGGCAATACGCAAGGTACGGTAAGACGCTGATTTAAATAGTACTAACTGAGCCTTTGTTGGAATGAAGTTTCTAAGTCTCATGACAACGCCGATTCTTTGACTTGCCTTCTTACAAATTGAGCTTATGTGATCAGTAAAGTTAAGTTTGGTATCTATTGTAACACCTAAGAGCTTGAGATTAGAAATGTGTCATACTTTTTATTTGAGTTGACTTTGACTTCAAAAAATATTAGAAAACACTAAAAATCTGTCTCAAATCTTAGATTTGAGGCAGATGTAGTCTTGAATATTTTGCCATGTGCTAAGCCAATTTCACTTGCGTGGACGGGAAAGTGTAACGAGAATTTCATTTAGTGTAAATTTATGGGTTTTTTAATAAACTTTTTCAAAAATGATTTCTATGACCATTATTTTGTGTTTGTTCATTCATAACAGTAGGTCACTTATAACACAACAGCATCTAATTTGCACACGCATCACTTTAGTGAGATGTCGGCGAATAATTGTTTTCAATTTTGACTGTCGGGTCCATCTCTATGGGCAATTATCGATTTTCTTGTCATAGAGATTTTCAATAGTAATATTTTTTTTAATCGAAGCAGTTGTCGGTTTAAAGCTATTTTATCCGAACAGCTTCTGAAAACAGTTTTGTGCGTTACTCAAAGCGCCCGAATTCATATACTTCTCAGCCACAAAACTTATGCCATAGTTTAAAGTATTTTGGTGTTTAGTGTTTTGTTTTCCATCTCGATGGTCTCTAGTTAGAGAACGAAATATAAAAGATATTTAAGAAGCTATAAGACTTAAAGCTATTTTAACCGAAAAACTTCCGAAAACAGTCCTGTGAATTTCTCAAAGCGCCCGAATTTATATCCTTCTCGGCCGCTAAACTTGCGGGATATTTCTTCGATAATAAAGCTTGGAAGCTCCCAAAAACCTTTCGTTTGGGTAATTTTTCCGATTAAAATGCCAGGATTAATTTGTGACTAAACTTTGAGTGGCAGTTCGTGTGATTTGTTGACATCCCAACACGATGTTTGATCATGAAGACCCAAAAATATAACCCATTTACTTCAGAGTAAGTTACGTTTTGTTGTTGTAAATGATCGATGTTTCAAGTTCATTCAAGCGAACAGCCAATAATTTGACCAACAGCCAATAGATTTGACAAAGCCTTGGCAGTTAAATGACAGGATATGGAAACAGTGCAAAAACCAAGCAAGACGGCTCGTGACTGTGTTCAGCTGCAGTTTGAAGCCCGCCAAAAAAAACAAACAAACAAAAATCATGAACCCTTGCTCTAGAATGACCTTTTGCGCTCGGAATTACAGAACAGATCCCCCAAAAAATATTGGAGGACAATCTAGCACACTTTTGGGCTTTTTGAGAAACACGTTTTGAAACAGAACGAACCAAAAAATCCCCGAAAAATATCTGGAACCGAAAAGTTTCATGACTATTCTTGAGAAACGAACACCAGCTTATTCCTTGGGAGCTCCGCTTTTAGGCTTGGCTAAATTTATATGTTACTTCTTAGCCATATTTTGCACCTATTTCAAACTGTAATAGCAAAAGTTTATGAAAAAATTTCCGAAAATATACGTAAGTATGTGTTATCGTCCAAGGCCGGTGAGGTCAAAATGGCCTGATATTGGATATTGATAATTTACTCATTCTATTTTAATTTCTTTTATTTTATTTTTTGCCAAAATTTCGTAGCAGTACGAGGTAACATATCGCAGTTTAACAAACCATGCCATACATTTTTCATAACAAAACATGTTTCGGATGAAATATCATCCATCGTCAGATACACCTGATGTATAAGACAGCACTTTTAATTTGTTTGAACAAGAAAATACGTACCAAATATATATATTTAACAATTGGATTATGAGCTCGAGATTTCTATCGCGTGATAGGTGATGAGGCCGAAGGCCGAATCAACTATCACGCATAGAAATCGAGAGCGAATAATCTAATTGTTTTAGTATAAATCTCGATTAATATACCACGAAAGTGAAAAGTTTTACTTAATTGCATTGT
>Ga0126336_10001414_pt1 | contig 12444 bp, 5 predicted proteins | sample SidCmetagenome_FD_92530 | JGI IMG/M metagenome (GOLD analysis project Ga0126336, IMG submission 92530) | Coral microbial communities from El Islote,Puerto Morelos, Mexico - Siderastrea C C metagenome | ecosystem: Host-associated > Invertebrates > Cnidaria > Coral | place: El Islote,Puerto... | reverse complement strand
TACCTTTGAAGGGTATTCATGGTTGACAAATATGTATGTATACATACTGTCAAGTATGAGACTTAGTGGGTTTGCAAACAGTGAATCTTCCACTGCACGTAAGGCCACAGTTTAGCAAAAAAATTTCTTTAGTGTTGTATCACTTTCTTTACATCAGTTTTGCTCATAAAAAGAGAAGCCAGTGCAGTTTATTCTTGTATTTTCTAAGAACTAATTTTTGTTCAAAGTTGAAATAGGTAGTCGGCTGGTAGCATTAATTGTTTTCTGACGAAGAACTATATTTTAAGTGTTCTTAATTTCTACTTCAGCCAGCATCAGCATAGTTTCCACTTGTAAAGCACTTTTAAAGTATACTTACACTCTACTTTAGCTAGAGAGAAAACGAGCAGTATACTCAAAGTATACTTTAAAATTTCTACTGCAACTATACTGAAGTATACTTATATTGTACTTCCTGTTGATACAGTATACTTGTAGTATACTTAAAGTATACTTTTAGTTCGTATTTTTTGGTAAGGGTATGGCTGCTTTTCTCTACCTATTAGCTAAAACAAGAGCAAATGTACATTTTTTATTATTTGGTTTTCTCCTCTAGTGCCTCTAACGAGAAAAGTGATCAATACATTTATTTATAGCAAACATGATGCCTTGCGGTCTATGAAACAAGGATCATGCATCATGCATCACTGAAGCAACCTTAATTGAAATAGGTGTATAAATTATTCCAGATAAAGGCCACCAAAACATGCCTTAAGTATCGACATTATTAAGGATGAAGGGTTTGATACCCGTATGAATACCTTTGATCCTTTAGTTACGGGTCTATATAATACAATCAATTTGTATTGTGCATGACCCATGTGCTTTCATGTTCCAATTTATATTGCACATGGTCCATAATATATGATGGGTATAAACTGACAACTTTTAACACACTTGGCCACCCTAGATGCATTGTTAGTAAGTAAAAAGACAAAACTTTTGTGTTAGCAAGGAAAGGGAAGGAAAAAAGGGGAAAATTATTCATCTAATTTCATGTAAGACAGTCACCCCCCCCCCCCTCGAACTTACCCCACCCTCGGATTGAGTTAGCATCCCCCCACTGACTTAAACATACAGTATATAGGCTGCATATGGTCCCTTCCATTTCATCAGATGTTAATGCTGTAGGAGACTTAGTACGTGTATGCTATGTGCTTACACGTTTTCATGACAGTTGATTCATGTGATGTTGACCAAATGCAAGTGCTTTTAGTCTCCATTAGTCAGAAAAGTAGAGTCTCATGAAAATGTGTGGGCCAGACTGGCAGGAATTTCCTTTGGGTGGTCACAAAGCTCTCAAAAACCACTATTCAACTCGTCGTTAAACACCTCTGCTAGTATTGTTATGGATAGGAGCATCATTTGGATCATTCATCTACTGTTTTCATGAGCCAACAAAACAGCTCATTCTAAGAGCTTTGTAGCATCCGTAAGTTTCCTTCACTCTTTCCCCCAATCAGTCAACCTCTCTTAATTTAATGTTTTATCTTGTGCCCCAAGTTTTTGTGTGCCCCAAACACTTGCAGGAAGGAAAATTACTACTATGCAGACTATGTTTATACAAGAAATTATGTGAAATTAAGCTTATACATATAAATGCAGTAGGAGCGATTGAGGTAGCAATGGTTTAAGTAGTTTGGTTAAGCACTATTGGTTTCTTAGTCGAAATGGCACTTTATGAATTAAGATTATTATTTGCCGACGCAGAAAGCTCAACTTCCTACTGGCTGTCTTGTTCCACAGCTTTTAAATAAGCAGCACAACAAAGAGAAGACAGAAAATAATGTGCACTGTGACAAAATTTGCAAAAACTATGAAAATATCTTATGTGTAGCACGCAGCTGAAATAAATCACTATTTTTCTCATTGCCATGCTACTTTAACCTATAATTCTCCACGGAAAAGCCGATAGTTCCATGATACATGTATTAAGCAGACATTGATCTCCAAAACTGTGTTGAGGATTTTTGATATCAGTTTTCAAAACAATTTAAAGTAGTTTTCCTCTAGTGGGGACAACGAATCGTTGATTGTTATGTTGGCTACACAGGGATGCTAAGCTACATTTAAGTGGTACTATTATTTTTTCTTCGGATTTCAAGACTTTGACTACTAAACACTCCCCAAGCTAAATTTTGAGTCTTAATTGGCAAGGAAGAAAATGATTTGAAAATTAAAAACTGGCTAATTTATTCAGGCTCAGTGAACCTAAGTTTTGAAACTGATAGTCAAAAAATTATTAAAGTTTGCTGTCCCTAACTTTAATTTGTTTGCATTCTTCCTTTTAGTATTGCAGGAGTATTTTGTGCATAAGAAAATACTTGCTTACTAGATATTGAAGCACAATATAGACAATTGAAATCACAAAATTTTCAAGACAGTGCTCCCATCACAGTTTAAAACCATTTATGGACAGACTTCAATAACATCTGGGAAGGCTCAACTCTAAAAAACTATTAATCAACAAATGAAAACTGGTACTTATAGAGTTAAGGTTGTTACTCACCATCCCTGGTCTCTTCTCTACTTTGGCTTTGTTTTGTTTTATTCTGCTGCTGCTCATCCACCCCTTGATTCTCGTCCATTACCATTGCCATGAATCTACATAACACTGAAATTTAATGGATCATAATTAAACAAAAAATCATATTATTATATAAATAGGTTGGACTTTGACTGATTTACAAGAGAATACACAAGTTTGTTAATAAAAAGCTTTTCCTCAGTACCACAGTTGTTCTGTCATAATATCAGAATATATACATCTGTAAAAACGGGAAATTTAATAAAAAAGAGCCAAATTCAATCAGAATCACAAGAGTATCTTATCATGACCAGTTTTCAGTCCATTTCTACTGACAAGGAAATATCCAACACAGAACACTGAATTCTCTGGTGGCAAAATTTAGCCAGTGTCAACTACATTATGTTTACCAAGTGATGGGAGACATCCTTGAGAGTTAAAATAGAAGCAGAAATTAAGTAAACTGTTTTACCCTACATCTTTAATTTTTGGTTTCTAATTTATGACACAAATGTCCAAAAATAGGAATAAATTATCCAGAAAATGAAAGGAATGCTAATGTTTCTCCCGTAAGAGCTGGCACAATGAGTAAATGTCAACAAAAGCCCAGAAAGGTCCTAATGAAGACAGGCATTGGCATGTATCCCGATTACGTAATCGGAGTCCGGCCACACAAGAGCTGGAGCCAGGGGCAAGTCACGACAAAGACAAAAAATTGTCCTTCTTGAAGTGGCGTCACATGATGACTACTTGTTATAAGTCTACAAAACATTATTTTGTAATGAACAGCTTAAAGGATCATAATCAACCACAGTGCTTTGTGTGCACATTGAACGGGAAATCTGCCATTTTCTATGCCATCTAAAACCACGATTTTTCACAGTGAATTCAAATCTGGCTACATCTGCACCAACATGGCCAGTCTGGGTTTCTATTTACCTTTTTGGCCTTCAAAAATTAGTCGCAGTTACATCTGGCCGGTTATCATATTTAGCACGTTGTTTCAATTGTTATCGTTTCGTGAAATTTAAAAGCAATGGCAGGACTCCAAGTGGTTTATCGCTCTCCTCATATGGCAGTACCAAAACAGACAAGCTCATTAAAGAAATCACTATTCAAGGACCTTCTTGAGATAGTTATCATACGAGTCAAGCCAAAGATATTCAACACAAATATTGAAGTGCTAGTCAAGCTTATTCATAGATTTATAACTTCATTATGGAGCCCAATCTTCAAGCACTGAAATGTTTTGGTCTTCTCGACCAGACTTGCTCTGCAGTGCCGGTAGGGATGCTAAACTGGAAGCTTCAAAGCCATCGATACTTAGGAACAACACTTCTATTTTCTCCATAAACTAATCCCTGGAATTGCAGGAACGGCGGAGAAAGAACTACTAGGTTTGCAAACGGGAAAAATTGTAAATCGGATCTGCTAGTGATACAGTCCACTCAGCTAACCTCAGGACGTTTTGTTTACATGGCAATCTGTGTATTTTTCAAACTGAAATGAATACCCGTCCTGTCCAATGACAAAAAAGAAAGCAAAAGCGATTAATAAAAGAGTTTCTTCTTTCTGAAAGGAATGTGAAATCAGGGTTCGTACCCTTTTTCAGACACAATTTTCCAGGACTTTTCCAGCACTTTCCAGGGCTCAGATAAATTTTCCAGCACTCCCAAATGCACAATGATTGAAGCGATAAACCGTTACAGAATAGAAATCCAAAATAATAGTACTGCAGAAAAGAGTTTATAGATTTCAAGGACTTTCCAGGACCTGCATTACTTTTCCAGGACTTTCCAGTCCTCGAAGTTGCTAGAAATGTTCTTGCTTTATCTAGCTCTAATTAAAAAATGAGGTTCAGGCGATGATCAGAGCGGTGTGATCGACTAAGTTTTGGAAACATTTCTGCCTTCAATTCATTTGCTCTCCGTGTTTTGTGGTTTGGGAAAGTCAAGAATACCCAGTTAAACAAGATTCGAAACCTTTACGATCCTTGTTTCGCTTGTATAAAATCATATTATGCTCACTGAATATATATAGTTTGCTTTTGGGTAGTGCAGAGGAGGCTCACTTACCAACAAAAACATTCTTTGATCTCTTGGTCACTAAAAACTGCCAAAATGTTCTAGTTAGCAACAATCCAAAGCCCTTTGACTGGCACAAATATTCAAAATAGCAAATAATTTTGGCTTCAGGCTATAATTTATAATTTTAACCGTTGAACTGTTGACATTTTGTCACGTTCGACAAGTAAACATTGATTGCAAATTATATTTCAGATAATAAACAATAACAAAGGTGTACTAGACAGGGATCCATTAAGAACATTTCCTGCAGGCTTTATGACCCAAAATTAAGAACACTGAGCTCTGGTTCAGCCAGAACTCACAGCCTGAACTACAATTTTTTACCTTCTTATTATAATTATTATAGAAAAAAGACAAAATGTATTTTCCCCGCTGAGAATTGAACCCACAACTTTCGCACCAGAGCTACGCACAATAACCATTAGGCTAATTGCCAACCACACCAAAAATCTATATGATAATTTTTAAAAATACTTACCGGGTTGTTTATCATTTGCAGCTCGATTGAGATAATCACGCGGGTGTTTTTCTGGGGGAAATATACTCAGACGCCACAAAAAACCATGGTTGTGGACAGAAAAAAAAAAAACAGAAAACTCTGGCTGTGAAGTCCTCAAAGACAAATTTCACTTTGTACCTTGAACTTTTTGCCTTCCACCAAAAAGACAACTGAGTATTCTTTTGAAGTTCTTTTTTTTGATTTAAAACTCTTTTTCAAAAGAAACGATTTCCTGCCAAGAACCATGATGGTTACCCAAAAGCACCATCCCAATCGGTTGCCCCCTCCGCCAGTCTGTACGGATGAACGGACGGGCGTACACTGACGTCACAACCAAAATTTCTCCCATCGAGACGTTACCAGGTTTGCTTCAGCTAATGGTGCTCCACTCTGTGACCTAATTGACCACAGCTGAGTTCCGCCAAAAACTGAGTGTTATTAATTATCAATTTTTGTATAACTGACAAGCAAATGATATGAAGTAACGGTCCAGTATGGCTCTTCTATCACAGAAAAATAATTTAAAATAAAATGTAAGCTTGTCTGATTAGGTATCGCATGATAGTCCAACTCAAGAAAGTCCAACTCAAACTGTTTGCCCAACATTTTTAAGATGGCATCTGGAATCTTGAAATTCACACAGAAAGCTTGTTGCTAGCCAAATAGAAAATTAAGCTTAAGTGCTCCATCAAATGTTCACGTATTAGAAGAAAGACAAACGAACCTAACCTTTATTGCTTAAGCCCCTTCTAATATCTGAACATTTGATCTGAAGGCAAATGATCCTACCCAGTTTAATAGTGCATAGATCTATTCATTGAACCAGATCGATCCTATTTGTAAAATAGAAAACACAATAGGTCGGACTGTACAAACTAGTGCCGGCTTGGTTAATTAATAGCCCTTTAAAAGCGAGACGATTTGACTCAAACAAGTATTTGGATCGCTGTTGAACACGTCGGGATTGGCCGCCTCGAGCTCTCATCGCGACCGCCGGCCAGAACGTCATGGTAGCCCACATATACAGTGTAAGGCACTAATGTGAAGTAAGTGAGTACAAGTGAAGGGAAGTGAGTAGAAATGGAGGAAAGTGAGTACAAATGAAGGAAAGTGAGTACAAGTGAATGAAAGTGTGTGTTAGTGGAGGTAGGTGCGTTAATCAGTTGGTGTATATATTGATATAGGCTTGTAATGTTATTAGTGCCTTATATGTGGGCTAGCATGACGTTCTTGCCCGACCGCCGCTACATTCGCAGGCTAGTTGACCTTCAAACTTGGTCGAGAGGGCGTTGTAGATTTGGAAAATTACTACAAGCAATAATATTACTATATATTACAATACAAAAACCTGCTTACCAACAATATTAAGTTTGAAAAGGCGGCGCCAAAACAACCTCACTGAATCTCAGTGCAAATTTCGCTGGGTTTCGAGCTCCAAGTGGCAATCACCATCCCATCCCTGGTTAAAACAATCTCAGACGACACGATCACGCATTTTCATTGGTAGAAAATACCAACACATACCGTTGGTCAAGAGATGTTATTGAGGTGTTAGACATGTCTGCCACGGAAGACACAACTGCAACGCTACAGATGCACTCCACTGCACATTCTACTGATTCCACCTTTGATCGCCTTTGGCAAAATATCAATCCTATCTAGTCACTCATGATCAGACGCCGCACCCAGATTTCAACAACGTTAAACTTGACTATGGATGTTCAACAGCTTTTCAAGAATCTCAGGAAAGAGGCAGAATGCCCACTGTGTTTAGAAACAGTGAAAAATCCCAAGAGTTTGCCATGTCTTCACTCATTCTGTCTGGTGTGTCTCGACAAACTGGCAGGCTTCGCAAGAAGACAGCTACAAACAACAATCAAATGCCCGGTTTGCCAGACGTCCTTCCAAATCCCCGAAGGAGACACATTCAACAACTTGCCCACATCTTTTCATCTCAACCGTCTTGTGGATATTCTTGCGCTGAGAGATGGTAACACACGGGCACAGAAATGCAGCAGTTGTGACGAGAACAACACCGCAACATGTTACTGTTTCGTGTGCCAGAACTTTCTCTGCACAGCTTGTTTTGACGCGCATCAACGCTTGAAGGCTACAAGAGATCATCGCAATGTTTTGATCGACAAATTGCGAGCACAAGATGTCGAAGAGTTGATCAACAGGCCCGTGATGTGTTCACAGCAATATCACGAAAATCAGCCTCTGGAATTTTATTGTGAAGAATGCAAAGTTCCAATTTGCCACAAGTGCAGTGTAGTGAGTCATAATCGACACACCATGATAGACACACAGAAAGCCGCACAAATACAGAAGATGCCATTGGCGGACGCTATGGCGAAAGTGAAAGCGGAAATGGTTATTTGTGAGAATCAAATACAGAAACAAGTTGACTTAATGGACAGAAACAAAAACAAAATTTTGTTCGCTGAAAAGAAGATGACAGACACTGTGGAAGAATTAATTCGTGATTTGCGGGAACATGAGAGGACAATGAAAGCCAAGTTTCACGAAATCTATGAAGTCCAACAAAAACATCATGCGACACGACTGGACAACTTTGAGCTGGTTGTCACGCAACTGAAAAGTTGTGTTGAACGAGGCGAAAGTATCTTAGAAAGAAACATCAGCGTTGAAATTGTACAAACAAATCAGACCATAATAGGACGCTGTGAAGAACTGTTGAACGCAAGGAAACCTGAAATTTATAAACCGCCTCATGTGCATTACATGGTGGAAAATAAGCTGAACATTTTGGATCGAACAGTTGTGAGTAACACCGATCCTTCCATGTCGTCAGCTGAAGGCCAATGTGAGAAACCCGCGAAACAAAACACAGAAACAAATTTTACTATTATAACCAGAGATTCAGATGGGTTGCAGTGTTATCACAAAGATGATCAAATAAAAGTCGACATTTTAACTCCAGCAGGTGATCAATTAAAAACAGAGATCAACGACACCAAAGACGGCAAATACACAGTAACATACACTCCACAGTGTGATGGACGACATAGAGTGGAGATCCAAGTTAATGGACAACCGCTGACTCTTAGTCCCTGGGTTGTGCAGGTTGTTCTGCACTGGCAGTATCAATTTGCGTTTCAATTTGGATCAACTGGGAAAGGACAAGGAGAGTTTGACCAGCCTTTGGATGTCGCTGTGAGCGAAAAAACTGGAACGATTGCTGTGACAGACAAAGAAAATAAAAGAATTCAAATGTTTAGCTCTGATGGGAATTTCCTGAGAGAGATTGTCCTCAACAATGAACCTTTTTCCTTGGCTTTTACCGAGGCAGGTAACGTCCTTGCCTGTTTCCTAAACAGCGATAATAAGCTTTCTCTGTTTACTGAAGGTGGTCAGCTCATCAGGCCCATCAATCATTCACACCTAAAGGTACCCTTTCACCTATCTGTGGGAAGTGATGGTCGTATAATCACATGTGACTGGGCAGACAATAAAATCAAAGTCCTGTCCCCAGACGGGAAAGATTTGCTACTGTCCTTCAGTGCTCCATATTGTGATTCACACCCGTTCTGTGCTGTTTATCATCAGGACAAATTCTTTGTTTCATATCGTTCTGCTCATTGTGTCAAGGTATTTAACAACACAGGAGTGTATCTGCATGATATAGGCAGCGAGGGATCTGGTGACGGACAGTTAAGTAGACCTACTGGACTGGTTATTGACAAGTTTAACAATCTGATTGTGTGTGATCGAGGAAACAAAAGACTGCAAATTTTCGCACTGAACGGGACCCTTTTCACCAAGATAGAGGGACAATTTTTCGACGAGAGTAACCTTTTTAATGCTGTCGTGTCTAATAATGGACATTTATTTGTAACTGATTTGGCTAAAAATCGTATTTATGTTTTCCAGTAAAACAAACAAAGGTGAAATTTTTTGGTGTTAATCTCCGGACGTTGACTAAATATTCACTAAAAATCTAGATTTACGTCATCATTCAGTGTACGTTCGACTTTCATGGACTATTTTAGCCACTTAAAATACTAGAAATGTTTAGTAACAATCCAATTTGTAAAACCTGGAAACATATTGTAACAAACATTAAAATAAGGAATTCGTCAATTTAGTATTTTTAAAAAAAAACAAGTCTACTTCTCTTTTGTACTCTTTCATTTGAAGATTAATTCATCTGAAGATTAAAGGAGATAAATATTTTTACGGTATAAACTTTCGTGAAATTCAGAGCAGAAAGCAAAATCATACCAAGTTTCAGATCAAAGTCGCAGAATCCACGAGCCTTTTCCATACTAAAACAGCTCAAAAGCAATACCCTTAGGGCGGGAAATACCCACACCATAGTCATTATGGCGGAGTGTGTTATATCGGTAGTCTTCAATTCAGCGACTTAATAGTGTTAAAGGTTGCCAACTGCTGAAAGGTAAAAGACATCCATTCTTCCTTTCTATTTCCTCCAAAGCCTCTTAAGAAGCACATTACTTCGCAAATGGTAAAAGGTTGATTGCACTTCTCGCAATTTTCGTTAACTGCCCGGTTCCGCATGTTTTGTTTCTCGCCTCACTCATCCATAACTCAATAGTTTAGCAGGTTTTCTCAGTTGATTCAAAATCGTGTGGCTTTTTCCACGTCGTGACAAACAAACACAACAGACATGCAGTTTATCTTTTGTTAACATGGCCATTGCGATCACAACCTCTTTTTTGGGAGAATAGCCCTTTTCACAGTTACCTTTTCTCATTTGCATTACAATACATTTGAACGTGAATGTGAGGCAATTTCGGGCAAAAAGTGCAAAATTGCCCGAAATTGCCTCACATCCACGTTCAAAGACATTGTAATGCAAATGAGAAAAGGTAACCGTGAAAAGGGCTATTGTGCATGAGAGATCAACTATCATTTGAATGACGTGTTCACGGCTCTCAACCAATCGGAATTTTTCGTGCACTGGGGCATGGGCTATTGAAAAACCCACAGCTTTCCAGCACGCTTTAAACAGGTTTCCTTCCTATTTTCGGTTTGGCCTCTCAAACTGTAGGTCGACTTCCACGTAGGCTACTCTCTTCGTGTAGGTCCCCCACGAACTGAAAATACGGTGGGGTGTGAAATTTTGGTCTTCCGAGCCACCACCTTCCCCCCAAAAATTCCTTATCCAACTTCGGGATATCAGCATTCTTCTCGGTGTTCACTGTAAGATTCCTTTGTTTTATTAATTAGATTATAAGGCAAAATAAGATGATGATCTTATATTTATACATGTAGGTTAATCCACCAAGCTGCCTAGACCGCGGCACAAATTATGTGCCACATTAAAATAAATATACAAAAATTTAAGGCCATTACAAGGGCACTTGAAATTAATTACTAACTGCAAAATTGCACTTCCAACTACTGCATTACGTTCCTCCCGTAGTTAACAAAGAAACCTCACTAGTAACATAAAGGCTGCGGATAAAGGACAACATTTCTGGGAGAGGACCAACTGAACAAATAAGCCGACATGTACCTCAGCTATTTCAAATATTACTTTGTTTGTGTCACTCCGACTGAATATGAAAAATCAGATAGTCCGGTTGCATAAAAAATGATCACACTGGCGCATTGAAAGTATTTGGATTCTGCCCAAGGACTACAGCAAAAAAACACCCTTAAAACGTAAGTTTGCCTTCTCTTCGAGAATTCAATTGTTATGGAGCATTTCGTGTTTGAGCCAAGGCACTTTTCAGAATTAAGCACATACCGTTTTACCAAATTAAGTTAACCCTGGTCATCCACCGAGTTATTAACGCTATTAACTCTTGTCAGGACGAACTTAAGGTGTTTCGATACAGTTTTTGTGGGACAATACCTAACTTTAAGAATCGGCTCTTAGACAGTCTTCTCCTTGTCAGATCAACCTGAAATTTGCAATACTCTTTGGGTTTGGATTGAACTTAAGCGTGGTTTACATTTTGTAAAAATTGATATTTCCGTGACAACGATAAAAAAAATCCTTGAAAACAGTAAAACTGAAATTTTGCGCCATCCAGATTTCGCTTTGAAAATCAAATACCAGCAGCTTAAACTGTGGTGTATGGCAAACAAAATATACAAGAACAAAAAAAATCTGTATGTTTGTTTTGAAGTAAATCGCAAAAACATTTTCGACTCTAGTTTTGCATAACGATAGTAAATGCACCGAAAATTAATCAATGTTTTGATAAAATGGCTAGAAAATACTGTTAAAATGTGTCTTTTACTTACTATTTTACGCCTAGAAAGTATTGTTGAGGCTGGTGTTTGCGATCTCGAGAACGAATTGTTTTTCGAAGATCATTCGCGTAATAATTTTGTGGTAATTTTTGAATTTGAGCGCTTTTGCGAAAAGCGTGAGAACGGCTCGATAGATTTTTTTAAAACATTTAACATGCGTGCTTGACGATGTGAACAATTTTACCTTTGAGTCTAATTCACATTGATTCACTGGAACACTTTTAGATTTAACGTTAAAGAGGATGTATAAGCCGAAGAAAAAGCTTGCGTTACAAATTCACAGTTGGCAAATAAATGCTAATATATTCAAAGTTATGCGTAATTCATTGCTTCGTGATTTTTATTTGATTTCTTTGTTCTTTATTGCACGGTAGATTACAAGGGCTTACAACGAAAAGTAAAAATCACGGAGGAATGGATTGCGCATTGCTTTGAATATATTAGCATTTACTTGCCAACTGTGACTTGTAACGCAAGCTTTTTCTTCGGTTTATACGTCCTCTTTAAAAGTGTTCCAGTGAATCAATGTTAATAAGACTCAATAATAAAATTGTTCACATCATCAAGCATGCGTGTTGAATGTTTTAAAAAATCTATCGAGCCGTTTTTAAGATTTTCACAAAAGCGCTCAAATTCAAAAATTGTCACAAAATTATTACGCCAACGATCTTAGAAAAACAATTCGTTCTCGAAATCGCGAACACCAGTATCAACAAAACTTTCTAGGTGTAAAATAGTAAGTAAAAGACACATTTCAATAGTATTTTCTAGCCATTTCATCAAAGTATTTATTATTTTTCGGTGCATTTACTATCGCTATGCAAAAACTAAGGTTGAAAATGTTTTTGCGATTTACTTCAAAACAAACATACAGAATTTTTTTGTTCTTGTATATTCTGTTTACCATACACCACAGTTTTTAGCGGAGCTCGCGGAGCACCATGGGTAAGAAAATTTGGTAACCCGTTGATCCGAAAAATTTTGGTTCTGACGTCAGCGTACGTCCGTCCGTCCGTCCGTACAGACTCTGGGGGAGGGCGACG
>Ga0126336_10001413_pt1 | contig 12449 bp, 20 predicted proteins | sample SidCmetagenome_FD_92530 | JGI IMG/M metagenome (GOLD analysis project Ga0126336, IMG submission 92530) | Coral microbial communities from El Islote,Puerto Morelos, Mexico - Siderastrea C C metagenome | ecosystem: Host-associated > Invertebrates > Cnidaria > Coral | place: El Islote,Puerto... | reverse complement strand
CACATTTCTAATGGCATAAATCAAATTTACATTTCAAAACGTAATTTCTTTCATCGTAATACTCGAAATCATGTACCTTAGACCTTTTAAAAACTTCACTTACTCGGTTGTGTTTCAGAACAATGCAAACTCTCCCCCGTGAAGAAAACAAAGCGATGAAGTCCTTTGAATGCAGCTTTCGTAACTTGAACTTTTCGCCTTCTACCAGTATTCTTTGGAACTTTTTCTTTCCATTTATATATATTAGATGTTTTTTTGTCAAGTATAAAACTTCATTACTCTCGAGCAATCGTTAATTGCTAAAGAAGCTTAAGCTTTTAAAGAAACCTCTTTTTCAAAAGCGACGATGGTCATGCGATTTCCCGCCAAGAAAAAATGCCGGTTGCCCTAAGGCTCCGTGCTATTTCCCGCCAAGAAAAGATGGCATTCTCTGCCCCCGTCGGGTTGTCTTGGGACTCCCCTCCCCCTCCCACAGAGTGTGTGGACGGACGGACGTACAGATGTACGAACGTACGGATGTACGGACGTACGGATGTACGGACGTACGGACGAACGGTCACGTGACTATTACGTCACAACCAAAATTTCTCGGATTGATAGGTTACCATATTTCCTTAGCAATGGAGCTCCGCTGGCTGGCTTTGCCCGCAGGCTCCGCTATAATGCATCGAAAAAAACAAGAAATTTTTCGAGCCACCTTAAGGGCCTTCATTAGGTGGAGAGAGTTTGCCAACGGTGTGTTGGGCGTTCCCAATTTTCCTGTCAGTCCTACGGATTGTTCCCTCTACTTTTTGTATCTCCTAGAGTCATCAAAATCAACGTCTGCTATTAACTGCGCGTTTTACGCTTTCACGTGGCCGCATCAGATTGCCGGAGTTGACTCTCCTACTTTACACCCCACTGTCATTGCCGTGAAGGAAGGAGCTCTTCGCCTTGTTAGCCAACCCGCCTCTGAGAGGAAGGAACTCCTTAAGATGATCCATCTCAAGCAGCTTGCCGAAAAGACTGGTTTTGACAATCTTTTACAATTAAGAAGCTTGGTTATGTTTATTCTCGCTTTTCCGGTTTCTTCAGAAGTTCAGAATTTTGTCTCATTCGTAGTAGGCACGTTCAGTTCAGTTTAGATCACGTTACTATTTTAATTGAAAAAGCAAAACAGATCAATTAAGAGAGGGTAGATCTGTTGCCATTGCTGAAACTCGTTCGTCTACATGCTTACAGAGATTCCTTTAAGAAGTATTTTTTGGATATTGTACCTGACTTTTCTAAGTTTAGTACGCATTTCACCAGATCGGGAGGAGCTACTTTAGCCGCCAATTCTGGTGTCTCAGAGAGGAACGTTCAGCGTCACGGACGCTGGGCCTCCGTAGAAGCTAAAACTTTTACGTTAAAGACTCACCATCTAGCAGCAGGCTGAAAATCTCTTTAGTCTTTGTCCCTCTGAGCTCAAGCCCTTTCTTTTACTATCTAGCATGGGCCTGGCTGACCGACGCGCCCATGCCTTAAGTATTGTTCGTGTGTTCGGTTGTGTAGTGGAGGCAAAATATGTAATTTGTGTTAATCAGAATTGACATAAATTAATATTTTGCCGGCTCGGAACAGAGAACCTGGTTCGAGTGTTGCGCGCGAAGGATCGCGGTTCGCAGGTTTGAAATAGTTACCGTTGAGGTATTCGTGTCATTCTACGGTCAGCCTCGCCGCGTCAACTTGGTTCTGTGAAATTTAGTTTCCGTTGTTCTATTGGCGTGATTTTCGTTATCAGCTTCATTCCTGTCTAATACTTAAATAGAAATTTGTCATTCTATATTCATGTTATAGCTGCTTTATTCTTTTAGTTTTAAACACCTTAAAACCCCGAAGGTAGCGCCAGAGCATAGGTTGGGGGTACACGGTCCCTATTTTTTCCCAAAAGTGCTTTTTTGGGGTTTACGTGTCCGGCTATGGCGCGTTTATATTTACTGTATTACTTGTGTATTTATGTGAGTTAATAAAGGGTATCATGGGCCTGGCTGACCGACGCGCCCGTGCCTCAAGTATTGTTCGTGTGTTCGGTTGTGTAGTGGAGGCAAAATCTGGTTTTAGTGCGTGGTAGTTTTCAAGCCTATCTTCTAGGGATCTTCGTAATGACAGATTTTATTGACCATGCAATGGGCATTATCCGGCTATCAAAACGAAAGCCCATTATCTTGCAGTCTTCGGTTATTTGTTGTGGGAAGATGGTATGGCTTGTTCCTGGTGACGTCTTCTGCGTCTTCTTTGTAATCGCAAATTTCTCATGTCCCTGGAGTTCGATATTTTTAATTTCTTATGCGTTCTCGTGCATCGATTCCGAGTCATCAGCACAGATGCCTTCGCGTTTTGATTTCTCGAGGATTCCTAGTTCCATACTTATTTCGAGTAGAACAGATTTAAACGCGGCAAAAATTGTCAACTGTGTTCATAATTTTCTTTTGCGCTATTCTGGCACATTCATAAAGAAATCGATCCTCTCGAGTGTGAAAATCTGCTGCCAAGTTTGTTTACATTTTGCTTCGCTTGTATTGGTTAGATATTTGATACCTTGACAGTTACGACTTGTCACCTCGCAAGGGCGGAATTCAAAATTCTACGGCTCTTTGCTCATTATGTGTGAGAACTGGAGATAAGATTAACTTTAAGACATTATATACGGCATTGCACATGATGTGAGTACGCTCATTGGGCCCATTTTCCCACAATTATTTGCATACACACCCCCTGTGTTTTGCTGTGTTGTGATTGGTGGAGAAGGGGTTAAAAGTCGGCCATGTTGAAAAAGTCGGCCATGTTTTGGGGCTGAAGTGGGTGTGCTCGTGATGTTCACGTGCGTTCCGCTGGCCTGTGCGCTCATCGGGCCCATTTTGGCAAGTTAATTTGCATACACACCCCTGTTTGGCTGGGTTGTGATTGGTGGAGAAGGACCATAACAGTTGGCCTCGTTTTGAGGCGAGGGGAATGACGTCATAGGAATCACCATGGCAACCCGGGAAGGGGAAACCGGAAGTGAAAAAGGACGACAACCGGAAGTGCCATGGAAAACAGAATTTTAATGAAATGACTTTGATTTTTACAAGCGGGAACGTGTGCGCCTGGACCCGAGTGGTCAGCGGTGCGTCCCATTTTTGAGAAAGAGTTCAAAGTCCAACTGGTAGTGTACAGGGTGGACCGCGTGGCGCTTGGGTCCGAGTGGTCAGCGGCGCCTCCCATGGCAAATAAGCAACAAGGTGGGTTCTGCATCCAATAAACCAGTCTGGTCACAGATCATACTGAATCCGGGTACTTTAAGAATGGCTTGTCGAATGGTAGGAATGTCTCGGTGCTGCAAGGCTAAGATGAAATCTTCCACATCTTCTTTAATATCTTGAAAGCATCCTTCCTGAAATAATTGTTCGACTTCCCGAATGGTGTCTTGATAAATGTTTCTTTTCATCCTACAGAGTTCATCCCTTTCTAGCTCGGTTAATTGATCTTGAGGTTTGTTGACTAGTTGAATTAAGTAGTATCTTGGCATGCTGCTTGGTATCCGTAAGGATAGGTTTGAAAGGTACTGGGATCAATGACTCTTGTCGTACACCAGTTGGTAACGCTTGTAGTCGGGAAAGGTGTAGAGATCGTAGGTTTTGGCGTCTCTGACGATCTGATGCGTTTTGACGACTTGGGTTTGGCGCGGTTCCTTTTGTGGGTGTTGGATTTCGTCGAGGACGTTCTGACGCATGTCCTCGTAATTCAATTGGCTCTTGCCCCGCTGTTGAGATGGAATCCGCGAACTTTGCATTCGACCTTGCCCTTCTTGGTTTTGTACCCATAATTCTTGGGACCGCCCGACACGAATTCTTCGATGTAATCGTCGTCCTCCAATTCGCTGGTGAACTCTCCGAGTTAATCTCCCAAGAGAGGCTTGGGTTGGCTCGGTTCCTCCAGGTAAATGACTGAGTCGGTGTCGAAGTACAACACGCGTTCACCTCAGAGTTGGATGGCTTCGTAGAGACACTCACGTGCCCGAGAGGTAGTGAAAGAGGCCACGAAGACGTTGAGGTTGGGAGACACGGGGATGTCTTCGTCTTGATACTGATAGTGGACTTCCACCATTTGTTCGTTGATGACGGACACTTGACGCACATTCAAGGTTTCGGTATCTAGGAAACGGTGAAAGGCTTAGGGGTCGTCAAATTCTTGGACTTGGGTTTTGTTGAGACGTTGTCCGAACTTGCCCCACATGGAATTGAGCATCATTTTGGCCAGAGCGCGCAGACCCGCATTGTGTTCGATCTTGTCGTACTCTAGGTGGATACCTTCATGCTTCTCATACTCGTGGATGTACTACAGACGTTTAATGGGGTCGTCACCCACCCATGAAAGCCACCCGCTGGCTTCTTGCTTGATTTTCAGCCAGGTGTTGACGTAATCTTGGAAGAGCCCCTCACAGATCTGGTCAAAATGGGGTAGACACAGGTTTTGTTGACCCAGGGATACAAGGAGGTGTAATCGATGTAGTGGATCTTTTGACCCGGTGTCACTCAATGGTACAGCTTGATGGCATTGGTGCGTCCTCCACAAAAGGCGTCACGCGGGTTGAGAGGGCCCACGAATTCGAGGGAGTCCACGTACGTTTGGATGTCTGGAGAGGTTTGTTTGAGGCGGGTCCACTCGCATTCCCACATTTCAATGACGTTGTACCCTTGCATGTGAAGCAGTTTGATTTTTTGTTGGGTCTTCTCATAAACATCCAGCATGGTACAATCACAGAGACTCAGATGTTTTTCGTGACGTATGGGATAACACTGGAGACACCCGTGCTAAAAGCACCCGTGGAATTCGTAGACGGTGTTGGTGTCTTGGCAGTAGCCATCCACGAAGAAACCAGTGGCGGGTACGCGATACTCGCCGGCATTGCCTGCATGTTGAACGTAATGGCGCTGACTGGGATGCGGATGGTCTGGGTAGGCGCGGGCCATCAGGTCGTGATCTTCCAAGTCTTCCCTGCTGAGCTGCTCCAGGGCTTGCTGGCGCTGTTGGTGATCGCACCAGGTTAACCATTCGAGGGCCACCCGTGATTGGTTGATACGGTTGCGCCATCTGTACAAGGGTTCACTGGCAATGCTCTTTGGGATCATACGGTTCGTGCGCAGATCACGGTTACAGGCCGACGCGATGGTGATGTGTTCGAACGGGTTGAATCCCGCTTTGGCTTCAAACAAACGTTTGAAAGTCAGGCACCCTTCTTTCAACAGGCGAACATCCGATTTGCAGTAAGCCACCAATTCGTTTTGGAAATCAAACACCTCCTCCTTGTCTCGTTGCTCCTTATGCCATTTTTCAAATGCTTGACGTCCTTTGGGGGACATGGTTTCGGGCATGTAGTAGTCGATGGCTAGGACGGGTCCCACGTACGCTTGGTTTTCGGGGATGTTGAACTTGTGAGGGAAGTAGCCCTTTCTGAGTTCGGTCAGCCCAAAGGTTTTGGGAAAGGCCGAGAGGGGCATCTGGAAGAAGCTGAGAGAACCGATGAAACGAATGCGATCGCGTTTGACTTCTAAGAGTTTGCACCCGTTACGGAGTTGTTTCACCGTTTGGTTGTCGGCGTGGTATTGGTGGATGACAAAGTACCCATCGTACCCCTGGAAATTATGGGCGATGACGTTGACTTGACGCGTGTCGTTCTGCGTGAGGGCATCCAACCATTCGAGAAAATCTCAGATACATTGTTCTCCTTGGAAACAAAGGGGCCGATCGTCGTCTTTGGTTTCGGCCACGACGAGATTGGCCACGTGCTGTTCTTGGGGCTGCAGGGCCTCGATGTCAAAAAACACGTGGAGGGGTGGCATGTCATCCTCGTATTCGTCCACGTCTTCCTCCTCCTCTTCCTCCTCCAGCTCATTGGCTCGCAAGGTTTGAAGACCCGCGGCAGCACCCCGTTTGGCGCGAGGACCTCCTTGTCGCGAGCGTTTGCGTTTCTTCTTCTTCTTCTGCTCTCGGATTTCTTGAGGAGTGAGGGCTCTTTGAATGTAGCAGCGATGGGTTTGGGCGTCCACGTACTCGTGCTAGGAAGGACATTCGATGTACCCACAACGATGACGTTGATTGTCTTGGAGCCCCACTTCCAGCTTGGAACAGGTAGGACATCGGCGTCGACGAGAGCAGATGGTGTACTGATGGCAGGCCGCGGGTTTTCCCGTGTGGTCTTTGGTGCAATGGGTCTCGTAACAAGTATCTCCAAAAATGTCGCAATGACAGTCATGGCAACGTCGGGTGGTTTTGAGTCCCCGTGGGTAGGCATGAAGGAAATCGGGGCACTCTTTTTGGAGACAGGCGTGGCACTGGACTTTTTTGTGGTTGTTTGGACATCGATGACGTCCTACATGGTCATAGGGTTTCAAGCAGTGGGCACACACGTAACTGGACCCCCAAAACCCAGGGAGACTGGTGATGACATCATAATGGTCTTTCTCGTGGAGCAGGATCAATTGTTTGGGTTGGGTGGGTCCGAAAGTTGTTATGTAGAAGGAACGGTCTGCGTTCACCAAGATGATCTGGTAGTCGTAGAGGGAGGGGGCGGCACTGGACTTCGTCAACTCTTTGTACCTGCAAGGACCTGGAGGGACGTGAGCTTCGTCATGGAGTTGCAAAGCTAGTTCTCTTTGGAGTTTGCCTCCTTGTCGGATGGATTTCATTTTAGGGTGTTGGTCCACCTTGGCTTTGGCGGTGACCAAGGCCCGTGCACAACATAGGTCATCGTCATTTTGGATGCGGATGACAGATTGTTTCTTGGCCGTTAACTTTTGGAGAGTTTGATGACCCGGATTGGTATGGCGTTTTCTTCCACTTCCCCGAGGAGCATGGTGAACTTGCGTGATAGACAATTGAAACGAATCCTCCATTTCAAATTGTTCGTTGCTGTTGAGGGCTTTAGCCAATCGATTGAAAAGGGCATCCAATCAGGCTCCACCTTCTCGCCATTCCCCGGCGCGTAATCCCCACCCTTGAAAATTGCTGGTGAGACGGTCCATGACTTCATTACACACTGCATCATCATCATCTTCACTAACTTCCATGACTTCATGGCATAACAAATCTTTTTCTTGTTCAGTGTCTGACCTGTCCAGACCTAGCAAAGCCAAGATTTCCTCACCGGAAATACCACTAGGACCCAGTTCTTGGTCGTCTGGTTCTTCTTGACTGGTTGACATGGTGAGAGCCCAGTGGGAACTAATGAAAAACTGTAGGTGGGCACCCGTTTTTAAAAAGAACCTCAAACGGTAGGATAGGACGAACCGAAGGGGTAGGGGGTGATGAATGACCAATGACAAACAGGTCAAGTGAACGCCTGTTTTGTCTCTTATGTTGCTTTGGGAGGGATGGGGTACCCCCTCCTCCCTAGGTACATTTTTGTACCCACCACTCTTTGCGAGTAAAGAAATTCTCCCCTATAAAAGATGAAGGGGTCCCTTTTGATCCAATCATGAATTCGACGGTGAGTCATCCGACGTTGGAAAGAAAAGAAGAAGAGCTGTTAGTCGAATTCGAGGAATTTGAAAGAGATTTACAAGTGAACGAGATTTTAAAAGAGGTCGATGAAGAATTTCAGTTCCCGAAAGATAGTAGTGTCGACGAGTTTGCCGGACAGTTGAAGCAAGAAAAACAGGACCAACCCTTGTGGGCAGTTCACATTCAGCCGCAATTCACGTGCCCTTGGTTTATTGAAGGATTGAACTTTGTGGCACTGGGATGGAGGAACGAATTCCAAAGACCACGGACTCCACCTCCCCCTGCGCAAAACGAAGAAGAATTGAAACAACGGGTTGAGAAAGAACGCACTTGTCGAAAAAGGCATAGGGACAGCTACCGAGCCAAACACCCAGAGAAAGTACGTGAATCCAATAAAAGGTATCGAGAAAGAAACAGAGAAAGAATCCGGGGGCAAAGAAAACAATATGGAGAAAAAATAGAGAAAGAATCCGGGCGTATGTTCTCTCCCAAAGGCATGGAGAGGAACAACGAGAGCGAAGACGTGTGCAGGTTCGTCGATATTACGAAGCTCATCGAGAGCAAATATGTGTGGCTCAACGTCAATATTACCAAACGCATCGAGAGTCCATTGCGAAGCAACGAAAGGAATGGCAAGAGAACCATAGAGAAGCGGCTCGTTAGTTTATGAAGGAGTGTCGAGAAAAGGGAGACAAAACATTTGGCATGACCTTGCAGCGACAATTTTATTATTTTCATTCGGAGAAAAAGAGAACGGAGGAGAAACTGAAAGCGTTAGGACCTCAAACACTCCGGGTGACTTTGACTGATTATTTGAAATCTCCTCCTCCTCCTTCTACGGACCAGCGTTCCCAGGCGGCCGGCTATGTACTTTGAATCGTTTTGTGAATCGTTGGAGGTAGAAGAAGAACCCTCCTCCTCCTCCTTTCTGGACATGTTGACCATGACGAATCTTGATTCGGGTGAAATCACTGCCATGGATCACCCCGTATGGGATATGGATGCCAACCAATGGCTCGATGAGTTAATGGTTGACTTGGAAGAACCACCCTCCTCGGACACTGTGGATTCATTGATGTGCGAAGGAGATGTCACAGACTGGCTCGACGATTTGATGGGGGACTTGGAGGACCCTTCCTCCTTGGAAAACACAGTGGATGTCCATGACTTGTTGCATGACAATGTTGTTGTTGATGATGTGATGGATGATTTTGATTTTGATGTGGATCTTTTGTCATGAAAAAAGGCAGTACCAGACATTTTTTTCTCTTTTAAAAATGTATTTTAATTTTTTTTCAACAACAACAAGTACAAAGTGAGTGTGTAACCAGTTCACCATTAAAATTAAAATTTTTTTCACAATTTCAAACGTTTATTGACTTGCATGATTCTTTTGACCACACGTTTCGTCATGGTTTTCTTGCCGGGTAATCGATCAATGGCTTTGATCATCTTGGTGTCGGCTTTCCACTTGTCTTGCAAATTCTGGGCGTGACTGTAATCAATGTCGTGTTGTTTGGCAATCTTGTCCAATCGATTGATGCCGGGATCTCCACGTTTAAGACGTTTGGCCAGTTTTGTCCCGGGGCCCATGTACTGATAGCCAGGCCAAGGAAATTCAATGCCAGTTTTAGCCAACTATTTTTGAATGTCCACACCCCATCCTCGTTGGGTTCTCTTCCTTTTGGTTCCCCCTCTCCTCTTGGGGGTTTTCTTGGCACGGGTTTTTATTTTTTTTCAGTCACTGTCGTAATACAAACGTCGTCTCAACTTTTTGCCTCGAGCCCAATCTTCCCACGCGGGCAAGGGTTTCAACTGTTCCACTTCTCGAGCAGGACCTTTGCCTTTGCCTTTGCCTTTGCCTTTACCCCAAGGACTCTCGGCTAACTTTTTTTCCAAGGTCTTGCGACGTTCTCGAATGGCTTCTAAACGAGTACGGATATCCGTGTCTCCTCGACTGTTGGAGGGACTCCCTTTCTTGATAATGGGAATTTTACTGGTGGATGCCGCTTGGCCTTTTTTTATTTGTGGTTTGGGGGTCGATGGACTGCCTTTTATCATGCGCTTCAACCATTGTTCCACGGGATCCGTCACTAAATCCCCTTCTTCCTCCTCTCCTTCCTCTCCCGGCGGTCCACCAGGGGCACCTACACCGGCACCCCCAGGAAATTGACGGATGCATTTGGTCAACTTTGTCAATTCGTGACTCAATGGTTTGGTTTTAGCATTAACCATGGCAGGAGATAGTTTGGGATCGGCTAACAAGACATGTTTTGTTAGCCGCTAACGTGGCCGCTTTGTTCAACAAGGCATTTTCCGTTAACTCCCCTTTGTAATATTGAATGAGTTGATCCAATTCCTTTTGAGGAATCATGTACACCTCTTCCATGGTGGTTGGTTGCTACACTCGGGGCACAGTTCTCCGTCTTCCAGGTGACGACAGCTCTCACAAAGCAAACTGGTCAAGATATGTCTATACTTCCGATACAACATGTGATATTTATGCTTCCAATAAGAACATTCGTCTTTCCACTTGTCTCGTTCTCGATTGGCGTCTTGCAAAAGGTTGACCCACGTATCCAGGTTTAGCGGGGACGAGCACATTGACATAACACGTTGTGGAGGCCTTGAAACAACCCTCGACCTTTTTGCGAGATCAACCACTGACGACGTTTTTTCACCGAATGCTGGCGACGGCCCAGGTTGCGTAGCACCTTTTTATAGGGTCGAAGCTGAGCCATGATGGGGGGTGTCATGGGAATGTTGTTTTTTAACAGGTTCAATACCAGTTCACAAAAGGCATTGACTTGATCTACATTGGCATTTTGTAAAAGTTCTTGACGTTTGAAACGATTGGCTTCTTTTAACACTGAGCGTAAAAACGGCAATTGACGTCGAAGACGTTTCATACTGCCCACGGTCTTCGTCTGAAATTAGAAACAGCACCTCCAAATCCTAGGGCTCCCATTCTTTTATAGCGCTTACTCTTGCCCAGTTTGATTCCCAGTTTCGCGCACCTTTCAGTAAAGAAAGAATACTTCCACCCACATTCACGTGACCACGACGTTTTTTTCTTCTTTTTCTAGTTCTTCGCTTAATTTTTTTCACCGGCGACCACGAAGACGACGATGATGTTGTTTGGCTTTATGGGTAGTGCTTTTTCTACGTTTGTCCGTTTCCAGAGCCACGGCCTTACCCAACCCCGCCAACACAGGGACCAACCGTTCAAAAAACCGCCTTTTTGACGAGTACGTCGTGGCTGTGGTCGTCGTCGTCGTCGTTTCCTTCGTACTCCCCTCAGGGATACCATTGGTGCGACAACACACGCTGAAGGGCTTTGTTTTGCTTGATGAGGTCACGAGTCTCTTTGTAGCCTTGACGGGTATTTCGCTTCAAATCTTGCCACCATCCTCTTCCTTTTTGTTGTCGTCGTGGTCGTGGTCGTTTCGTTCTTTTTCGTTTTCTTCTGACGGCCATCGTTCTGAATATAGGAGCGTGGGGCTGTGAGGGTGGCGCTTTTTATCCTTTTCCGTCCAATAACGTTTAGACATCAAAGGACGATGACATCCGTCCACGTAGCATTGGGCATCCACGGGTTGGGAAAAAAATTGACGGTAGTAGTCTTGCACGCAACGTTTGGGTAACGGAGGTGTAAAATCAATGATGGTATCATCCAACGTTTGCATCTTGATCAAAAACCCTTCTAGTCCCTCAAAGGGAATGCCACGCACATAGGTTCTCAATTCAATCAAGGCTTTGGCATAGGTGGTAAACGCAAACCGACTCATGTCCACTTTGAACCGGTATTTTTTAAAATCGTTCCATCCTTTGACCACCGTCCCCACCGCGGTCAAACACGCTACCAAGGTACTGTTTTCCAAAATGGGTCCTGCAGTCATCCCCGCTGCTATCAGGAGTAAAGCCAGTCCATTGAATAAGGCATTACAAAACTTGAAATGATTTAACATTTTTCGATAACACCACCATTGTTTGTGGTAAAAGGCATACAAGGAATCCTTGCGTTGTAAAAGTTCCGATTTGAATTTCAAACAATTGACTTTGGACAATGGTCCATTCAATAAAGACACGGTGGTTTTTTCTTTTTTCTGGGGAGCCATCTTCTCACGTCGAAAGCCTGGACGAATCGGTTCGCACCGTAGGTCGTCCACCCTGTTTATAGCTGGTCACGATGCTATTGGTCAGGGTGACATTCGCAATTTCCCGTCCTTGAGCGAATTGTTCTTGATCTTGCATCGACATATGTACACGTCGTTGTAAATCCGCTTGCCCAAGGTTCTAGGCGATCTTCCCGGGGTCCAGGAGCCTCGAGGGGTGCTTTGTTGTGAGGGTCTGGGTGGCGTCCAAGGTAACGAGGGGGATCGTCGTGGTCGTCCTCGTCCTGATCTTCCACGGGGGGTACTGCGTCGACTACCTCCACCACTTCCACCACCACCACCACCCCCACCCCCACCAGCTCCTGCGGCTGCCAACAATCGAGCGCTCCCCCAACTACGAGGGGTTCGAGCTCCCGAAGGTAAACGAGGACTCCCGCGATGGGGTGTTCGACCATCTGTTGAAGGGGTTCTAGACGCTTGGCTACCCACCCCGGCGGGGGACACGACCCCAAAAGCGCTGGGGGGTGGGAGAGATTCCAAATACGTGGTCAGGTCATCGATGCCCATTTGATCAAAGGCTTGGTCAATCAGGCTTTGGTCCCCCGTGTCCAAAATCTCTTGCACGGTCCCTGGCGACACTTGATTGGTGGTGTTAGCACCCACCCCTGCAGGTGAAACGGTTGCGTAAGCTTGCGGAGGACATCGGGATGCGTCATCATCTGCCATGCTCGGTCTTCTAAGGTCCACACCAGTTCACGAAAATACGTTTCGTTGTAACGATCGATGAAACGGTCAATGGCTTGACCTCGTCGGGTTCGAAACAAATTATAT
>Ga0126336_10001412_pt1 | contig 12456 bp, 12 predicted proteins | sample SidCmetagenome_FD_92530 | JGI IMG/M metagenome (GOLD analysis project Ga0126336, IMG submission 92530) | Coral microbial communities from El Islote,Puerto Morelos, Mexico - Siderastrea C C metagenome | ecosystem: Host-associated > Invertebrates > Cnidaria > Coral | place: El Islote,Puerto... | reverse complement strand
TTATGAGAGTTGACATGTTCAAGGAGCCTTTGATTTAGGATAGAACAGAACAATTTTCCCAGACAGCTTGAAACACAAATTCCCCGATAATTTGCTGGATCACTTCTTCCTCCTGATTTATGTATCGGTGTAATAAGACCACCGCACCAAGTCTGAGGCATTGTTCCTAAATTTAGACTTGAATTAAAAAGCTTATGGTGTACAGGCAGCATTTCGTGAAGGCTAGCTTTGATCATTTCATTTTTTATTCTGTCGGAGAACGAAGATTTATTATTTTTCAATCTTTTCGCGGTTGCAATTATTTCATTTTCAGTGATTAAGTAATCCAAAGAGCACAACTGCTCTTTGCAATTCTCAGGTTGTTTGAGTTCATTGATGATTGTCTGCTGTGCTGGGTCTAAAGGTTTATTTGAGTTTATTTAAAGGTTTATTTAAGCAGCTACAAGAAGGGCAGTGGTGAAGTGGACAACAACTGAGACTTCAGTTAAAGGATAATCTCTGCTACGTGTTCTTTTAAAAAAAACAACAACAACAACTGACTCCACTGCCTCTCTATCTCTTACCCAGGAGAAAAAATGTTAGCCCTTTTCGTGCCTGAACATAATGTTTAACCAAACTGTGAAATACAGCCTGTAGGCTGGACGGTTCTGAGTGATTTGTTCATACCATTGTTGCCACTGTGTTATCGTTTATGCACTAAAGTTAATATTAGGGCCAGTAAAGCGCTCAGCCCCCAGTGACCACGTTTTTACGACTGATGAACTCCTCGTATACTGACAAGGGCAAAACAGCGTTGTAGTCGCACTTTTATTCCAATTGCCACCTTCATGTGATATTGGCACTAATCCTAACTAAGGCATGAGGGCATGTAATGAAAGTTGTAAATAAAAAAACTACAAGCAGATCAGTTTTGACAAGATATTGTTGGTCTTTTATTTCAGGAGATTGCACTGATTTGGATCTAGGAATGGAGAGTGGAAAAATTCCAGACAATAACATAAAAACCTCTCTTACGGGCTCACAAGCCAAGAACGGCCGGTTGAACAAAGCTGGAGCATGGTGTGCTGAAACGGCTGATAATGATCCATATCTACAGATTGATCTTCAGACATTACATATCATCTGTGCTGTGTCCACTCAGGGGAATTCCCAGGCAGATCAGTGGGTGGAGTCTTACAAACTGCAAGTATCCACAAATGGGAAAACTTGGACCGATTATGAAGAGCTTGGACAAGTTAGGGTTAGTTTATCATTATCGTCATCATCATCATCATCATCATCATCATCATCATCATCACCTTCATTATTAGGGCGTCCATTTCTTTCCAGCCAATTTTATCACTATCAATATTTGTTGCTGTCGTTGTTTTTTGCCTTAATCATTTGAATTTTTTAGCATTTAAGAAAATGGAGCTACGATGCTAAACGATTTCACATTTGTATTTCATTTAAAGACAAAATGCATGCAGAAAGCCTTCTTGCTTCGTTTATTTAGAGTTTCTTTAAGCCGTGTCTTAGTTGGTACGGGGATTACATCGTCCCTCCCGTGTGCAAAATTGAACTTAAGAACGATTCTTCCCACAGACTTGTTTGTTGTAGTTTTATTCCTTCATATTGCCATGGCTTCAACAGAGATAAGTCAAAAACTACTTATTGATTGTTATTTATTGATTTTAGATCTTTATTGGAAATAACGACAGGAACACAGAGAATAAACACACAATTTATCAAGGATGCTTAACGAGATATCTGCGTTTTGTGGGAAAAACAAAGCACAATAAGTTTTGCATGAGAACAGAAGTGTTTGGAGTGAGACAGAAACCAGGTAAATGTCAGTGGTCATTTTTCTTTTGAACAACACAATTTTTTTAGTCAGAACATTTGATACATATACTAGAAAAAGAAAATTGTTAGTTCTGCATTACATAGAACTTCAGCTCAACAAGAGTATTTGCAAGGGGCTATTAAATCACTTTTGACACTAGATCACCAAAAGACACAATTATTTTACCACTAAGGAAATAAAAACATGGCGTTGTAGCTAATTGAATATTCTTACTAAAAAGAAGTAGGTGTACAATTATTCTTTTTACATATTGAGGCCCTGTTAGGGGGGGGGGGTCTGAATAATCCATTATCCTGAGTAAATTATGGAAATAATCCATGTCCCAATTTTGTAAACAAGGTATCCCTAAAATAAAATTTTATTTTATATCCCTAAAATAAAATAATAAAACCCAGGAAAAAGAAAGGTTGTTGTTTTCTCCACTTACACAGAGAACCTTGCTGCTAATGAGACCACAGCACAATCTTCTACTTCCCTGCGTAAATCCGGTGGTCAATCATGGAAAGCAGTGGATGGAAATCCTGATACCGAGTTTGCCAAGGGACACTGTTCACACACAACATCAGATCCCAGCCCCAGCTGGTGGAGCGTGGACCTGGGTTCAGATAATGTGCCAGTCTATGAAGTGCACATTGTTAACAGGTTTTCTAAGCACGGCAATGTCAGACAAAGAAATGGAAACTATACCATAACATTAGGTAAGTATTCTATTTTATTATCAAGACAGACCCTGGATTCCAATAATCGGGTTCGCCCAGAATAAAAATTAGCGATAGTAGTTTCGAATGACGTTTCGATGACTCACTCATCATTTTCAAATTCTTATATCTAAAAGTCAGATTCTTGTAGGTTCCTTATATAATCAAGCCAAAACTATTTACCTAATTAACACCCTCTACATTCCGCATTGTATTTTCAATCACATGCAACAAGACTACAAAATGCATTTTATTATATAAGGAACCTACAAGAATCTGACTTTTAGTTATACGAATTTGAAAATGATGAGTGAGTGATCGAAACGTCATTCGAAACTACTATCACTAATTTTTATTCTTAATTGTTTCGCCCAGAATAAACTTGCTTAAGTAAACAACTTTCTTTGAGGCAAGATACAAATTGAATCTCATATAAACATTGTTGCAGTATCAGCTGGCTGATGGTGAAAAAAAAAAGCAATCTCTTTAGTTTGCAACATACGGTCCCGTCATGTAGAAAAATATTTATTACCTTAAATGCAATATGTAGGGTCTAAAGTAGTCCAATAATTTAATTCTTTTCTTTCCGGTAGGTAACAATCAAACTGTCAGGAACAATCCTGAGTGTGTGGGACGATACTCTTTTTTTCAGTATATAGCATCAGCTGTGTGTTATAATGCCCTGAAAGGTCCTCTGATGACCGGAAGATATGTTGGTATCAGTACTGAGGGCAAACAAATTCTACAGTTATGCGAGGTGGAAGTTTACTCGCGAGGTAATTCATTCGTACTGATCTGAACTGCATCAAGAAAATTGAGTTTTTTGGCGTTCGTTAAGTAGGTAGTCGCTTAAAAACATTAACGAAAAGCTTTTATAATTGGTATCAACATTTCTCCTACAGCAATCACCTTTTTTTTCCTCTCACAAAGGTTTTCTTGTCTCTTGTCCCTTTCCCCTTTTTCTCTTGAATTATGTATCTTCTTTTAGGATTCCTCTCCTTCTCTAATAAAAAACAAAACAATAATGTCCCAGTGTTCCCTAACCATCTCTGCAGTTGCTTATTTGAAGGGGCAATGTGATACAATGTGACAAATTTTGTGACGAGAGAGTGCAGTCTCGTAATTTATGGTTTTGTGTTGACTTTGCGTGGAAGTCTACATTATTTCAACTAAGGGCCCGTTTAAATAAAAAGAGGGTGCCCCTAAGGGATAGGGGCTCCCTACCTACTAGAGTTGAAGATACAGACGTTTTAAATGCGAAGTTTGAACATGGCAGGGGCACCCTCCCAAGCGTCACTTTTTATGAGCTGAATTGTCCCTAGCTCCGGGGGGGGGCTAAACTAAGGAGGCAGTCTGTATACATTGTGGCCAAATCTGCTTCAAAGTCGATGCCGATGAAATCACACTTCGACTTGTACTCTTTAATATATTTTACAAAACTTCCACTTTCTCCGTTGACCAAGTGCTTTTCCTTTGGCTTGCCGGTGCTTTTCGTTTGTTGACGTTTATAAATGATTTCGCGTTGGCTCTATCTCTGGGTGTATTGGTTGGTTTCTTCGACCTCGAAAGCGCTTTCCTCGATCAGATCACCCTCCATTGCATCCCTCGTCGTTTCCGAAACTTCAGGTTGACTTTCAGTCATTATTTGGAGTTGAAATCTCCGAAGATATTCTCCAGTTTGTAGCTTGAGCTTGAAGAGTTCGAAGCCATGCTCGAATTTGGCGCCTTTTACGAGTGGCCAGCTGTAATCTGAGAACAACGAAACATAGCCCTACCCGCCAGGGCTAGCCCTACTTTTTGGTTTTACATGAGGTTATGTAAACAAAACTTGCCCCTACCATGGATAGGGTTTACCTACCTTGAAGGAAACCCTGCCTCTAGGGACACTCTCCCTCGCATGTAAAATGAACTGCGTAATACAAAGGAGAAGGGAAACTCTAGCACCCTCTGTCATGTAAACGGCCCCTAAAATGAGATTCCAAAGGAGCGGCTGTCTCTAATATCTTCATAATCAACTTTTTATTCAGATACAGATTTTGTTTGCACTTTTTTCATAAACTTTTTCTTGGTAAGTGGGTCACAATTACGAAATTCTACTTTTTGAAACTTTTCTGAGTTAAATATCACGCACCCCCTACTGACCTCCAAATTCAGTGGCGAGATTGTCCATGTTGTCAATTGTCCATGTTGCCAGTAATAAAAAAAAGATATTCATCTTTATAACGAAATGAATTGTAGTCATAATTTGTCATCATTATAGCAACCCCATGATACAAAGCTCATCCACTTTGGGTATTTATGTCAACATGCGATTTTACCCAAGTTCAAAGGCATCGCTGCGTATCAATGAAAATTCCGTCCACCCATGCTCAAATATGTTCATGCATTTAGCCGTAATCTACTATTTTCTTTCACACTATTTTTTGCATTGTTATTGGAACAAATGTTATTGAAGGTCTTCACCCATTAAAAATTAGGCGGTAGTATTGGCAGGTTAATGATCATCTCATCGTGTTATCGCTGTTTCTTTCAAGAAAATCTGGCATACAACAAGCCAACAGACCAGTCAAGTACCTATTCAGATCGCGGTGGTACTGGCAGTAGTGACAGAGCAGTGGATGGAAAAATCAACACGGACTATTATGCTGGTAGAACATGTTCACACACAAAAGATGGACGCTACGCTTGGTGGAGAGTAGACCTGGGGCAAGTGGAGTCTGTGACTGAAGTCTACGTAGTCAACAGAGAAGGTTATCACGGTTGGAGATTGGGTTCATTTGAGATCAGAGTCGGTAGGTTAAAATTTCCGTTTTAAGTATTTCGTGGTTGCTAAAGCAACCACGAGATAATTTTTTATTATTGTAGTGGAGTTGAGCTCTCGGGCAGATTTGCTGGTGTTCAAGAGAAATCTTGTATTCCCAAGAGAGGATTTCGCAGCATCATCGGGCTATGTTGAAGATATTTTCGTTATTTTTAGGCGCTGATGTTTCAGATAACTAGAGTGTCTGGGATTCCTGCTGTTTAGAATGATAACTTGTGTCGTTTGTCAGCATCGCCCAGAGTGCTAGTGTCTTTCGCGAAAATTCACTTACAGTGCTCGATTTTGTAACGTGCAGCATTTCAACCTAACAGGTGGTAATAACTGTTACAACGCAGCATGTGAATAGTAACCTTTCCGTTTTCTTGTTTCCATCAGGTTCATCATCCAGTAATGGGGGTGTGTCGAATCCTTTGTGTGGTTCGTTTAATTACAGTGTCCCATCTGGACGAGGAGAATCCTTCTTCTGTCGCCCCAGTTTGTACGGAAGATATGTGACCATTAGAAACACTCTCGATCGTGATAACGTTGCACTCACGCTCTGTGAAGTTGAAGTATATTCCGCAAGAAAGGGTATGTTATCCATACAATAAATGACCTACTAAATCCGAGCTTGTTTCTTCCGAATATCCATCACTAAGAGAAAAGGTACATAAAACGACAACTAACGGTTGAAATTCAAAGTAACGTATAGCTTTATAAAACTCAATAATGAACGATTTTTGTAGACGTCGATGGTTATTTGCTGCGGAATAGAGAACAATAGCCGCGCTTTAAAAGCAATATTTATTTTCGTAGATACGACCTGAATACCTCTTAGCCTCGGTTAATGAATTTCCAGCTTTCTGATTGGTTCACTGCATAAAGGGCATCAGCGAAGTGCCTCGGTGTTGTTTTCGCTGTGAAGCAAACGTTTTACCCAAAAATATGCCAAAAATTTAGCAACGATTACCAAAGTTGCCAATGTAATGAAACAATTAACCACTTGCGCTTGCGACAGCAATTATTTCGCATGTCTTCCGGTTTCTTCTTTAGGTTGCTTGGAAGAAAGACAAAATAATATAGTATAATCAGCGCTTTACCAGTTTGGCGAAGACGTTATTTGCCTTTAAATAGGCATTTTATTTTTCTAATCAGTTACAAATATTTTCAGCGTGTCAAATCCAGGCACTTGGTCTGGCCAGCATCTACGCCTTTCCTAACAACAGATTCTCAGCCTCATCGTCGAATGTTTTCCAACGGCAATCTTTTAGTTGCGTATTAAAACATGTCTTTTAAAAAACGAGAAGGCTACTCTTCCGCAATTTCTTTTGAGCGATAATCAACTGCGCTGCGCCTTGTTAATTATCATCTTATACAGCATTGGTTAAGTAAAGCACGCGCTCTGATTTGTTGATCATAGATGTATTCTGTCAAATATCTACTACTTGAGAGCGTGCTAATGTTAGCGTTCTCTATTACAATTACCTTGCAAGCTTTTTAAAAAATGCTTTCACCTATTTTCTTCAAATTAATTTTACATAGTACATGAAGACTTAATCTTCTTTTGATGAACATCGTTAACAATACATGTCGTGCAATTTTTACCTTTTTTGGTAATTCCGTTAGCACTGCATTCGGTGCTTTGGATAATTAGAATCCACGATACAGTTATTTCGCTTTTCTTCTGTTTTTCTTCTTTTGGTTGCTTTGAAGAAAGACGAAGTAATATAGTTTGAACAGCGCTTTACCGGTTCCTTGAAGGCGTTTTTCTGCCTTAAATTAAGAAGGTTTTTAACTTTGCCAATCAATTACATATTTTTTGCTACACTTTTTTAGCGTGTCAAATCCAGGCACTCGGTCTGGCCAGCAGCTACGCCTTTCCAGACAGCAGATTCTCAGCCTCATCCTCAATGTCTAGTCATGAAGCATCAAAAGCTCGACTGAATGGGGCTGGTGCCTGGTCACCAAGTACCATCGATAACTCTAATGACTACCTACAAGTCGACCTGCAAAACGAATTTTTTATCTGCGCTGTAGCTACTCAAGGAAATCCAAATGCAGATCAATGGACCCTGAAATACAAGTTGCTCGTATCACTTAATAACACAAACTGGGTCGCTTACCAAGAGAACAATGCAGACAAGGTATGTTTAAGTAAGCGAAAAACACAGTGTAAGCGCGCTTTAACAGGGCAGGAGAGAGCTGGTTACGTAGTTTGAGTTTTTCTAACGTATGGCTCTTGAAGCAAGTGAAGATTGAAAAATAAAAGGATTGGAAATTCTCCGGCACGACTATAAATTTTACTTAATGAGCTAAAACTTCACTATAGCTAAGCGTTATCACATCTAGAAAAAGTAACATCTGGTTTCTATGCTGATCACAGCTTAGTCAGGCTACAGCCTTCTTTACCTGATAACTATTCACCCATTGCTCCAAAGAAAAATCTCATGTAGCCATTTTCTTGTCTGAAAGACGCCTCTATCCGTCCACCCCATTAAAGCATCCTGTTTATCTTGACGAATCAATGGGTATTCACAAATACAAAGAACGTTTAAGACGTTTAGGACTATTGTGCACAAAAGTAAAATAGGTAACTTCAATGCGGTGTTGCTTCGATATATCGGTAAAACCAGTGTCACTCGAGCCACCTTTTTGAAAAGTACATTGTTCTTACCGATTTATCGAAGCAACACAGCAGTGATGTTACGTAACTGTATTTTTAAATAAATAGGATTCCATGTTGCCGTGCGTCTGTTCAGTAATGGATCACAGAAGACGTCAAAATGTGGTAAGAACAAAAAAGTGGCACACTCGGCTATCGCGTCGTGTGCCACTTTTTCGTTCTTACCACATTTTGACGTCATCCACGTTGTCGTGCGTCTGTTCAGTAATAGATCACAGATGACGTCAAAATGTGGTAAGAACAAAAAAGGGCCACTGGTGGAATCTATTTGTTTTATGCAATAAACTGGAACAAAATATACAGAAAAGCTAGTAAATAACTTGAAAGCGGGTCCTTTCCCCACTTTGACAAAGACAAAAATAGCATTTTGACGGAATCTGACGGAATGTTTGCGTCTCTCCTCTAACAGATTCCAAGTGAGAACCAATCAAAATGCGTGTATAATTGAGCTTACTATATACCGTATTTTCTCAATTAATCGCCCCCGGTGTTTATTTCAAACTTGACATGATGGACCTGGCGTTTTTTTGAATCAGCAGTTTATCTGGGCCCGCCATATTTTAAGAAAGGGTTATACGTTTTTCTTGGCAGCTGTGTACCATGCCCTTAGATCTTAAGCTTATTATACAACAAATAAACGTCTCAGGGGCTTATCTACGATTCCTTCTTTTATACCCGGCGTTTATTCGGGGGCCCAGAGTTTAATCGAGAAAATACGGTAATTTGCATTTGTCCACATATAGACCTAAAGGTCTCAAACGACCTGATGTTCTAAGGTTTGTCTTTTACTAGACTATGAATTTGTGAATATCTACACCTAGGCCGCAAAGGATTCAAAGTCGTTTTTTCTGATTGTTTGATGCTGATTTGTGTGTTTAAGTGTGTGTGAAAAAACTGGGATTTACAAAAGAACCAAAAGAGACAAAAAAATTTAATATTTAAAAATGCAAGTGTAATTGATACGCATACAAACGTTAAGCTAGACAGGACGCTTGGTGCAGACGGATAAAGACGCTTTCAGACAAGAAAATGACTACGTGTCGGATTTTTCTTTGGGGCGATCAATTAATTTTAGTCACGTGCACAGATAGTTAATGAGTTTTTAAAAGCAGTATTGTAATAGTATTAAGAAAGATCTGGTTTTTTTTCAGATCTTTAACGGTAATGACAAAAGACACAACATAATAAAACATAATCTTATGGGCGTCACAAGAGCCAGGTTCATCCGTTTCCAGCCAACTGCATTTCATGCTCGCAAAGCTCTGAGGGTAGAAGTGTATGGGGTACTTAAACCTGCAGGTAACTCACTTGCTTCCAGCAATATAGTTTTAAATGCATCATGCACTATTATGTTTTCAGTGATTTACGTGGTTTTCTAATCGTTCCAATCAATAACCTTCCCACGGATCTCGTGGGAAGGCAACAACCACGAGATCTCATGGTTGTTGCACACGGAACCCAGGCTCACAAGCAGACCACCTTAGTACCAATCGCTAGTTTAGTCAGGAAACTAAAAATGGCAATAAACATCCATTACGTTTACTTCTTAACCATCTGAAAGCCTTTCGGCCGCATATCAGTCAGCTTTTATGAAATCGTTAACCTTCGATTAGTACACTCAACAAGCGTCTTCGTATTACATCAAAATGGGATAACAAAATGTCTCTTTTTCTCTCTTCTTAAAAGAACAAATTATTTCCTTTGTGTTTCCTGTTTTCTCTTGTTAAAAGAAACCTTTCTATGTAGCTCTTGAATAGCAATCGCCAATGGACAGAAGCTGCAAAAGGTGAATTGAATGTTCCAACACAGAAATTCCATTTTCAGTCGTATTGATCTAACGCTATTTCTGTTAAATTTTACTGCAACATATTAAATACTACTGAGTGTAAAATCATTGATAAACAACACAAATTATCACTCTTAACAACAGGAAAACCAGACACCCTAGTTATCTGATACATCAGCGTCTAAAAATTACGAAAGTGTCTCCGACACAGCCCGATGATACAGCAAAGTTCCTCTCTTGGGAATACCGAAAATATCGCAAACATCAGCGAATCAACACAACAGCTCACGAAAATAGCCACAGGAATGTGCTTAGGAATGCACTCAGCGCCACTACAATATCTCGTAGTTGCTATTGCAACCACAAGGTAAAAAGGAAACATGCACGTGATGCGACGTGGGACGTTGCATCATTAGAGAAGTTTATTACAAAAGTACTTCCAAGTCTCCTAATAGAGCTAATGTATTTTTACTGACGCGCTCACGTGCACTTTAAGGTCCTAGCCAAGCTCCCACCAACTTTAACATGTCACCGCTGACCTCCACGAGTGTTCGCGCATCCTGGCAGCTACCACCAGCAAATTCCGCGTATGGTGTTGTCTTAGGATTTAAATTGCTGTACAGAAATAGAAGTTTTGCTGCGGACCCGTTCACTGTTATAACCATTAGAAGTAATTCAACTCTTACAAGAGAGGTTACTGGACTCGGTAAATACACAGAATATGAATTTCAAGTGTTGGCCTTCTCATCTGTGGGTAATGGACCAAGATCTGTGCAAGTAGTCACGACAAACGAAGACGGTAAGTTGTAAACGATTAGAAGTATTGTTGATATATTAAAGTCATACTCCGTGATTGGCGTAAATCGTTTGTGATGGTTACTCGAGGTTTCCTCGCATAAAAACTAAATGTTGGAGTATTTGTAGTCGCAAGCACTTCCGAATACTTATGCATTGCTTTTGAAAGGAGTCCTATACAAGCTTAGCAACTCAGGAGCCAGCACTGGCAAGGCCGTTTGGAAAAGGTCCAGTGAGATTCAGTTCCCAGGAGCTTTTTTCTTTTTCCTGACTTTTCTTCGCCGATTTTGCTTCCGCCGTTTCTTTTTTTTTTTTCTTTTTTTAACCAATTTTTATTGAGAAATGCACGAAAAATTACAAATATCACAATACATCTAAACACAAAAGGATATTATGCAAAAACATAACTGGTCACTAAAAAAGAAGTAAACTTACAAAAAAAAGTAAAAAGCGTAGGAGTTTAAGTTTATAATAAATTAATCAGAGTTGTAGCCATGATCAGTGAACTTTTGTTTGTTTGTTTGTTTGTTCGTTTGTTTGTTTGTGTGTTTAATAATTGAAGTTATAAATCGTCCTTTAACTGAAACGAAAGGCGTTTTGAATATTTTTACTTCTTTAGAAGAAATTCATAATCCAATGAATCTTGGAATCAACACATTCACTTTTATTTGCACAAAGATATCACCGACCACTCAGTATTACGGTCAAGTTATTCTGTGTTCAAAGTAAAAGCGTGTTTTAAAAATCTCGGTGACAACCTAATATAGGATAATGATATGATAGTAATATATACCCTCGTTTAGTTTGCTTTAAACACGCCGTTACCTTGACACTGCGAGAACCTAAGAAGGGGATTAGCATTTGATTCAGTGATAGCCATGACCTCTGTTGTGACCCTTATTGTGTTTGTTTCATCAGCACCGGGCCCTCCTGCAAACTTCAGTCACAGCGTTATTGCGCCAAGTGAGTCACATGGTCCAAGAATAAACCTAAAATGGAGCAGGCCTCAACAAGAGAATGGATTGATCAGAGGTTACAATCTGTTATATAGCAACAATGAAGACACGTTGCGTGTCCAAACAGAAACCTTTGGACCGAATACTTTCAGCTACTCAGTGGATGTGTTAGGCGGTGTGACCTATCAGTTCTATGTTAGAGCTGTCACTATCAGACCTGGCACTAACACTTCATTCGCTGTGGACATACCAGAATACGGTAAGAGGGTAATTTTTGTTTGTTTGTTTTTTTATTTATTTTTATTTGTTAGTTTGTTTTTTGAAGTTGAAGGGTAAATTAAGACTAGGGTTAGACTGGAAGTTTCAGGTGTATCCTGCTTTCAAAAACCCTTCACTTCTCTTGAGACAAAATTTGCCCAAGAAAAAGTAAATATGAATAGATACACCTGAGAATTTCATCCACAGGCTCAAAAGTTGAGTATTATTCTCCTGCTTTCATTCAATAAGAACCACCCTGCACGCCATGGTGACAATACCACACGAAAGTACTGCTCATTAGTATTCAACTGCATTCAGTAGAGTACAAATAACACCCAAAACGAGTTCAAATATTCCACGGTATTTGTACTACAGGAGACCGGTTTGAGAGGTTTTCTACAAATGCCACGTCAGGCATGAGGCTTACAAGGTGAACGATGAAAAAATGGCCGAAACGCTCGTTTTTCCCGAAGAAAACAATCAATGCTTACCAAATTTTGAGGTTTTTAAGGAAAACGAGATCCTAGAGACAAGCAATGACCTAGACGACAGTGAAATTTCTTTATTTATTGAAGAAAATCGAAATGTATTAAAATACAACAGAAAATACAAAAACTGACCTCAAGTCCGTTAA
>Ga0126336_10001411_pt1 | contig 12456 bp, 6 predicted proteins | sample SidCmetagenome_FD_92530 | JGI IMG/M metagenome (GOLD analysis project Ga0126336, IMG submission 92530) | Coral microbial communities from El Islote,Puerto Morelos, Mexico - Siderastrea C C metagenome | ecosystem: Host-associated > Invertebrates > Cnidaria > Coral | place: El Islote,Puerto... | reverse complement strand
GTGCCCCAACGGGATCTGAGATGCTTTTACGCTGGGGCCGTTGCACCAAAATCAGCACTTTTTTGAATTACACACCCCACCCCTCTAAAAACTAAAATTTCCACCTTATCGACAAAATTGCAGACTATCTACAGAATAAACGTTTTTTTTCTGATAGCCCCGAAGGATTTGCATCTTTGTTGGGCCTCCCGGGTTATTTTTAGCGCACCTCAGCACGCGCAACACCTTTTTTAGCCTCTGGGAATGCCCTTAAATGGGGTTTGTCCCTATGGATCACACATATCGCGCATTCGTTGTCGTTTTCAAGAAAAAGAATTTTTTCTGATGGTCCCAAAGGGTTTGAATACATTGTTGACCTTTGTGCATGCAGCTGAGAGCGCCAATTAGCTTTTTTTCTGCTTTCTGGGACTAATTCAAGCCCTGAAAAAGTGCAGCATTTCTTAGTACCGCCAAATTCTATAAAACAGCGCCAAATGGATTGTTTTTGCTGCCCCAGCGGGATCTGAGGTGCTTTTATGCTGGGGCCGTTGAACCAAAATGACAACTTTTTGGAGGGACCAACCCCACCCCTTTCAAAACTGAAATTTCCACCTTATCAGCAAAATTGCAGACTTTCTAGAGAATAACCGTTTTTTTCTGATAGCCCCGAAGGATTTGAATTGTTTTGGGCCTCTGGGAAGTATGTTTAGCGCACCTGAGCATGCGCAACAGCTGTTTTAGCCTCTGGGAATGCCCCAAAATGGGGTTTTTCCCTAAGGATCGCACATATCGCGCATTCTTTGTAGTTTTCAACAAAAGGAATTTTTTTCTGATGGTCCCAAAGGGTTTGAATGCATTTTGGACCTTTGTGCATGCAGTTGAGAGCCCCAATTAGCATTGTTCTGCTTTTTGGGACTAATTCAAGCCCTGAAAAAGTGCAGCATTTCTTAATATCGGCAAATTCTATAAAAATGGCGCCAAATGGATTCTCTTTTGGTGCCCCAACGGGATCTGAGGTGCTTTTATGCTGCGGCCGTTGCACCAAAATCAGCACTTTTTTGAGGGACCCACCCCACCCCTCTCAAAACTGAAATTTCCACCTTACCGAGAAAATTGCAAACTTTCTAGAGAATAAACGTTTTTTCTTATAGCCCCGAAGGATTTGCATTTTTAGGGGGCATCTGGGGGGTATTTTTAGCGCAGCTGAGCAAGGGCAACACCTTTTTTTAGCCTGTGGGAATGCCCCAAAATGGGGCTTTTTTTCCGTAAGGATCGCACATATCAAGCATTCTTTGTAGTTTTTAACAAAAGGAATTTTTTTCTGATAGTCCCAAAGGGTTTCAATGCATTTTGGACCTTTGTGCATGCAGCTGAGAGCGTCAATTCGCTTTTTTCTGCATTTTGGGACTACTTCAAGCCCTGAAAAAGTGCAGCATTTCTTAATATCGCCGCATTCTATAAAAATAGCGCCAAATTGATTGTTTTTTGGTGCCCCAACGTGATCTGAGGTGCTTTTATGCTGGGGCCGTTGCAGCAAAATCAGCATTTTTTTAAGGGACCCACCCCACCCCTCTCAAAACTGAAATTTCCACCTCATCGACAAAATCGCAGACTTTCTACAGATTAAACGTTTTTTTTCTGATAGCCCCGGGAGATTTGCATTTTTTTGGGCCTCTGGGGAGTATTTTTAGCGCACGTGAGCACGCGCAACAGCTTTTTTAGCCTCTGGGAATCCCCAAGATGGGTTTTTTTTGTCGAAGGATCGCACATATCGCGCATTCTTTGTAATTTTCTACAAAAGGAATTTTTTCTGATGGTCCCAAAGGGTTTTCATGCATTTTGGACCTTTGTGCATTCAGCTGAGAGGCCCAATTAGCTTTTTTTCTGCTTTTTGGGACTAATTCAAGCCCTAAAAAAGTGCAGCATTTCTTAGTACCGCCTAATTCTATAAAAGTAGCGCCAAATGGATTGTTTTTTGGTGCCCCAACGGGATCTGAGATGCTTTTACGCTGGGGCCGTTGCTCCAAAAAGACCACTTTCTTGAGGGACCAACCCCACCCCTTTCAAAACTGAAATTTCCACCTTATCAACAAAACTGGAGACTTTCTAGAGAATAACCGTTTTTTTCTGATAGCCCCGAAGGATTTGAATTTTTTTGGGCCTCTGGGGAGTATGTTTAGCGCACCTGAGCACGCGCAGCACCTTTTTTAGCCTCTGGGAATGCCCCAAAATGGGGTTTTTTCCCTAAGGATCGCACATATCGCGCATTCTTTGTAGTTTTCAACAAAAAAAAGCCCACCTTATAGTTGTTCCTGTGGGCAACAAATGCGAGGTCCCAGATGGTAAATTCATTTTAAAATTGTTTTTGCATGTAATGTTGGGTTAGTGGGGAAGCTTCGAAATTTTAACTGCGCGCATTTTTGTTGAAGTTTTTGGTACAAGCAATGTTATGCATAGTAAACAGACGTTGAAAGTTTTCGTGTTTGCAATATTTTAGATGGTTAAAGAACGTTTAATTAACTCACAATGTTTTGTATGGTGAAAACCTGCAGAATTTTGCTTGTTCGCAAAGTTGTAGATGGTTTTTTTAAAAACGTTCAATTTGTGAGTGAAATGTTTTAGGTGGTGAACACACGTAAAACGTTTCGTGTTTGCAACAATTTACATGTGGTACAGACGTTAAATGGTTCGTGTGCGTAATATTGTAGATAGTTAAGATACGTTGAAATTGTTCTTGCGGGTAATGTTGCAGATAGTGAAAACATGTTGATGTCGTGCGCATAGTTTCAGTTATTTAACACTTGTTGAAACTGTTCTTGTGAACTATATTGCAGTTAGTGAACGCAGGTTGAAATTGTTTATATAAGCAATACGGTAGATAGTGAACGTACGTTGAAATTGAACTCAAAGGAAGGGGCAGGCATACCTTTGAAGAGTTTTACGCCATACTTTGTTTCATTTTATGTTCTTTTTGGGACTGTATTTATTTTCATTTTGGAGATTTCTTTGTCAGAAGCTTCGGCAAATCATCGACTGCTGGCGCCATTTCATTTTCACCAAACAGTAGGATATACATATTCTCCGCGCCACGCAGTGAATATAATGTTAAAGGTCGAGTCGCTCCACTACTCAGGTTGCTGAAAACTCTCTGCCCAACTCCTCAGTTATACGACAGCAGAATACAGGCTTGATTTACCAAAATTTCAACTAGCTCAAGGTTCCATTATCAGAATAATCGAGTCTAAAGTTATCCAATTAGTAAGTGGGTTGTGATCCTTAAAAACTGTATTTACTGAAATGGAGAAGTAACACGAATTACAAGAAATACGAAAATTAAGTGCAGGTTATTTTTTTGCCATCAAAAAGAGGATTAATTTCCTTCGACCACTTTAGATTGAAACCATACAAGCGCAATATTTTGAGCTGCATTCTTCTTGCGTTGGATATTGAAACAATGGGGGATTTGTACATTGTGATCCCAGAAAATACAACAACAGATGACTTCTTTGAAGCCCTTTTTATAGGAGTCATTAAAGATCACGTAAAGAAGGGGATTCATGGCACAGTTAAAAACCTGAAGCCAAAGAACAAAAGGAATCAACCAGTTAGGAAAAGAGGCCGCGAGATCCACTGCTAACGCGTGCATCCAGACAAAAATGAACTGCGGCGTCCAACAGACAAAGAAAGAGAGCACTACTTTAATCATCATTATGGTGATTTTTCGCACCATGAGATTTACTTTTTGATGCTGGTGGACGTTCGATTCCCCTGGGACTTGTCTTGTCCACAGGCGGTAGCTGATAATGGGGGTAAAGAACCAACATTACTGTGAACGGCAGCAAATAACAAGTGGCGAGTGTAATCATCATAGTTATCGATATTTGTCCATCAATGCAGAATACTTTTCCTGAATCACTGTAAACTACTCCTATTTCGTTCCAGATGTTCACTGGAAGTAAAATAGCTGCGAGCCAAATGGTGAGAATAATAATTTTTGTCCATTTTGTCCAACCCTTGTTTCAACGGTCGGCTGACAGCCAAATATCGATCTACTGTTATTCCAGCTAAACTAAAAATGCAACCCAGAAGAGAAACGAGAACAACGTAAGGATTGAGTTTACACAGCACACTTCCAAACGTGCCAGGCAGCCACGCTAAGCCAAGAAACAGATGTCTGATCAAAGACGGGCACCTGATGATGGTAGTTACCAGGTCTCCACAGGCCATGTTGAGAATCAACAGATATGTGGTGGATTTTAATAGCTAATTTTTCCTGATAATATGAATGATCAACGAGTTACCAATACAAGACACAATAAACATGGTGCTCGTCTGCAGCGTCAATGATGCTTTAGTAGCTGAAGAAAGTTCTGCTATTTCTGTTTAAAAGAATCAAAGAAGGTCATTTTTATCTTTTCGGATATATACGCCAAAAAAGCTCCCAAATAAACCTTTGTTTAGTCCTTTTAGCGGACATAACAATCTTCGGAGAAGAAACTTGTAAAAGTATTTTTTTTAAGGGAAGGGGGGGGGGGTGGGGAAGACTTTTTTTCGGAGGATTTTCTTGATCACTAAACTCCTTGAAAAGGCCGGGGCGGTCATTATAACACAGGGCAATGACGATTTGTTGAGTGTAACTTTGCCTAGCACTGTTTTACATTTAGCAACAGTTAAACAGTTAAAAATGATGATGGTGGCGATGATGATGACGTCCATGTTAAGACTTACACAACTTATTGAAATTCATATTATTCGAAATCAAATGAGACGATTTCTGATCTTTTCATAGACATTCATTGACAGGTACTAGAAGAATATAGGTAAAAAGCGTATTTTCCTTACGTGCGGTAAACATAAGTTAAGGCAGCTCGAATAAAAAGTTTTTGAAGTTACAAGTAGAAACTTCGGATGCAAATTTCTCGAAAACGTTGTCAAAAATTCTCTTAAACTCAATACACAGAGAGGCATCTGTATGAACTACAAGTCCTGTGAACTGCTGCTAAAAAATACAATCGACTATATGAAAAAATAACAATGACGTCACTGCGTTGTTATGGTATAACCCGATCGCACTAAAACGACTAAAACTTACTTCAGCGGAGAATTTAATCTAGGAAAGGTGTGGCAATTGCTTGCCCTGTTGTATTTCTTATTGTGGTGTAATTTGGGTTCAAATTTAGAAGATATCACCACTGAGAAATCCAATCAAGCCACCTCAAAATTAGTTCCAATTCCGATTAAATATTCACAGTTATAAAATATACTAAAATGATTTAAATTAAAATTTAATATCTTCATTTATGCTATCGAATTTGATTATTTTCACTGGCCTTGCTTTAGTTTGTTTCAAGAATAATTTTTCTCAACAATTCGACGACTTTTCCATTTAAATTTGGTACAATTAAAGTGAAATTCGATTATAATCTGATTTTAAAGAGTACGGCTGGAACATTTCCCGAGAAAACATATCATTTTTATCTTTCATAACAGTTGCTTATCGAGAAAAATAGGATGGAATAACAAGAAATATGCATTCGAACATCTATAGCATTTGACTTAAACGCAACCCGACCTCTATAGCTAAACAACTTTGTTAGCCTACCTTTTTCCACATCACATGCCGTCGCTCATATTCAGTCATTTATTTCTGTACTTGTTCTGCTACCAAGATTGTAAGAGTTTTGAGGTCTATTTGTCGCTCTGTCTCTTAAGCCAATTTCTGCCGCCTAACAATTTGTGTAACAATTGACTGCTCTAAGTAATTTGATGAATTATAACCAGCACCCAAGTTTGTCTAGGGACTGATGTTTATCTTCCTTTCTATTCTTTAATAGAGCAATATATATTAAATCAACCTTGAAGACCTTAAAGGTTCATTGAAACGAAAAGAAAGAATCTGTTAGCCCTAAGTGTAGTACAGTGGCTTTCGAATGATTTTTAACTGAAGAATTTTCTCTTCTCTAAAATATTCTTGTCTGCTGTTCAATATATTTCAATTTAATTTATCCTTCCAAGTTTCCAGCTGTGCATACAGTTTTTAATTAACTGATTCGGACAGTAGAGTATTGCCATTTCGTGCTCCTCGTGATAATCGAATTAAAAAAAAACAAAAAACAATGAAGTGGAAGATAACACAATTTTTTTGGAAGTAACTTTTTTTAACATTTCGAAAAAAAGCTCTGGGAAATACGGATCTCTCCAACTTCCCGATATTTAGAAACCCATAAAATTTTAAATCGAGTTTGGTGTTGCTTCGCGTCTTGCTGCATAACATTGTCATATTGGAGCACTTTTCGGTAAACTCTCAAAAGTAAGTCTGTATGAGTTTGTGGCGCGCAGTAACGGGGAAGCCCCCCTTCCAAAACAAACAAACAAACAAACAAAAGAAAACAAAGCAAAAAGGAAACAAAAGAAAGCACAAAAACCTTGTGTTAGTTGTTATTTTCTATGACAACTTTCAATCCTACAATTTTGTCTTAGGAGATTAAGCTGTGTTTCTAAACGTCATACTTCATACCTTCTACTCACGCCCTGTGAAAAAATAAATGTCTTCGACATAATCAAGGTCAAGACTGTCGTCTATGTCACTGTAAGGGGCAGGCACACTGAGAACAGCAACAATTTGAGACTTGTGAGCTGATTTCGATTTTTTTTATAGATTTCAAGGTACATTTTCGACTTGAAGGAAAGTCTATCGAGAAAAGTAATTAAATACAGTTTACTTTGCCATCTTTCTCTTTATCAATGGAAATTTAATTGCCCTGTTTGCTTAATAAAGTAAGTTGAAAACGTTCCGTGTCGGGATTCAGATTAGCGTCGATCTAGCTTTTGAAAAACGGAAGAAGACGAAAGTTATTTTTGAATTATCTTTTTTAGGTCCTAGAAGAAGAAGAAGAAGAAGAAGAAGAAGAATCAGTGTGGATGCCTAAGAAACTTCAGCCATTCATTATCTCTAGATGAACCGGGTGGAGACGACGGAAATTAAAGCAGGGAGCTGGTATAACCACACAGCTGTTCGGCAAGAAACACTTCTACTGTGAGTATTTACGTTTTTAAGTTATTGTTTATCAAAGGAACCTCTATGGCCTTCGAAACGGATTTCGTGCGACTCACAAATTTCGACAAATTATTTATCTCGACTTTGCGACATTTTCTTTAGAACTAGTCACAAACAGGGAGCAGCACCGAAGATCAAGTACTGCTATTGCTAGGCCACTGACATTAATGAGTCTGGTAGAAATTTAAACAAACCACTAAATGCAGTGATTCAAATGAGCGACTAAAATTTACAACTTAACCTCATAATTAGCTTAGACTGTCTTAAGGACGGTGCCTCCTTTTGTTTCTGCGCACACGTTCTGCGCTTCTCGCGTCTGGTCCGAGATGTTTAAGTTACTTAAGGAATTTGCATACTAATCCAAAGGTATTTTTGCGCGGTTTATGACTATGTAGTAAAAGCAGGACTTAGCAAAGGCTATCAGAATCCAAACAGAAAATTTGGCGTATTAACCACACACTTATTTGTATTTCAACGGTTTTTTGGAATTATGGTTGCTTAATTATCTCTGAAAAATGCGCGGTTACCCACATTTTTCTTGTTAGATTCCACTAAGTTTTACTAGTTAGGATCTGGTGTTTCCTCATAATCATAACCTTCGCAAAAATACCTCTGTATTAGGAATCACAGACCTTTCCTAATGTACAGAGTAATACCAACTACTTACTCTGGAAAGTTGATTTACTAACTTAGACGAAGAAACACTGAGACACTGATCTACGCCAAAGGCTAGCTGCATTTATTTAGTACACCTTACAAACGACCATCGTAGCGACGTCTCCAGAGCAAACAACATTAGACTGAACGGACGCAACAGACCGAATGAGTTAGAATAATAATAGACGGACGGAACGTGAGAAAAGGTGACCAATAGTACAGTCTCGATTTCATCAAGACCGCTGAATGAAAATACTAAAGTCGCAATTTTACAAGATTAGTCTCAATCTGAAGTAAAATATGCACAAACACAAACAGGAAAGCGCTGAATTCTAAAATAAAACGATACCCAGAGTTCTGAATAGTTCATCTGCAAGCTCTTGCATTTGTGAATGTTTTACTTCAGATTGAGACTCACCCTGTTCAAGGGCGTCTTTTGTCTTTTAATCCAGCGGTCTCAGTGGACTCGAAACTTTCTTTACTGCAAGTCCTTTCTGGACATTGGCAGATTCTGTACTTGATATAATGTTTACTAGCCAATCAGAGTTACGCTATTAAAAGATTATTGAATGAAGAATATAAGCCCGAAGCAAACACACCTTTAGCCACAACGACAACACACCATAACGGGGTTATTTCAAGTAAAGCGATACAGGAACCATGTAAAGAAAACTTGCAGCGAAAAACAGGTTTTCCAGGCTTCGTATTGCTGTTATTAGAAGGTATGTTTCTTCTTTTCCGTCGGTCAAAATTGTTTGTAAGAGTACAGCGTGCGTTTTATTTCGATGACAAATTTTGAGTTATATCAAAATCAAACGGTTTTTGAAACGCTTCGTAGGTGTCCAAAAATGAATTCCAAAATTCTCGTCCTCAAATTATCAAGAAGAATTTAAAAGACAGATACAAAGTTTAGGGAAAATGTTTAATTGAAGTCTCGTAACAAATTAATTTCACTTGACGCTTCTAACATTTGTCTATTTTCCCACTCAAACAAAGCAAGGACAGAATAATTATGAAATACAAATGAATAACAATTGAACTCGTTGACCATCCAGTAACTTTAAAAACAGGCCTACATTCGGGTTATTCCTTTGTTAATTTCATCCCAAGAATTTTTAATAAATCTACTCTTCTGCTGCTATCTTTAAAGTAGGTTTTAAAATAGGTATCTTTAAAATAGGTTTTCCTTAACAGTTATAATTCAATTACGTGATTCGTTTACGTGAAGCCCCTCAGAAACAAACATGGTGTTTTTTCGCTCCACAGTGTTAATTGAAAACATGTGTTCAATTTCTTACTGGGACAAAAAGAACAAAATAAATTCTAAAAATGAAATGATAAAATGTTGATACGCTTACTAAGGGCTTAGTTTTCTTAAAAAAATTCGAGGTATTTAGTAACTGACGTTTGAATTGCTGGAAAAAAAATTTGGAGACAACTTTCAAGGAATAAAAAAAACGTAGCTCACAAGGCCGATGAATGATGTGGAATACTCTACCTGTTTTCAGTCAATTCTTACATAAATGAAGAACGTTCAAAAAGAAACATTTTCTCAAAAACAATTCGTAGATTAATTATTGATCATGTCCTAATTTTCTCACGCATTGTTTGGTTCCTAAGTCTCTAAGAAGTCCGAAAATTATGCTGAAAGACACAAGCCGGCAATTTTTCCTTTCACGACAAAAAGTGATAAATTTTTGAGTTAGTACAGTGTTCTGGAAAACGTACCCAGCCAGCTATGTGTTGTTACTGTTGTATTACGTAATAACCGACGCTGAAAAAGATTTTTGCAGGGGAATCCTGGTAATAGGTTTAAGCAGAAGGTTACACCAGAAATTCATTAATAAAAATGCCCAATCAAGGCTTACTATGTATTTCCACGGTGTGTTGTTAACTATCTGTGTGGTTACTAAGGTGATTAGTAAAGCGACTTGTTTACTTCCCGGCAAAGAAATCTCTTAATGACGTTAGATTACCCCCCTCTAAAAAACGTATATAGCATGTAACACACACTGGAAATAGGGTGAGGAAGTTTAGCTAAAAGCTTTTGCTTATAACTATTTATTTCCAGAACTGTCATACAAAGCTTTATTTTTTAGCTGACTCTTACAGCCTGACGTTTGTTAGCTCTGTGATCCAACCAGAAAATGCAATAAATATACTTTAAACGCCTTTTTCTATTTTTCCAGGTCGCTTGTACAGCCCTTTAAAAGGATCCCTAAAAAAGGGATATCTGTGACAGCTAGCACAGTTGGATGTCTTTGACATCTTCTACTGAAGCTTTTAAAGTTACAGAAAATATGTAAGGAACGGACTCTTATCCCAAGAATTTCGGAGCTGCTTTTGGCATGGCGGCTTTCTGAAGAAAAAACGGCGAAGAAAAAACACCATCGAGCGACTGTCGATAGCCAGCGCCTCGCGTGACTGGATTTTCCCAATTTGGCGAATTTACCAAAATCTTCTGTAACAAGGTACTAGCTAAATATTTTTAGTTAGATATTTTAACTCTTGAATATGGTTATTTCTCAGGACAGCTCGCCATATTCCAACGATGTCACGAGGGAGACGGATTGAAGCAGCAGCCGTATATTTCTGCACAATCACATGGATTTCACTGGCCGATGCTGCCGGTCAGTGCGCTTCCCATAATTCCATGAATGGCATTGCTCTTGAGGGCCACACGTTTGCATCATTAGCAGTGAACAGTCCTTTTGAATGTACAGTAAAATGTGAAAACGAGCCCAGATGCCAAAGCTATAACTACTTCTTACCAGGAAAACTCTGCGAGCTTAACAACAGAACCAAAGAAGCAAAACCTAAGAATCTCGTTAACGATCCTCAAAGGTTTTATATGACAAGGGGGATTGATAGGGGTATGTATGGTTTGTTGTGCAGTGATTAATCTCAACTGTGCTTTCACTCCGTTTTCCGTGGTAGCAGAGCACCCTGTGGATATGGTGCCAGCCATTTTCTGTCAGCTAGCATTTTGTAATTTCTCTTAAAAATTTACTAGACAAATGAGTAGAACAATGACGCACTGTAAGTTACATGAGCAAAAACGTAGATTTAAGCAGTAATACACAGTTCCTACATTAATCAACCTCAAGGGTTTGAAACTCACTCTTTTTAGACCTACAATCCTCCTCAATAACCATTAGACACCCCCCGCCCCTAGCAACCAGCCTGTACCCTTGTCACGAGCTTAGGCAAAGTGCGTACATAGTCCAATGGCATGTCGGTGACGTCATGACTGCACGCTCTCCATTGACCAGGAAGAATAAGCCTTGTTAATGTGCTGCACTGCTACTACAACGGTTTCGAGTATAACCAAACAATTCACTGGAGATAATGTTTTCTTTAGTTCCCCTTGGTTCCATTCTCGAGCTGCCTGGTGAATCCTGCTCTGAAATTAAGGCAAGTGAAGGGACGGAAGTACGAAGCGCTGCGTACTGGTTGTATGATACCAAAGGATCTGGAAACATCATTCGGGTTTACTGTGGCATGAAAACAGGAGGTTTGTTTAAAACTCTACTAAAGGGCGTCATCATAGAGTAGCGAGTTTTCCTGTTACAAGCCTGAACCGTTCTAAATGTTGCCGTTACCTAAATTCCTTGTCTCTTTTTCCATTTGATCAGAAGAATAGATTTTTTAAAAATGCTGACAACGGGTGGCAATTAAAATTTGAAAACTTCATTATATGATTGAAGCCTTGAGCCGAGCTATGAGCAACAATTAATGGAAAGAAAATCAATTTCAATTTACTATTTGAACAATAGAGATCTTCTGTCGAAGGCACTATCGTGCGATAGGTTGCCCAAGGAAATTTGTTGTTCACAAGAAATGTTAGCCCGAGAACGTAGTTCGAGGGCTTACATGAAGTTTGAACATCAAATTTCCGAGGGAACCTATCATACATAGGGCCTGAGACAGAAAGACTCTATTGTTTTTATTGTACAACGCTAAATTTTGAGCGAAAACTGCCAAAAACAGGCACCATGCACTGATAGGCGCCCGCTGAGGAGAGACACTATGCCGTCACGTGATCGATTTCGACCAATGGGAGCACGCCAAAATTTCGCGTTGTACTATAATCGTTGATAAAACTTTGTTCCCTATAAATCTATCTGATGGCGTTCGTGCAACTCATTATCTAGTATTGTTTAAATTTACAACCACCACTGATAGAGTTTTTTATTAATTAATGTAAAACTAAAGCAAAAGTTATTACATTGACTAAAAACTACGGACACAAACAGCAAAATGAGCCAATCGGAACCAAGAGCCAAAAAAAGATTTAGCGTGAAGCATGGGGAGACGCCTGCGAAAACGAGACCGATGAATTCAGGTTTACTTCTAAGTGGTGATAAAATGGTGCGCGTTTTTAAACTAATAGCAAAGCATAGCAGAGAAAAACCAAAACAAGTTATAATTACTTCTGACACGCTATAACGAAAACCACCCTATACATAAGACCAAGAAGAGAACGGCAGCATTGTGAAAACATTCCAACCACAAAAAGGCTTAGATGCAAAACAGTCTAGATAAGGCTCGTCAGCTTTATCTACACAATAATGAAACTTTTTGGAACCAAGCAGGAACTAATTGTTGAGAGGTGAGAATAACGGAGACAAGAGGGTTTCTCTGACCTTTATTTGTTTTCTCAGTTACAGACTTCTGCCTCGAGCACAGATGTCAAAACAATGCCACGTGTGTAAATGGTGCTGTCGACTACTCCTGTCAGTGCGAGTCATTTTGGACCGGTG
>Ga0126336_10001410_pt1 | contig 12457 bp, 10 predicted proteins | sample SidCmetagenome_FD_92530 | JGI IMG/M metagenome (GOLD analysis project Ga0126336, IMG submission 92530) | Coral microbial communities from El Islote,Puerto Morelos, Mexico - Siderastrea C C metagenome | ecosystem: Host-associated > Invertebrates > Cnidaria > Coral | place: El Islote,Puerto... | reverse complement strand
TCATTTGTAGTCATTTTCCCGTCACTTAGACAGGAAGGCCAGAAGAGAATTTAAAAGTTGTTTTAAATGGGAAAAAATGTGAGATGTAACTGAACAGTACCAATGTTAGGCGGTTGCATCAAAAGGAATTTGTTATATATTGGTAATGTTAACACGATTTTACCGACCTCAAATTTACGTAGACGACTAGCCTTCCAAACAGGATTTCAGGAGTTTATTGTCAAATCCAAAATTCATTTTCTATCACCTGTCAATTGCTATGGCTTCTCAAGTAAGCCGCTATGTCAAAATGTTGTGAGGAATACTTACTGTGACATTCTTGTACATCTGGTGCAGTTCTCCGCTTAGCTGCTCAAATGTTGGTCTTCTCTTTGGGTTTGCATTCCAACAACAAAGCATCACAGAGTACCTAGCGAAAGTCAATATATTTTTAACATCAAACTTATGAGTACGTTAGAACCAAAACGTTCCAGTCTCCAAAAGTGAATCCATTCATATCGAACTTGATTTTGCCATTTGATTAGTTAATTATGTTCACTCAGTGATCCACTATTCAGATAACGAGTTCTAAATCAAGGGAAAAAGTGACACGATCCAAAAGTCAAATTTTGTTTGGTCATTGACACACATCTAGCCGTTAGTTAACGTTTCTCTCACCTATATTTTCCATTTTTTTCTCTTAGAGTCTCTTTCGCCGATCACCTTTTTCAACAAACTCAAAACATTTTTAAGGAGAAACCAGAAGAAAGTGAGTGCGAGTGATCATTCCTCGAATAGGTAAATACTAGTTAAATCTGACCAAATTCTCATGTGAGTACGTAGGCCGTACACGTATCCACTATGAATCAAGATGGAGATTTGAATCAAACACCGGCTTCGAATGTGAGCTCTTCGCCCCAAGAGCCGGATTAAGATGTTGATTAGAAGGGATACTTGGCCTGTTTTCATTGCAAATTCCACCTTTCGCGTTTAGCCCTACGCTGGTCCCCAAGGAGTCGTCAACCACTTGGATTGAGGATAGCCGATCTCCGCAAACGCGCTCACACGAATTGGTGAAGAATCTTAAATATCGTAGTCCACAAAGGTCTTTTAAGAAGTTAATTGTCTGAGCCGTTGGCCATGGGTGCCATTAATATGTACTCCTTTACCGTTGTAGAGTGTTATTGTTCAATATTTTCTCATCGGTGTCGTACTCACATCCCGACAGTACAGTAACGAGGTCTTTCCAAACGATATCCCGCTCTTAGATCGGATATCAATTCACTGATAGTCCTCCCGGCGTACGGAACACAGCCTGTGGAACAAACAACCAGGTAACAACGTGTATGGACGACTAGAATGAACATTAAAAGCTCATCAAAACATCCTACTCTCGGTTAGTTCTGACTGGACAGCAGAGAGCATGCGCAAGAGGTTTTCTCAAAACCAACAAGGGGGTTAGTTTCTAAAGAAACTGTGGTGCTGCGTCGGTGGGGACGTGAAACACAAAATTTTGGATTTATCAACTGATTTGACAAGGTAAATTGGATACCGTAAAGAGATTGAAAGCTGACGTTTCGAGCGTTAGCCCTTCGTCAAGCGTTAGCCCTTCGATTTGCTCTGACGAAGGGCTAACGCTCGAAACGTCAGCTTTCAATCTCTTTACGGTGGCCAATTTACCTTATCAACTCAGTTGATAAATCCAAAATTTTGTGTTTCTTAAAAGCAGCAGAGAAGAGGCAATTTTCAGGGGGGTCAAGGGACTGAATAAACCAGGTCTTCTATCTCTTATATGCCGGCCAAGGTCTCTCACAGCCCGAAGTATATTACTGATATTTTAAATAGAAGTATCGTCGTCACAGATGGTGGTCACTTTTTGGAGGTTGAGAATAAAAACCGACCTTAAAAAATACACTAGGATTTCTTGTTTGCATCTTAAAGTGTTTCTTAAAGTCTTCCATAATTTAAAACTTTTGGAAAGATTTTTCTACTACTCTCAGTACTGAGTCGTTGGCTTTACTGTTTTACCAGTTAATCTTCCCACAGCCTTATAATTATTATTTATCTCTGTGCATGGGTGAGGGGATAGGGAATATACTAAATTGTACGTGTGATAATAATAAGTTTGTGTACTTCCACTTATATGCACTACCGGTGAAGCACGTTCTATCTAACCTGTGATGCTTCACGCACTTGTGCATCTTCGCCCGCCATCTTGTTAGAGCAATAAAAGAACTGAGCTCACATCGCTTATGTTTTATCTCGATAGCTTGTAGCTATTGCAGAATGTAGAGAAAACAATCGAGTGGATTGTATTAGTTTAGTAACTTCTATCAAGTTACCAAACTCACCTCCAGTTTCGATTTCCCAGAGAAGAACACCAAACGACCACCTGATAATGAGAAATAACAAAGAATTTCTTTACAAGTTTAATTACCAGTGTGATAAAAATACAAGGGGTGAACTCCAAAAGGGTTTCGAGCGTCAAATAACTTTCACCAAACAACAAGTTAGTATCTTAACCTTCTAAATACACCAAACTATAAATATTAAAGGGCAAATTATGAGTAAGTTATTAATTTATCATTTATTTATTTATTTATTTATTAAGGCAAAGAATTTTATTTCGGCAAAAGAATTCTATTTATTTATTAAAGCAAAGAATTTCATTCTTATAGATAAATGTTCTTTATGTTATTGTATTTTTACTGTATTCTTATACTGTATTTCAATGAAAGCAATATTCCTCTGGAAAACTAAACAGTAATCTTATTTTCTTTGTAAACTAACTTACACGTCACTTTGGGTGGTGTAAATGCCTTGCTCAAGAGATTCCACCGCCATCCATTTAGCTGGAATCTTGCTCTATAGCAAAAACAAACAAATAAATGAACCAATAATTGTGTCTAGTCAATTACACCACTCAGAAGTGATTCTTACCGCGGTTGTCTTCTCGTAGACGTTGTTGGTGTAGATGTCGCGTGATAAACCAAAATCGGACACTTTAGCTACCAGTCCTTCTCCAAGAAGTACATTTCTCGCCGCCAGGTCTCTGTGAGCGCACTGGAACGAGAAAGAATAACAACAAATGTTTGCACGGGTCGAGCTGGAAACGTTCGTTTCAAAGAAACTCGTCCTTTATCAGATCACCGGCTACGTGAGTTCCTACTGGTGGTTCCTACGTAGAATTCAAAAACATGATGATCTAAACATGTTCTTTTTCCCTTTTTTCCCGCATTTTGTTGATGACTTTCTGTTTCTTAATACTGTTTCAAACAAATTACGTAGGTGAAACAGTCGACGACTTTAATCTTCATCTTCTGCTTTGATAACCGCCGTTAAAAGGCTATTTGTCTGCTCGTATGATCGCTTTAAATCAAAAGCCTTTCAATTACGACGAACACTACTTCTACAACTTCTTCTGCTTCTACTACTACTACTACTACTACTACTACTACTACTACCACTACCACTACCACTACCACTACCACTACCACTACCACTACCACTACCACTACCACTACCACTACTACTACTACTACTACTACTACTACTGCTACCACTACCACTACTACTACTACTACTACTACCACTACCACTACCACTACCACTACTACTACTACCACTACCACTACCACTACTACTACCACTACCACTACTACTACTACCACTACCACTACTACTACCACTACTACTACTACCACTACCACTACCACTACTACTACCGGACTGCCCGATGAAGTCAGTGGGAGGGCAAAATTTTAGCTAATTACTGCAAACGAATACAAAATCAAATACTCGACAATGCTGTTGTACTAACTTGCTTTTGCTTTACCTCAGCTATAACAAGTATTTAAGTAATCTTGTATACCAGGTACTGAAACTCGTAGGCACTTTTCTGGAAATTAATCTCGTGACTTTCTGCTACGTAACCTATGAGGTAGATGATAGTAACATGATCATTGCGCATTTTTGAAAACAGGGATGCTTACCATAGTTTGTCAAACTTTCCGCCAGACCTCACGTGCGCCTGTCGATAGCGGGTGGTCTAAATTCGTGTGAATGACTACAGTTATGGACTTGCGCTTGCTTCGCTGATCAAAATCACACGTTAGAACTAATTTACACTCGCTTTACAGGACGTGAAGAAAAAAAAAAGGAAGAAAATGGCAGATCGTCAAGATAATAAGACGAACAAAGAAGCTAGCAAAACAAGTGAGAAAGTGGAATGTCAATTTTGCCAAAAAATGATATCGAAGACGAACTTAGTCAAACACGGAAAAAGGTGTTAAGTCGTTGCCGAAGGACAAGATTCGACCCACGTGCGCGACCTGTGGTCTTTTCTTCAAGAATCGAAGAAATCTAGAGGCATGCCAAATGTTATTGCAAGAGAGATAAAAAGTATAGATGCCTGAAATGTGGAGGGCTATTTGCAACCTTTGCAGACCATGACCTTCATAGTTCAGTAGAAGGCAAAAAAGTACGACTTCAGTAGAGAGCAAAAACGTGCGAGTTCAGTAGGAGAGCAAAAAAGTACGAGTCCAAAGAGAGCAAAAAAGTACGAGTTCAGTAGAGAGAAAAAATGTACGAGTTCATAGCGAGAAAAAAAGGAAAGAGTTCATAGAGAACAAAAAAGTACGAGGTCAGTAGAGGGCAAAAAAGTACGAGTTCAGGAGAGAGCAAAAAAGTACGAGTCCAAAGAGAGCAAAAAAGTACGAGTCCAAAGAGAGCAAAAAAGTACGAGTTCAGTAGAGAGCAAAAAAGTACGAATTCATAGAGAGCAAAAAAGGACCAGTCCACAGAAAACAAAAAAGTACAACTTCAGTAGACAGTCCACAGAGAGCAAAAAAAGTACGAATTCAGTAGAGACCAAAGAACTGCGAGTCCAAAGAGAGCAAAGAAAAGTACGAGTTCAGTAGAGGGCAAAAAGGTACAAGTTCAGTAGAGAGCAAAAAGGTACGAGTTCAGTAGAGGGCAAAAAAGTACGAGTTCAGTTGAAAGCAAAAAAGTACGAGTCCAAAGAGAGCAAAAAAGTACGAGTCCAAAGAGAGCAAAAAAGTACAAGTTCAGTAGAGGGCAAAAAGGTACGAGTTCAGTAGAGAGCAAAAAAGTATGAGTTCATAGAGAGAGAAAAAGTACAAATTCAGTAGAAAGCAAAAAAGGACGAGTTCAGTAGAGGGCAAAAAAGTGCGAGTCCAGTAGAGAGCAAAAACGTGCGAGTTCTGTAGGAGAGCAAAAAAGTACGAGTTCAGTAGAGAGCAAAAAAGTACGAGTCCAGTAGAGAGCAAAAACGTGCGAGTTCAGTAGAAAGCAAAAAAGTACGAGTTCAGTAGAGAGCAAAAAAGTACGAGTCCAGTAGAGAGCAAAAAAGTACGAGTTCATAAAGAGCAAAAAAGTACAAATTCAGTAGAAAGCAAAAAAAGTACGAGTCCAAAGAGAGCAAAAAAAGTACGAGTTCAGTAGGGGGCAAAAATGTACGAGTTCATAGGGAGCAAAAAAGCACGAGTTCATAGAGAGTAAAAAAGTACGAGTTCAGTAGAGAGCAAAAAAGTACGAGCTCAGTAGAGAGCAAAAACGTACGAGTTCATGGAGAGCAGAAATGTACGAGTTCAGTAAAGAGCAAAAAAGTACGAGTTCAGTAGAGAGCAAAAACGTACGAGTTCATAGTGAGCAAAAAAGTACAAGTCCAAAGAGAGCAAAAAAGTACGAGTGCACAGGGAGGGAACACCAATCACGATTGAGTGGGCGCAAAAGCGTTCTCCGTCGGAAGCACACAAACAGTACGACTGATAGAGGGCAATAATGGACGGCAGGAGGAAATAAGTACTACTTAGGGAGGTATAAAGTTGCGATTTAATACAGAGGAAAAACAGTAGACTTGACAGAAATCTCAAAGTGCGACAGTTGGAAAAAATAATGCGACAGAGAAAAAACATGTGGAAACGACTCTCCACCCTATCCTGACGCATTTCTCGACTTGATTATACTGTCTTCCAAACGAAAACTGCATTGTTTCATTTTTCTTCTGTTCGCAACTGGCTTCCCAAAATCATACAAAAAGCTGGGAGAGAGGAGAGAATGAGAAAACGAGAGAATGAGGCAATGAGAGAGGATAGAAAACAATTCGGAAGACCGTTGAGAGGTGGATTATATATGGGGATCGGAAACCCGTTAAATTCCAACATTCAACCACTGAGCCCAAACACGGGGCAATAAAACAATGAAAGAGGGGAAAATACTTAAGAATGCTTTGGCATTTACAGCCATTCAACATTTCTTTTCGCGTGACAGGCGAATTAGTTAAGTTAACATAACAACACTTTTTGTGGTTTATGAGATTTTATTTCATGACGAATTATTTGATCATTTATCAATCTTTTGACGAACTGCAAGGTTCCACTTCCTTTGGAAGTCAGAGGTTTTACTAAGCCCTCCCCCTCCTGTCTTTGGGCCCTCCCCTTGTCCTTGCCCTGGCCTTTTCAACTAGTTAAATCATACTGGTTTTTTTGTTTTTTGTTTTAGGTCACTGTTTTTGTTTTAGAGCAGACTCCGCCTCAGCTGCCTTTATGTCAAACATTTTCTTCGTATTCACCCACACGCTGTAAGTATCAACCTGTGAAGAATAAAGCAATGATGCCATGACGCCAATGTTACAACAAATTAACGTGAAAAGAAAGTTTTAGTGTATCAAAAAGTTAGATGTGAATACCACCAACTTGGCTTTTGAATTTCCAGCGCGCTGCCATTTCAAATTTTTATAACGTCGCACGGTTACCACTATTGTCAAAAAGCAACTTTTCTTTGTATGCAACAACAAAGGCTTCCGTATGACGTCGTTTTGCGAGGGCTGAAGTGACGACCTCGCGAAATGTCGGCTGTTTTCTCAGGCTCTACTTGAACAAGATTTAATCCCATGAGTTTGCAACACCCGCACAATGCTCCCAGTTTCTATCAAACTGAGCTCTCAATCCTCTCTCAACTAATAATACAAGTACCTTTTATGGTCAGAATGCTAGAGTAAGACCATCCTTTTTTGCCTGACACGTTGGCTTAGGTTACTTACTAAGAGTGAAAAAATTGATCTTGTAGAGAAGAAAAACTAACTTTTCACCCCAGCTTATTTTACTAGAAAAGTTAGTTTCTGATGGCCAAAAGCTAATTACTGATTAGTTAATAAGATAAAAATTTCTCAGGCAGTCCCGAGTTTTTCCAGAAATGGTAATTCTTCTTCATGCAACTCTACGGAAGAAATTACATTAAGAATGTCTCTTTACCTGATCTAACTTGAGCAAATGCGGTGTGGAGTCATTTGCAAATCTCGTGCTGCTCTCTCTTGGCAACAGGGAAGGAAAATGGTCAATGGCAACAACATCTAAAGGTTTAGACGACTTCCTACAATGTAAACAAACAGAACTCCATGTATTACTCACTAATTTGGCAGCAAGCTAAGCCGGCAAATTCTTGTGAGCCAACTCCAGAAAAGGAACATTAAAAAAAGATGGAAATTGTGTTCTTTTCCATGTAAGACCTATTTCATTTTCAGAATGTCCATTTTCTGTCTATTTTGGCACATGGTTTAATCAGGATAAAGGAATTTTGTTCCTCTGGGAAAGTTTAGAGGTTTTTGGTTAAGAACCAGTAAATGCTAGGTGCAATCGTAGCAAATAAGAATGCTCCAACTTATACTCTCATCTTCAGCTTATGTGGATAACTTTGGTGGGTGTAGAATAGACGACATTCTATATTTGAAAGATTTGAAAGTGGGAAATTTGAGAGCTACACTAAAAATGTCAAACTTACATGAACTGTAAGTATAATGTAAAAATAATGTCATTGTCTTTACTTACGTGAGATTAACTTTACAGGTTGGCTCTTTAAATGATGTGCAGGCATCATAAAATGGCAAGGGGTTATTAGGGCTGTTTGGATCACAGCTGATGTCAACCACAATACTAAGTGATCTGTTGATAAAATCCACCATTTCAAAGATCATATTGCGTTACTTCACTTCATCAAAATACCAAGATCTTAAATGTTATGTAAATTCTTGAGTTACTTTTAAAAGCTTTAAAAGCATTACCCGCTTACCAAAAAAGGATGCTGCTTACCCCAAACAGTGTTATGATAAAAATTATGGAAACTTCAAAACCGTTTGTAAGCATGGCTCTGATCTAGAGATCAAGTAAGTTGTAGACTTAATGTACCACAGAATGTTGATGTTCCACGTTTCAGTCATCCCCTTATTTTTTGAACCAACAGTGTAAAATGTTTGAACCTTGCTCTTACCAATTTTTACGCGTACTTAATTTCGCGATTTTCACGTTTTGGAAAATCGCGAAAATTTATACTCGCGAAAAAGAGGTTGCCAAAATTAAACGCGAAATTTAATACCACATTATATAAGCAAATGATGAATGAATTTTAAATGTTGTGAGTGGACTTGTTGGCTATGGTTTTTAAGCAAAACTGTCAATTTCTGTCCTTAAAAATCTGTCTTTCTGGTCTTGTTTCTTCTTCTGATTCACTGTTATCTTTAGCTTGTAAATCGCCCAAACCTTCTTTGGTACAGTCATCAAATTTTCGATTTGTAGGCTCCTTGTATACCTACTTAGATACTCCTTGGATCCTTGGATACTCCTTGTATTTTTCCAGTATTTCTTTGTTCTTTGACATATGGTCCATTTCAACAACGGCATAGCGCAAAATTAAATACACTTTTGTTCACGTTTTTTTCCTTGAATTAGGAAAATTAATACTCGCGAAATACATCTCCCGAATTTTCGCGAAATTAAGTATGGGTGAAAACTAGTAAGAATAAGGAAGCAGTTGATAGTTCCCCTCTGTTCTCGGTTGCGATAAACAAAGTTCACATTAAGATTATAGTTTGCAAAGAAAACCATCGTTATAGGGGAAGCGTCGGTTGAAAGAAATGGGATATGCAGCTCACTAAGAATCACGCTTTTAACGAAATGGTATTGTCTGTCCCTGCAAACATTTCATGCCACATCTATCACTGTAAGATAAAGTGGCACACAAGCGAAGGCAGCCCACGGCTGGAGCTTAACCCGGTTTCTGTAGCATGAAGCAACTGAGAGTATTGCTACTCCCCCCTGGATGGGATGCTAGTCCATCGCAGGGTTACCCCCAGCAGTATGTCGCTGGTACCCACTTTATACACCTGGGTGGAGAGAGGCAATGTAGGGTAAAGTTTCTTGTCCAAGAAAACAACATGATGGCAGGGACTGGGCGTCGAACCACTGACCTTCAGATCCGAAGTTCAACACGCTAACCACTACACCACTGCACCCACATATGTCTATTAACACATAGATATATTTCCTTAATTCTCCTCAACAAGCACACTTGTTAGCTTGTCAATTGATGAAAAATGAAAAACTGATAATACCTTTCATCAGTATCCAACATCTCCTTGGTTACGAATGGTGGAATTTTCTAAACAGAAAAATTAAATAGAGACCGATAGAATTGCTACGTTAATCAGTTTCTGTTCAGATGGCCAGTGTTATGGATAAATCTTGTCATTCCTGTTTGCAACATGCAGTAGTACTTGTTATGTATGCTGTAGTTCAATTTTATCCTTGGTTCAATTTTTTTCCTTTGTTCTTTTTTATCTTGATGTATGATAATGAATATAAAACAAAAGAAAATAAAAATTGAACCAAGGATAAAATTGAACTACAGCATGTACATCTTGCAGAATAAATTTCCATGTGACTGGAAATGAGTATTAAATTATGCAATTAGGAGAAGAAAGAGACTGCTTGCAGTTTAAAACTAGGCAATTGACCTTTAGTAAATTATCTGAAAAACAAGTCCGGATAATCTGTGTCTGGAATCTGTGTGATATGTACCTGAGTGAGAAGAATACAGTTCACAAAGATGTCATACTCCAGAATCTCCGCAAAAGGTCCTTTGCCCTTTGTTTCTGCAATGTCCCACTCTGTAATGCTTGACCTTTGTAAATTAAAGCAAAATTAATTCATATCATGAGAGATGATGTTGCTAAGGAAGGGGATTTATCAATAACTTTTGAAGTAGGTGTAAGAGAGTGGTCTCAGACAATTTTCGTAACCACTTGAGTAAAAATCAGGACAATGTAGGTGGCTATACTTGAGTTCAAATAGATGCCACACACTGCCAGTAGCTACCTACCACTGTAAGGTCAATATTTCAGAAAATTATTTAAAATGATGTGCATGGCTTCACCAAATGACAGAAAAACTCAAGGAAGTATGGGGAAATTTGAAAGTTTATGAACTTCAGGCATTGGATTATCCATTAATATATTAAACTTTCAAAATAAATACTTTTCAAATTTCTGAGATTACTTGCTAGTAACTGATGGAAAACTTTTATTATCACCGGTCATAGATCACAATAACTGGTCACCATAAATTGTACTACCCACATAATGAACAAGCTAGCAGTAGACAATGTCTTCTTCCCCTAAACACTAGACATTGTTTAGCTTGTTTGCATATCAGTAGGATAGTGTTATGACCTTGCTTGAGACCTCTGAAATGTGACTAGCATTTTGACGAGTATACAGCTGAGCAATCGGTTTTTCTAGAGTCAACTAACTACAAATACAAATACTTTTTGCTTCAAGTGAGGATCAAAACAACCTGAAGGACTTGTAACATCACACATAGGCTGGTATGTAAAAATACAGCGAATTCCATTGAACTAAACAAAATAAAACTGGGTGCAACAAGACAATCGCCCATCTCTTCAATTCACAGTGAGTGCCTAGAGAAGAATACTAAATACTGACTATTAAAATTAATGTTAAATACTGTATTTAAAAATATATTAAATACTAGTTTTGGAAGAAAAAAGGATGTGAGAATGTGCATACTTTGGAATCCCTATTTTGTGAGCCATCTCAACAGCTCCTCTGCCACAGCGACCAAGTGCACCAATCACAATGATTTGAGGGAACACTTCAGGAACACCTGAAACACAAAGGTTTTTCCATATATTTCTTTCATTTTCAGGAAATTTATATTCAGGATTTTTACCTCTGGAATAATACTAGACATAATTGTAACTTAAACCTAAGTTAAATTATGTGATTGGTATGTGAAAGTGATGGTATGGATGTCTTGTATCTTCAGGGAAAATCAGGGACTGTGTATCAGTATCAATATAACATGTGAAGAGAGAACTGTTGTCCACCCATCACGGGAAAACGGCTAAGTTACAAAAAGCCAAAACCACACTATTTCTATACTTTCCTGGGAAGGATGTGCCAAATTTGGTTTTAAATGAAAAAGATCCAATTTGGAGAATTTGCTCAAAAGTCGCACATATCTCTCAGCAAGCGAACACCGTGCCATGTCTGTTGATGTGTGACTTATGCAAATTTATGTCAGTTTTCACAACATCGTGTTGCAGACTTGCTCCAAGTCGACCTCTTCGATTGATATTAATGTGCCCTGTGTCTTCCGAGTAAAGCGAGCGAAGCGGGCTTCAATGAGGTCGCGAAGCGACCGAATGAGTGATGAAGTTGCGAGAGGCCTACTAATGTGAAAAAAAAACTTAAAGGACTTGGAAAAGTCTAATTGTGTTGTTGAGTGGTGAAATGTTCGCACTGGCACGAGCTAGTAATTATAAATTAATTAAACCAAACACTGTACCTTTTCTTTTAGCAATTTCTTGCAGCTGAGATTTCATGAAGTTTAACATACTTTCTTCATTGTCATAGGCAGAAACTGATGGCATGGAAATATCTGGGCTGGAAAGCACATCCAAAATGAGACTACAACTTGATTAAAATGGTAACAAGTTGACTCAAAGAAGCCTGAAAATGTTTTCCAAATCATTAAGAAAACAGACTTATTGGATGTACTCCATCATTCTGTGAATCAAAACTCAAGGGTAAAGAAAAGAACAATAAATTGTTGCAGAAAGTGAAACATATTAACAGCTGAAAACCACTGAGAATCAGTATGTCCAAGAAAAAACCTTTTCATTTAAACTGTAAAAGATAAGAGAAAGGTGGGTGCTTTCCTTTTGGCAAAATATATTTATAAATAAATAAAAATAAGTAATAAAATGTAATAAAATTAAAGAAGTGAAAAACCAAAAAAACAAACAAACAAACAAAAACCAGAAATCTATGTTAAAAAAATTTCTGTTCCATTCATATGCAAATGACCATACCAAAGAGTCAGCCACATGTTTATTTTTGGGAAATGTGTGAAAGTTGTAAATTTGTAAGTTGCTTTTTCTTGAAAGCTGTTTTCGTCCTGATGCTTTTCAAAATTCAAACAGGAATTTTGGGTTGAATGAAAAGCATTCCTGGTATTTCAAAAATTTTATGTGGAGGTCTTCTGTAAGTGAAGGTTTAGTAGTGAGGTGCACACTCAAACTTGTCACACCATGTAGCATGACATATAACTCACTTTAACTGCTGGTGACACCATGCCATAATGCCAACCGCCATTCCACACAG
>Ga0126336_10001409_pt1 | contig 12460 bp, 13 predicted proteins | sample SidCmetagenome_FD_92530 | JGI IMG/M metagenome (GOLD analysis project Ga0126336, IMG submission 92530) | Coral microbial communities from El Islote,Puerto Morelos, Mexico - Siderastrea C C metagenome | ecosystem: Host-associated > Invertebrates > Cnidaria > Coral | place: El Islote,Puerto... | reverse complement strand
TTTCAGATAACGTTCCACAGAAGCGATATAAATTCCTCTGAGTGTTGTTGGCTCATATTTATCACCAGACTTTTTTCTCACAGGCAATAGAAATCTGCTGAGGTAAGCATCTAATTCTGGCGGGGGCATGTCTTGGAGTTGACATGTTTCGTTTTCATTTGGCAAAAATGACTTCATCAATACTACGTCGTTGTGCATCTTTCTTTGAGTGTTTTTGTTGGCTTCCGCTTCGACAAACCTTTCAACATCTTCGTCTGTGAGGGAAAAGAACCTTTCACTTGCCGAATTTTTGGCTGTTTTTTTTTTCTGGTGTATTGCTCGAGGCCATCGTAAACTGTTAGGAGCTATTTATTTTTCTTGCGAACGAGCCAAGCGAACAGAGAATCGATGGGCAAACCGTTGTGGAAAGTGGCGCGAAAGAACGCGCGTGACGTCGCGAAAGCTGATTGGCCGTATTTTCACATGTAAAAATTATCGTAATTTTACACGTACCAATTACGATTTTTCTCAGTGGTGAATATCTCTATATAACACTCCAGTTTATATAATAAAGGTTCTTATCTTATCTTATCCCCTCTACCAAGGGTTTGAACCGATCTTACATGTAACAAGATCGTGACCAAGGCTTGAGAGAAAATGATGTTACGAAAAAATTATGTATTGGAAGATAAGTTAAGCTTTAGTTATGTTGAAGACGTATAGACGTACCTTTCGGGAAGACGTCATTAATTTTGGAAATTTTATGGCAATTATATATAAATATATATTTCTAACCTGTATATTGAATTTTTAAGCTTCCCTCATGTGGAATAGGCGCTGTGTCCACCAAGAGATATAAACCAAACCTATTTCAGATCAAATAATTGAGATAGGTGAATTCAATATATCTGCACGAGTCGATTGACTTCTTGTAGTAAATGCGTGACCATATGCTTTTGTCTTTAGGTTTCCACTATCTAGAAATAGATTTTGTTCTTTCCCTTTTGTTTTTTTATTACGGCATGTTATATAGCTCACGTTCATTTGACGACTGTCAAGCTGACATCGCCAGCTGCGTTTACATCTTGTATTTTTTTTTTACGTAAACTCCCATCATTCAAGCACATTCAACCAAACCTGCGTGATGATGTCCTTCCTAAAGACTTCTAAACACAACGGAATATAACCGTTATAGCTGTAATCGCACATGATTGCTTTAATTTTAAGGTGGCCTGGGGCTGTGAAGGAATGGTAGCAAACATGGAGACGGAAGAAGACGGTCGTAGGTTTTATTACAGTCATTCCTCAAAAGGAAAGAAGACTAAAGTATACTGCCAGTATGACAGCAGGAAAGGCCTGGAAGATGCGATAATGGACAGAAGAACCAGCTTGGTCAGAGCCATTGAAATATATATGGAGGAGGTAATTGGAGAAAAAACAGATAACGTTATCTTCACCTTGAGTCCACTCAGTAGCACCACAAATAGTTTCCAAAGGAAGTGGTCTCAATTGAAGAAAACCCCGCACGAAATAAATGACTATGAATGCCATTGCCAAATTAGCATACTAGTCATAAAAGTTTAAAATAGCCCTAAGACGCAAGGGGCACCCTGTGAAAAAGGTTATGTTTTATTTTTATTTCTTATTTACTCTTGTTTTTGGTATATTTCTTAGTGTGTGAATTATTAAAAGTAAGGTTCATATTAAAGGGAGTGTAATGGACTTGAGTGGTAATGTCCCTAACCGCCTTATGGCACAAAAACGGCAGCTAACCGCCGTTATCAATCTCTTGAATTGCACAACGACCTCAGCTTTTAATAGTGCTCCTCATTCGTTATACAAATTTGCATCATGTGAACTATTTTCAAAGATGATTTTTTCTCCCCAAGAAAACTACTTAACTATTTAAAATGAGTAATTATCTCCATATCCTTTTCTTATATCGAATTACATATTAACTATTTTTCACGATTGTTTAATTTGGTTGTGATTGAGGGCAAGGGTCTGTTTGTTTTTGAGGACTTGCTAGCAACTTGTATAAAAGTGATTTACTCGTGAATAGCAACCACACAAATTCAGTCACTGTGACTATGTTGATTTAGGGATGAGAGCAAACCGAATTTTGGTTATTCTAAACTTGTTGTGTAATTACTGCAACCAATTCTAAATGAAGCATGGCAATGATGCTGACTTGTTGCTGCGTATTATCGATGTTGTAATAAGCTGGCTTATCAGCGTTGCCGTGCTTACAGGGCCCCATATCCTTGTCTGATGTGAAGCTAGAGCAATGCACTTCAGAGCGTAAAGACCAGGCACAATTCCGTGACCCTTGGCCAACAAGTACTCAGCCTCCACCCACATGGAAGGAAATGATCAATAGTGGTGCAACTTATCAAGTGACATTCGACATGATGGATGACTTGATAAACCCTCTACATGAAGCGTTTAGCATCAAAAGAAACATGTCGAGGAAACTTCAGTTCAGGTAAATAATGTGGAAACGCCATCAACGTAGACCAACTAGTCAAAACGGCCGCTATTGATTTTCTTTGATATTCATCACTTAGAATAATGATTCTATACAGCAGTTAACGATGAGGTATCTGCAAGAAAGATGACCCTTTCTTGGATCGTTGTGTAGTTCTAAGGCGATAATCTAAGTTGTTATCTCCTGAGAAGATACAGGGACATTTCGTCAAAAGAAAAAAAAACATTTGCTTGCCTAAAATAACTTTCCATTATTTTTTGGTTCTTCGCGAAAGGCGTGCTGCATACTGCTAGGATCGTCAATGTAGAAAGTGTCCTGTGTGTCGATAAAGAAAGAAAGATGACAATGATTTTTTAAAGCTTGACCATAAAATAAGTAAGATGTACTAAGATGTAAGCAATGTGAGCAACCACTTCCTACGTCTTCGACTTAAAATAAATTATTATTATTATTATTATTATTACCATAAAATATAGACAAAAAATAGACTGCTAGCAGTCCCTTTCTGGATAGTCGAAAGGGCCTGCCAAAATAGCCGAGTGAAAAAGTCGAAACTTGGAGCGAATGTGCGGAGTTCTCGTTTTTTTCTCCTCGTTCCAATCTCGCCGCGCTGTTGATAGCTCACGCTCTCGGCTATCTCGCGCGCCCTTTCGATTATCCAGGAAGGGACTGCTAGCAGTCTCATTAAAAAAAACACGTCCAATGCGTAGGGTAGATGTCACAATCGTAGGACAAACAAAAAGTCTGAGTCCACGACGGGAATCGAACCTATGATCGTCCTTGAACAAAAGAAATAATTCGTCAAATCGGCTAGAGGGGCCTGAAATGTTAAGATTTAAATGGGAACGTTTTGTAGACAGTAACTGCCGGTACCAGAGGCGCCATGTTGTTTTGCCAATGGATTTCTGGTTAATTGTAATAGTCTCCAAGACTGTGAACAAAATTCGAGCATGGGCGAACGAACCATCTATAATGAACATACAACGAGTGCCGAAGGCGGTGGGTCTGGTGACCTACAAAGTTTATCGATCGTAAAACGCCTTAATCTTTCATAATGTTAATTATCTCTTTTTCTTTCATTATGTTCACTACCATCTTTTCTGCCCTCGTAAACTGATACTATTATTTGCGAACCTTTGAAGCTCAGTTTCTTGGGAGTGCCAGCATTTGGTCAATAAGGCGATTCAGGGTACATTGACGTACACTGATACTTCACAAGCTTATGATATGAGGCAAATCATTTACAGTGGACTTTTATTATAACCAACTCAGTGTTTGTCTTCATTAAAACAGAGACGGGGAGTGGTATACAAGTGATGGAAATAACGTATTTCACTTGTACAGCGGTTTTGGAGAAAACGCCAAAGACATGCGCAAGCATAAGATATCCATTTTTGGCCTTACGTTATTGTACAAAGAGAAAGACGGCAGCCTTATCCTTGAGGAGCAGGATTTCAAATACGCAAAGAAGACCTTTCCCACGATCCTGGCTGATCTTAGAGGAATGCGCCTAGCCCGCATTGAAGCATTGAGCAGAGGAAGTCTGGCCAAACGAACTGACACTCCCGAAACCCCCCCATCCCTGCCCCCGTGTAAACCCAAATGGTCAAATGCGCTTCGAATGGAGCTCGAAGATATGAAAGGAAAATGTCTTCATTTCACTGCTGCCTCAACTGGAGCGATTTATGTTCTGTTTTCTGCCAAACCAAGCAACGATCAGAAGCGTTATGGTGTCGAAATATCACCAGATAAAGTTAGGATATTTAAGGTAGGTGTGCCATTTTAAACAATAAATAGTTTTCAGCATTGCTGTAGGTGAGGGCTCAAAGTTGAAATCGATATCAACTGCAATTTGTCCATTCGTTCTTCACTGTGGCTAAGACCAAAAAATTTTGACATGATGCCTCTATCTGTTCAACCATCATGCTGAGGTTACAATGTTTTAACATTCTAATTATAGCTAAAATTACCCTTATGATTTGATTTAGCACTCTCCTTCCAACAAGCGTCCCTTTCTAATAAACTCTCCTTCTTGAGTGTCTGGTAATAAGGGCACCTATTTCAATAAGCGCCTCCTTTCAATAAGCACCCCTCTTGCAAAAGTAACAATGATAATCTTGACATAGAATAGACTGACTAGACAAGTAAATTATGTAGTCTCCTTTCTCGTCTGAAAATAATATTGAAGAAATTGACTTGGAATAGACAAGCAAATGCTATTCTGGCTGTGCGGACCCGTATCGTTACTATTGTTGTTGATAGTTTCTGTTCTTGTTCATTTAGGTGCTTCCCCACTCTCCCTTAAAGTGCCCTCTCTCTAAAAAGCGCCCTCCCTTAAGTTAATAAACGTAAATTAGCGCCCGAACGCTAAATCGAATTATTTACGGTAGTAGTAAAAGCGAAAAAGATTATAGCTAGAAACCATTTCAAGTAATATCTCGGAAAAAATTCACAATTACCTTTGAAATTCAAGCACGGGCATGTGCAGTAGTTGATTAAAATCATGAATTTTTTTTGAGGACAGTCTGTTATGTTTTGGACCTTTTATAGAATATCCAGTTTGCGTTCTCAGTTAATTCTTTAACAAACATTTCAGTGTTCAAGTATTTAGCAGGGCAGTGCTAATTGGGGACACTGTAAATGGGAGCAACTGCCATGCCAAATGGAACTTAAACATTTTAAAAACCCCAACTGGTGGGAGGCTCACCAGCTGGCTATTCACAAGCGTTGCTGAGATTTGAACACGGGACTGATTGGGAAACAAATTCAGTAGTCAGAGAGGAAGGCTTGAACCCAAGACCTCCGGATTACAAGTTCAGAGCCCTAACCACTCGGCTACACCCTCCTTCTGATGTGCTCGTAATAACACTTTTCTTTACATCAATGTTTTTCTCCAACATTAAGGGCAACAGTGCAGATGACGACAATTCGATCACTAGTGTGGACGCAGTCGGATTGGGCGACGCTTCCTTGTATGAAGCTTACTTCGTTTGCATCACCATCTCTGGTCAGAGAACCTTGATCGAGTACGGTAAAAGTAAAGGCACCCGAGATACCGGAAATGTATACCTCACAATGATCGATAAGAACAGGGATTTTGAAGTCCAATTTTACGCTTTTGGAAACAAAAATGAAGCAGCAAAAATCATGGATGCTCATATCGTATCACGCAAGCGAACTCAGATAACTTGCAAAGGCAGCACCGTAAAAGATGCTCAAGAGAACTTGTGCGGACAGGGTTGCCACAGAACTTGTGATCCATTTGAAGGTAGCGCGCTTTTTTATTACCAAGGGTTCATATTAAATAATTGGTGTTTTGTTAGGCCTAGAATAACCATAGTTTTTGCCTCCTCCCTGACTTTGACCCTTAAAAGTTTCGTATCCATTCTTCTAAAACAAAATATTAAAAAAATACAGACCTCAATCTACTAGGATTTAGGACCAGGAGTTTTTGAAACGGTCGAGAACTTGATTGTAGCAAAAACGTTCAAGCACCATTTACATCTGAAACGCCCTAAGCCAACCGTACTTGTCCCTCTTGTGACGTCATCACCTTTTACATCGAGGATGACTTTGATAAGTTATGCACAATGAAAAATCTTCCAAAGAGTGTCCGAATAAGAATGATTCCCTGAAATGGGCGAGAGAGGAAGAGAAGCAAAAGGAGCGGGGAGAAAAAAAAAAAAGAATTGAAAAGTGAAAGTCGAATTTGATCTATCTTTGTTCCTTCAAAAAGATTCTCTCTCTTTGTCCCAGACTGAAAGGAAAGATTAGTTTCCAATTTGCAAGCAACGTTTTAGGCAGTTTCTCAGCAGTTCGTCGGGGTGGCAGGCTAAAAAAGGCTTTATTAGTTTCAAACGGAACTTTTTGGTCAAAAATCCGTCAATGGGTTATTGTCCCATTTTTCCAGATAGTATGCTTTGTTAATTTTTCTGTGGTAATATTTTTCGAATATGATCACTTGGTACTCCTCTACCGGGCAATTGCCGTTTTGTAATACAAGCATAAGTGAAATTGATATTATCGGCCAAGAGGATTTTGCCATCAAGTGAACTTAAAACGCATTATTGTTGCTAAAATCTGAAGTCAAAAGTAAAAAGTAAAAAGTAAAGGGCTGTAAACAAGCCATAAATGAAGCAATTACTGCTAGGATAGGGTGAGAACTAGCCTGCAAGAACAGACACCTATTCACCCCCGGCTGAAAGCAAAGCCGGGAAAAGGCACCTGCTCTCGCAGGCTATGTGAGGATGAGTTTAAAATGCAAATTGCAAGTAGAGTTTTCAAAAGGTAATGAGACAAAACATTAGTGCGAGCACAACAGCTGTTCAAGGAAAACTGGCTCTAATCGTCCAACTTACTTGGTAACTCAGTTTCCCCTGGTGGCCCTGTTGTTCTTTCTCTGTCGTTTTCGCAATTAGATTTACAGAACATCGCAGCATCAAAACGTCTTGGAGAATGCACACAGCAATTAAATGTTAATGGGACACTGCTCTGTCGAGAAAAATAAACTAAAATGGGTGAGTGAGTGATTGAGCGAGCTTTTAAATGAACAAGGGGCTGAAAATTTGGTGAGTGGCGAACTACAACAAACTGATCGATGGACAAACTGGCTAATTTACTACTGACTAATCCACTGACACATAGACTGTAAGATTGTCAGATTGACCGTCATGCTGACTGAAGGCTGACTGACTGTTCCATTGTGTACCAGACTGAATTACAACAAAGTGTCTGATCTATATATCAATGTGAATTGCGAAAGTACAGCTATGTATAACTATGTATATGTGTTTCCAGGCTGTTCCAGAAAGAACGACGATAAAACGTGTTACAAGTGCCGTGTGGTGAAGAAAGCCGGTGAAAATCAATGTCTGGATGAATGTGTGTCACCAAACATGATAAACAAGGCCAAAGAATGTGTGGGTGAGTATCTTTATCTGCCTTTTAACGATTAGAATACATTATACATACACTTTCATTCGGTTATTGTTGGTGGCTAGCTGGGGCGCCGAGGGGAATGGTTTTTGTCCCGATTACATCAGCGAGGCACTTGGAACAAGATAAGAGGATGAAGGTAATTCTCCCACAAAAAAGACGAAATATTTGAAAGAAGTTCCTGTACGCAAGGTGCCATTTTCTTCGTTTGCACAATTCCATGCCTTTACCCTACTCCCTTAAACTAAACAAGACAGATTTCGATTGGTTTGTTTGTTGCCTAAACAATTGACAGAATTAGAGAACAATAACAAAAAAAGGTATGGGAGGAAGAGGAAAAAGTGTCTTCCATGCGGAACATGCGCGACCGGTTTTGGCCGGAGTCAATGGGTGAACGAAAAGGTCTTGAACTGGTCTGCTCAGGGACTGGGAGCCACTTTTGGACGAGGCATGGTTGAGTCCAAAATTAAAGAATGTTAAAGTTTATAAACAATGAAAGGACGTTTTCTTTGGTGTTACGCTGTTGAAGTAGCTTGAAGTGTTTTGATGCAGTTTCTTTCCAGAAGGATTTTGTAAAGCTGTTTCAGGCGCAATTGCACGTCGTAACTTTTTTCAGGAGAAAAAACGAGGCTAAAGTAAGAAAGGGAAAAGTTTTCTTCTAATCGCGCAATTTGCAATGATATGAGCTACTAATGCTGTTGTTTAATAAATAAATAAATAAATAAATAAAATAAAAATAAATAAATAATAAACATTTTAATACCCAGGAAGGGTTACAAACAGCTGTTAATGAAGTCTTGAAAGCTTCTTTGTTTTATCTCGTAAAGGAAAGTTACTGAGCAAGGAAAAAACTGAAAGTTTCAACTTGATGACACTCTCCTTGCTGATCATTTTTGCCTCCTTAAAATACTTGATACCGTGTCCGTTATTTGAAAATATTTTTTATTGGTAGCTCATTAGCTTCCTTAGACACCGAAATTTCTTTCGTCATTCAATGGGACTGGTGTTGCGGGGCGACAAAATAATTGTTGAACTACCGTCAACGGAAAAAGAAAATAATTTCGGCAAACGAAAAATGCGAGATTTGTATTACACGGGGCAATTTTTGTTTGCAAATTGAATCGTTGTGTAGAGTATTTTAACAACACCTTTAAAGTTGGTTCTTATGAATGTCCATATATGTTAATGAGATACTGGAAAGCTTCACACTGACTACTCTCCTATGTAAAAGGCGACGTTAACGAAGTTCTAAAGGTATTTCGCGCAGGGTGCTTATAGAAAATGTCTGTCTCAAATTCACAGAAAATCACAGAATCCTATTTCGTGTGCGACAAAAAATTATTCTGTTATGAAATCAACATTCCTCAAAGTTGTTGTTTGTTATATTGACAGAATCCTATGACTTAATAGTCGAACAAGGGAAGCAGCTTGTCCACAACAATGTACTACCGGGAGCAGAAGAGTACACCATTTGCTTTTGGCTGCGACTAGAGAAAGACTGGGAAGCCCTTCCTGATGGTTTCCAAGCTGATATTTTGCTGATGCATGCTACGATGAGGACAGTTGAGGGGGAAGACTTTCCTGTCGAATATAGTCTGAGGGACACAGGAAACCCTTCAAGTCCTTTTCTATTGAGATATCTCTGGAACGATTATGCAGAATGGAAAATGTAAGTTTGACGTTTTCGAAATAAAGCTGCATTTACACAACATCCATTTTGGGCACGGCACTCCTAAATTATGGTACGCCGGCCTAATTATTCTAAGGGACGGCATGTACACGGTATTTACACAGCGAATTTGTTTCGAGTTCATTGCATGTTCATTTCTTGAGTGGCACTCATAATGACAAGAAAGAGCACCCTTAGTTGTAAGCCCCTTGGCCTATACATCAACGTCTTTCAGCATCCCCGCAGGCGAGCGCAGACTATCCAGTACGTTTGCGTCTGGCACTTTTATGGTTTGTGAGGTTAAGAAAACAGAGAAGAATGATATATATTTCCCATGAAACGAGTCGATCAAAGTTTCTGATCCTCCGTAAGGTGCAAAAACAACAATTTGTACGTATGCAAACGATTCTAGGCTGCATTAATCCTCCAAGAACGAGGGAACTATGGATGCGTCTTCATTCATTGGCCTGGTACGACATGGCTGAGGCATGTTTTACTCAAGAGCAGTGGTACTCAAATTTTAGAGTGACAATAACAACATTCGCGTACATTCTTCGCTTGATTCTCGGGAACTCTTGCAGTTCTCTATCGAGAACTGTATACTTTCTTCCGACCACGGGTCGAAGTTTAAATACGCGAGCCCATTTTTTGGCGGGCCGAGACTACCTCCGGAGGTGATCTCGGCCCGCCTAAATTTTATGTACGCGAGCCGATGCAATTTTCATTTACATAGCATTTATAAATTAGGAGTGCCGTACCTTAAAATATGAGCCGGCGTACCATAATATCAGGAGTGCCGTGCCCCAAATGGGCACGAGGTGTCCAAACAGTTTCAACATTCCAATTCAACATTGCTTAGCATTGTTGAATTCAACATGTTACACACGTTTGCCCATCCTGTCGAATGATGTTGAATTATGTAAATTGGTGTTTCCTGCACGCACTTATGTGTTCAACATTGCAGCTTATGCTAGCCTAACAACTCAACATTAGCCGTAGTTACACAAGTCAACTTTACCTTGGTAAATACGAGGTCTACCTGGGGAAAGCTGCATTTTCCCTTGAAACCGATTTCACCTCGAGGAAATTTACCAAGGTAAATGTTCATGGTGAATTGGCTGAGAACAATAGAATATGCCCTAAGTAAAACCCTATGTGGATTGAAGGGTCGTTTGGTGTCCCCATGTAAACCTACCAATGAGAAGCCGAGTTTTGGACTCTGCACGCGCAATGCGTGATCAGCTAGTTCATGTGACGTCCTTGTGTAAAAAATTCAAGATGGCTTCTTGAAAAAAGCTGGAAGTCTTAAATTTTAACGAAACCTGAGGTTTACAGTACGTTTTGTGTTACGTGTATTTTTACTTCTCAGAAATGTAACTGATATTTGGTAGCGTATCCGTTTAATTGGAAATGGTTTCTTCATCTTCTTATTTGGTTGATAAAGAAAAACATAACGAATGAGAGAACTAAGCGTCGGCGTAACAGTAAAGAATGACGGAGAAATACACAATACTCTCTCAATTGTCCCTGTTTTTTCCCGCGAAAGTTACCCAGCCAGAAAAAATCCCTTGGTACATGTAACCTTTATTACCCAGTGTAACAACAGCAACTGTTTATTACACTTGAGAACAAAAAAAAGATCGTCGATGTTGGATCAAAAGTTTGATGGCAATCAAATTTCGTCGGACACTTTTTAGCATCATTCGCCATCATCCAACATCATTCAACAGGGTGGCCAAACCATTTATGTACAGGATTGAACTCTGCAACGAATTTTACGATTTTTCGTTATGGTACGATTTTTCGTTTCAAAGTAGCGAGATTAACAAAGTTTACGTTTTTTGCGATTTTTTGCTTCAGACAAACAAGATTTACAAATTTTACGTTTTAGCGATTTTTCGCGCTGTGTTGCGATTTGTCGCAGTTGTTTGTCTTGCTAATTGCCTGATGACAACAGAGGCTAGTCGGCTAGCAGATTTTACAAAATTTGCGAAATTTCGAAGCCTGAACGATTTTCGCGTTGTGTTGTAATTTTTCGCAGTCTTTTGTCTTGCTAATTGCCTCATGACAACAGAGGCTAGTCGGCTAGCAGATTTTACAAAATTTACGAAATTTCGAAGCCTGAACGATTTTCGCGCTGTGTTGCGATTTTTCGCAGTCTTTTGTCTTACTAATTGCCTCATGACAAGTCGGCTAGAAGATTTTACAAAATTCGTGAAATTTCGCAACCTCAACGATTGTTTACGCTCTTTTCTGATTTTTAACAGTCTTTAGTCTTTCGTCTCGTGAACCTATGAATATCCCTCGTTGTGAATGCTCCTAGCGCGAAATGTACTGGTGAATCTGTGAATATCCCTCGTTTGAAAAGCGCCTTAAGCGCAAGAGCACTTAGCGCGAGATATAACATGAATCTATAAATATCCCTCTTTGCATGTTTCTCGCTGTGTTCGATTTTCAGTTTTCAAATCTATCAAAATCTATGAATCCGTCGTTCTAGAAGCATCAAGGGCGAGATATAAAAGGTATAGCGAACGAGATAACACAGAAATGAATTAAATATCTTGTTCTTTAAGCTCCCAGCGCAAAATATAACATGGCTCCATGAATATACCTCGTTCTAAAAGCACCTAGCGCGAGTATTCCTCGTTCTAAAAGCAATAGAGCGCGACATATAATAGAATCTATAAATATCCCTCTTGTTTCGCGCTGTGTTCGATTTTCAGTTTCACATCTATCAAAATCTATGAATCCTTCGTTCTAAAAGCATCAAGGGCGAGATATAGAAGGCGTAGCGAGCGAGATCTCACAGAAATTTATGAATATACCTCGTTCTTTAAGTTCCTAGCGCGAAATATAACATGGCTCTATGATTATCCCTCGTTCTAAAAGCATCTAGCGCGAGATAAAACCGTAAAAGCTATAATATCCCTCGTTCTAAGTGCATCTAGCGAGATATTACAGAAATTTAAAACTATTCCTCGTTCTTTAAGCTCCTAGCCAGAGATTTAACGTGGCTATGAATATCCCTCGTTATAAATTAAAAGCACCTAGCGCCAGATATAACAGGAATCTACGAAATATCCCTCGTTCTCTGAGGGTGGATGTGGGGGGGAATGGGCGAGATCCATCCATCCATCCTGGTAACTTGGTATCAAGATACCAATAGTGCAAGCACGTCCGGCCACTGAGTCCTATTAGCCGCTGAATGGGGGAGAAATGGGGCGATTTTTGCCCCAGTCTCTCTCAAGCATCACAATGCCTTACGGCCTGGCAGATCTAACAAGTAGAAGTGTTCGCCATGTTCGGTACATTTATTTACACTTCAATCAGTAGCAAAAGTTTAGCCATTTCAAGTGTAACAAAAGCCATCTAAAGGAACAAGAAAAACC
>Ga0126336_10001408_pt1 | contig 12467 bp, 6 predicted proteins | sample SidCmetagenome_FD_92530 | JGI IMG/M metagenome (GOLD analysis project Ga0126336, IMG submission 92530) | Coral microbial communities from El Islote,Puerto Morelos, Mexico - Siderastrea C C metagenome | ecosystem: Host-associated > Invertebrates > Cnidaria > Coral | place: El Islote,Puerto... | reverse complement strand
TCCCATCGCTTTTATGAGATTAGACTCTTTATTAGTTCTCATATTGTTCTGCAAGCACTTGTTGAGTGTAGACCCAACGTAGTATTGGCAGAAAACATCCTGTTTTTTTTTGTTGTTGTTGTTTTTTTTTTTTTTTTTTTTTACTTTCTCCTTTGTTTCCTATATTAAAATTATAAAAAAGATTTCGAGATTTAGTAGCATTTTGGATTTTCCATTTTCATATGATTTAGGATTTTATTTACAGTTTTTAGGATTTACCTTTTTAGTTTCGTTGTTCCCAGTGAGTGTACAGCCACACGGCATGTAATCATCATCGTCATCGTCAGAGCGGTTTTTAACTGAATGTCGAAAGTAAGTCGAGTGTTGTTTTGGTTTTGCTTTACTTCGCTCTGTAATTGGTTAAAAAATCTCGCGCCACTTTCTCGACCAATCAGAAGTAAAACTCAAACCAATCGCTACTTGCTCGCACGCGTTTTCCCACGCTTGGCGCCGATTACATGTATTTGTTTCGAGTTCTGATTGGTTCATTGTGTAATTTGTGTCCGCTGTGATTGGCTGGGGTAATTAATTTGGTTTCGGTTTTACGACACTCATTTGAAAAGCGCTCTATTATCATCCTCATAATTAAATTTGTCACTGTAGGCATCATATCTTGGCTTATGCAGCCTGTGTTCGCCATGGTCTCGTACCTAATCTGTTGGACGGTGGACGTAAGCCTCGCTATAACTGTAGGGACGCTTCTTGGTGGTGGCTGCAGTGTATTCAGGATTATTGCTCCATGGCCCCGGATGGAGTCAAGATCCTTTCTGACCCAGTGTCCCGGATTTTCCCGTCAGACTGTGCACAGCCCCAACCAGCAGGCAAACATGTAGGTTAACTCTATTTTCCCTGAACTATAAATACAAAAGTTTGTAAATTTGTCTAGTTTTATTGTATCCATTAGTTGTTGTGAATGTTGCTATCTACCGATCTTTCTGTTTGAAAAAAAAAACAGCTGTTTGTTATCTAAAAGTGAGCGATTGATAAAGAAGTGATTAGGTCGGAAATGTTTTGAAGATAAAGTATTACGTATAAATTGTTCAACCAGCTTTCCTTAATCGTAAACTTCCCAAAGTAACGACCTTCCAAAAGTAGCGATAAAACTTGACAGTTATGAGTAAATTTCGAAGTGGCGTTAGCTTATAAAGTAACTTTGCTTTCAGTACAAAAAACCGTCTACAAATACGTTTTATACCATTTATAATGTAGGCGAGGACTACAAAAAATCAGGGTGATGTCTTCGATAGTACCTCTTTCAATAAGAATGGTAGATATGTTTTCTTATTTGTCATTGTTTTACTTAATTGAATTGGCGCATGTAGACTTTTTTGCTACCCCAAGGTTGAGAACATCCAAAAGCAACTACCCACAGAAAGAAGCGGTAGAAAATGAGTTCCTAAGTGACGGGGGTAGTTATTTTCGGAATTTTACGATGTGAAGTACGAAGTCATCGTCCATCTTCCCTCAAACAATGCGTCAAACAAAACTTATCAGAGGTTAAAGCACAAGCAAAGTGACTCTACCTGGATGATGGCTGAGCAGTTTTTGAATAAAGGTCTCGTTAACCCAAAGACAACAGTTTGGAAATTACCTTCAAGTGAGAGCACGAACAATCGGAGCAGCCTTTCCAATAGCCTCCCACGCAGTCGTTTTTAGGAGAGTCGCAGTTCACTCCCTAAAAACGACTACGTGGGAGGCTACGTTTCCAACCGCAATACCAAAAGTGAATTCTTTCTCCACTTGTTCGTTTTAGGATCAGCCACTTTATGACGTCATCCAGGAGGTAATGCAGCGTCATTTTATTGGCATTAGATTCCGTGAGCGGGGAGCTGGGCCGGATCTGGACAGTCACATGACTAATGCTGGGTTCAGTGTCACCGCTGGTGTTCGTGAGAGCACTGGGTTCGTGTTTGGCGGGAATCGGTGGAATGCTGGCACATGGATGGACAAAGTTGGCGAATCACATAAAGCAGCTAACTTTGGAGTGCCGGCCACTCCCAGGTAAGTATTCTATTACAAAAAATCGGCTTTCGATTCCATTTACTGACAAACTAACGTTATCTGCGTTGAAGTTTCGGGTGGAAGTTCAGAGTGGTCATATGCTCGAGGCTAGGTTCAACGCATTAGCCGCATTTCTCTTAGAGGACGTCAGTGTCGTCTCAGACGTCTTAGCCGTCTAGCATAAATACGGTTTTCAGGTGGACGACTTAGACGTCCAGACGTCTTTGACGTCTTTTGCTAAGGCCTGGTTCTAACGTCGAACTTTACATGTGCCGAACCAAATAATTAGGTTCGGCGCATCTAAAGTTCGACGTATGAATCAATTAAGTTCGGCAGATTTGTATTTGGGTCGACCCTGCCGTTCTATTCGACTGCGCAAGTCGAATAGAACGGCTTAAGTTCGACTTTGATTCAGACGTCGAACTTTATTTACATGTAAAGTTCGACGTCAACAGTCACCCTTAGTACACGTCTTTATCGGGACGGCCTTGTGAAAAATCACCCCCAACATCAACATCGCACTATCTCATACCTAGTCCTCCCATTTTAGAAAATAGTGCGCATCTGAATCTAATGTTCTAGTTGGACGTCCCTAAGTACGTCTTCGTTGTTTCACTAGAAAGCCTGATGAACAGATGTCAAAGCCGTCTTGACGTCTATGGTGTCCTCTAATAAATACGGTCACTGTCGTGTTGTTTCCTTACACAAGGTTACTCTACATTGTGTCTGTATACCCTGGTTTATAAATGGGTTTTGGCGATAACGTGCTGGGGGCCTCCCTGCGACAGACTAGCATCCCATCCTGAGGAGTGGTAATAATCGCTGTTGCCGCACGTTGCTCATGACGTTACGATTAAGGATTGCAATCATTTCATTTAACTTAACTTAATCTAAGTAATCCAGCATGTGTGGATAGTTTTGAGGCCAGAATCTTTTTCCAGATCGTTTGCTCCTTGCAGTGATCTTTCAGAGTGGACAACTGACAATCATGGATTGGTCTTTTTTTAAGTTTTTGTTCCAGCTGGAATGAAAGTGTAAACCATCTGGATTGCTAAAATCAAACACTAAAGTGACTAAATGGAGCACTACCTTTAGTGCGTCATTTATCTTAAAATCTTATTCTAGTGTTTTGTAGGTAATAAAGGCATTTTGAAATTTGTATGTCCAGACTTTAAAAAATCGTTTTGTTGTGTAACGCTAAGGTGGCTATAAACATCATGATGTTTGTTTCAGAGACGGAAGCGCTGTCGAGATCGTAGGTCTTTGTAAATCAACTGTGCGCTGGTTATCTGAGTTGTGCGAGCAGAAGATGTTCCCGTATGCCGGCGTGTCCAAGCTTCAAGATGGTGCGTTGTTCCCAACAGTTTTAGATTAACGCTATCCACCTATACATACGCTTCTTTATGGGTGAAATAATTACACAAGAAGCCACAAAACTTGACTTGTGGAACAAGCTGAGCCAAGACCAGGAATACTCACTTTGCTGACAGACTGAAAGCAGAGGAAATATTTTTCTGTATGAAAACTTTGCCTCTGACCAACCTACCTTGGGCAACTCGAAAACATTTACTCCTCTGTAAGCACGAACATTCCTTTACTTGCTGGAATAAAATATCTGGGTCAAATTTCCTGGCTGTGTGATAAACGAGAAGGAACTGGAACAAGCAAAATCGCACGTGATTAAGGGCGGCGCCTCCTAATACAGATGTATTTTTGCGAAGGTTATGACTATGGGGGAAAAGTAGATTTTAGCAAGGGTTATTGGAATCCAAAAAGAAAAATTTGGGTAACCACGCATTTTTCAGAGATAATTAAGCAACCATAACTCTAAAAAAGCGTTAAAATACAAAGAATGTATGGCAATTTCTTTCCAAACTTAAGCTCAATTATCTCTGAAAAATGCGTGGTTACTCCCAACTTTCTTTTTGGATTCTGATAGCCCTTGCTAAGATCTGCTTTTTCCACATAGTCATAAACCGCGCAAAAATATCGTTGTATTAGTGAGCAAATTCCTTAAGAAATCCGAATATCCCGAGATGCGCAGAACGTATGCGCAGTAACAAAAGGAGGCACCGTCCTTAATTGACATGAAATTTGAAGGATTTTTTGTGTGCTCGAACACAACTCTAAGAACTCAACAGACATCTTGGATTATATCGGAAAATCTCTGGAATTCTAAGGGACTTTTCTCTCGTCTGTTTTCAGATTTTGTTGTCATTAAAGAGTATGGTCATTATATCAGGCTGAGTAGTGTAGTGGCCAGCTAGGTTATTTGATAAGTGAGTCGTTTGTGACATACGTCCAGTGTATTAATGTGACTTGTTTTGCCAGGTTTTCCAGTAGAGTTGTCGTACAAGGAATGGGCTTTGAGGATTGACAAAGCGTTTGAAGAGAACTTCTGGATTCCCGAGGAAACTAAAGTTAAAGATCAGCAAGAAGATGAGGCAAAACTTATCCATAGACGAGGCATCTACAAAGACACTGTTGATGCAAGCCACAGATTTGCTGATTACCAGCTCAGACCGAACTTATGTGTTGCCATGGCTGTGGTGAGAGTTTGTTCTCAGTGTTCTTAATAATGCGATAGGGCTCCGTTCAGATGTAGTAGAGCGGTATTGTGACCGTGGTACCAATCAGAATTTCTGTTTTTAATGCAGAATTTGTAAGACAATGTGTTTTTAGAGGAAATATGCAATAATGTAAGAGAAGACTCGTAAGAGCTCGGTGAAGTAAGCTAACCCTCTCAAACCTGTTTTTGCTCACACACCATGTTTCCTTTGTTTTTCCATCATGTGAGAGTTTGGAACAGGAAAGTCGAGTAATCAAAGCCGGGTCACCTTTTTCCATTACAGCCTGGTTCGCTTGAGTTTTTGGCCAAAGCATTTTTAGTTTGCCCGATAATTTGTCTGTGCCTAGTGCAAATTGACGAATTAACTGGTTCTTTCAGTTTGACCGCCGAAACCCTCTGTTTGCCCGTAGTTAATTTTCCTCAGCTGTTGCGGTGTCCCTGCCTACCCCCTTCTTTAGTTTAGTTGGTTGAATGTTTTGTTTTCTTTGGCGAAGCTAATAACATAAAATAAAATAAAAGAAAAGAATAAAGATGAGGTATCAGACGGATTATCCATCTCTACTCCGCGATTTATTCTAGGCGTATTGACTGCTAGGCGGATGGTTTGTCTGCAGCAATCATCCGTCTGTAGTATAAATTGAGCCGTGGATTGTCATGTTTTTGATCTGCATTACAGGCTCCAGAAATGTTTGATCCTGAGCATGCGTGGAAGACTTTAGATACGGTGGAGAAAGCTCTTCTTGGTCCACTAGGCATGGCCACGCTGGATCCTAGGTAACCACACAAGCAAGTGTGGGGCACGAGGGCTGGCGTATTTTGAAAGCTATTGCTCCTTTGTCTAAAAAGCCTTTGTAAGACTTTTACACCCCGCCACATTAAAGAGTGGTTTTTATCGTGTGTCCTTCGCTTTCTCAACCGATTGAAAGTAAAACCATAAGCAATGACGCTCACTACGTTTTGGCCCAGAACCTTCAGCCCAAATGCACTTCTCAATACACTAATCATTACAGCTGTAAATCTCCGGTAACGACGGTTTTTCTTTTCATTGCTATATATGTTTTTTTTTTTATTTTGCTGTGATTGTTATTTGCTTTTGCCTTTATTTACTTTTTTTCTTTGCCCGATTTTTGCTCTTTTTTTTTTAGGGAGAGAGTGTAGGGTGTAATTTAGCAATTGTTTGCACTCTGCTTGCAATTAAGTCTCACTTTTCACGCCAAAAAAAGATACCAAAGCAATGGTGACTTGTTCGCACGCGTGTACCTGCCTTTCAATGTTGCACTGTCAGACCATTGGTACTCAGCTAATTACATAACATTGTTAGAGCGGACTCCTATTGAGCAATCACTCTGGCCAACACAACAGACGCAAATAACCAAATGAACCAATCAGAACTTGAAACAAATACACGTGACCAGCAACAAGTGCGGTAAAACGCGTGCGAACAAGTTCACGATTGAGTTTTGGTTCCACTTCTCATTTGCTGAGAGTATGACGCGTGGTTTTTAACCGCTCACAGAGCGTAGTAGAACACTTTTCGATTGAGTAGACATCTGAGAACCATGAAAACAAAACCAAAATAATAACTCTGCCCAATCACAGCAGGCGCTAACAACCTAAAAAATAAGTGCCTCAGCAGCTGGTGTCAGACTGGAAAGTTTGTGCAAAATAGATCTGTTGCTTTGTTTCATTGTTTCCATTGTCGCTTTTCTCCTTGGCCTTCACGCTTGCCTTGTTCCCTTAACTTAACACTGTTTTTTCCGTCTTCTGCTGTTGTGTTTTCTCTTAACTAGTGACTGGGCTTATGAAGGAGTGTATGATAACTCACAAGACTCGAATTCATTCAAGAGCGCCAAGGGATTCTCTTACCATCAAGGACCGGTTAGTCTACAATTCTGATAGTTATTTTTGAAAGATATGAACCGCCGACGAAACATTGCTTCTCTGTTACGTGGGGTTACTGTGTGAGGGCTCGAGAATATGCGTTACGGGACCCCTAACCACGTTTCCTGCGAATGGTGCAACCGGATCAACTCAAGTTCACTAAGGGTTCTTTTTTAATTCCCTATTTTCATTATTAAGTCCCAGTTGCTAAATCCTAATTCTTTTGACTAAAAAGCCTTTTTGGCAGGCTTTTGACTAAAAAGTTCATTTTTCAAAAACACGTTTACAGGAACTTCTTAAAAACTCTTCTTCACAGTCTGCACCCAGAATTTGTCAGTGTTCTACATATACGCCTTACCACTCCACCAAGCACAGAATATCTTCATAGCGAAGTGTCACTTTGGTCGGGAAAAACTGTACCGCCTCCTTGTGGAAAATGAATTTACATGTAAAATATTTTTGTGCGTTATGAAATGGAAGAAAAAGCTACAGATGTTTCTAGTCTACTGACTCTTAAATTGCAATTGCGCGGCAATCTACGCTAGTTATTTGAGTCAGTTTAATAGCCAAATTTCGATATATTAAAATTCAACTTAAAACAATAGACATCACTACGAGGCTTAGGGGAATAATATAAGGATTTATATGGGTTTATTCCCCTAAGCCTCGAAATGATGCCTATTGTTTAAGACTGAATTTTAATATATCGAAATTGGGCTATTGTAAACAGGTGAGAGTAAAGAGCTGGAGGGTGGACTTACATCCTGGAATTTACGACAGTTTAAACAGTCGCCATTCTGTGTTGTTTTCGCAGGAGTGGCTGTGGTGTCTAGGCCCCTTTCTAAGAGCACGGCTGTACTTTGCCAAGAAGCTTCACGGTAAAGAGGGACTTGAGCAGACAATAGTGCGCGTAAAGAGCATTCTAGCAAGACACAAGATGGAGATAAACTCCTCCCCCTGGCGCAGCTTACCAGAGCTTACCAATGCCGGGGGGGCACCGTGCAATGATGGTTGTCCAGCACAGGCATGGTCTATTGGATGCTTGATAGATGTGCTGTACGATATGGACAAGCTAGTTAAAGATGATTAATAATAACCCTATGAAACATTCTTGTAAATATGGCGGTGCAAGGAGGAATATTTAGAGTAGCCATAGGTTTGAGGAGATTCCAACAATTTGGATGAGGCACAGTGTTGTCGAAGGTTGTTGGTTTAAGGCCTGGTCACAACTCAGGCAGCATGTCCGCAGTTCAGACAGTAATTTAACTTGAAAATTTCACTTCCAAGTGAAACGCAGGTCGGAAACCGTTCCTACAGAAAATCTAAACTAAGTTATATTGATTCGCGGTTGTCTACCTTTAGGTACTCAAGTGAATTTTAAAGTAGTAACTCGGATACACAGTCGAAAAAAAAACAGTCGTGTATCAAGTAGATTTTTAGCCTGAGAAAACAGCCGACGTTTCGCGAGGTCGCCACTTGAGCCCTCGCAAAACGACGCCTGAGTAACGAGCGCAGAAATTCCATACTGATGACGTGCACTACCCAGATCTTGGTAGTGCTTCTGATTGGTTGTGCTGGGAGGGAATTTTCTTTCAACCAATCAAAAGCACTACCAAGATCTGGGTAGTGCACGTCATCAGTATGGAATTTCTGCGCTCGTTACTCAGACGTCGTTTTGCGAGGGCTCAAAGTGGGGACCTCGTGAAACGTCGACTGTTTTCTCAGGCTAGTAGATTTTAAGGGTGAATAGGCCGTTGCTTAATCTTACGGTATTCACATTTACGACTGCGTAGCCATGTATCCACTACCTTACTTTTTCAAGTGCCAAGTTGTTGTTTAGTTGACCCACTATATTTATCTTGCCATGTCTGCTCCTTTTTGAAATGGCAGAAGAAATGCAAACTAGTGTAGTTTAGGCTATAAAAATTATATATGTCTTTCTTTTTGCTACTTGGTATGTGCAACGCATTTTAAATTATGTCCTTCAAAAAAGGACTAAGGTACCGTTATGAAGACTGCTTCAGCGCTATTGATGTTTAGGTACAGCTTATCGTATGGTTTTACAGATACTCAATGCGGACATTTTATGACCTCGGGGCGAGGAAAATACGAACAATGAGTATTATGACCGCCAATATTAAATGTGAAACCGTAGAATAAGGTGTTTTCGTTAGTATACTTCACTTTTGCCGTGATTTAGTTCAAATGCAAACCCGATCCTACAATGTAAGACGCTGTCTTACGTGGTCTCCTGTCCTTGTTATGGTGAGATGGCGTAGCTGTGGGATAATAAAGTGCGCGATTTCGTTCTACGTTTAAGGTGTATAATTATTATCATTATTATTATTATTATTATTATTATTATTATTATTATTATTATTGTTATTATTATTTTAATGAGCATTTCTTGATTAGTGGAAAGGGGTTTAAAAAATGATTTTCCAGGGTCTGAAAACACCACAGTGGTGAAAACAACTGAACTACAAACCAACAAGAATGTTCAAAACTGAGACGATTATAAACGATCAGCCAATTAATTTGTCAGTATAAGGCGTGCTTGTAATTTTAGAATGTTCCTCGGTCAGCCGAGTTTTGGTAGCTCAAGTATTCCCTTGATTCATGTTCAGTCCTATTATTCAGTCCTATGTCTGAAGTGAAAGAAAGGTTCTTGAAAAGCAAAGAAATGCTGTCATCATTTAATAAGACTAATAAACTTGATTTGTTCGTCACACACAGTTTTTTTTTTTTTTTTTTACATTCTCTCTTATAAGGTGAACATTCCACGAGTAATGGAGACTTCGAACGAATTTTAAACCTAACAGTTATACCCTTGCAATTGTTGGACTTCCTTCAGCCAATGAAAAATTTGCCAACATTGCTATATAGTTTGTCTTAAATAAGACATATTATCTTGAGGAACCAGCAATAAATTACCTTAACAGACTGGTTTCACCCTTGTCACCTTTATCGTAATGTAATTTTTATGCGACTGTTGGGTCTCGTTTTAAATATAGAAAATCCCTGAAAACCCGATTGCCAAATAAAAATGATAAAATAGCAACTTTTAAAACCAAACAAACAACAGACTATTTGAATAATATTGTCAGAGAAACGGCACTGTTCAAGCAGAAATTTGTTTTTTTATTCTCTGACCAGCCGAAATTATGGCCGGTTTCAACTTTCAGACCTTCTGTTCTCCAATGTTTGACTTAAAATAACATTTCCCTGACCCCCATAATGCAGGAACCGGCCTTAACTCGTTTTACGGTCTTCCTTCAGCCTTAGACAACAGAAAGATTTTTGGCTCTTATTTCATGCAAAACGTTTTCATCCCTTCTTTTGTAAGGCCGTTTTAGTCACGATTCACAGTAATTGCAACTGAACTTTACCACAATAAGGGACAACACGAGGGACAGAGAGAAGGCAGGAAAACTCTAGAGCATTTTTTTTAAATTCAGTTTGTCCACGTATACAGAAACATACCAGACAAAAACAAAACACCTTTAAAAAAAACTAACGTTACCATAGAAATCAACATGTGAATTTCAGACTTTTGAAAGCTTCAAAATTTGCTTAATACCGATAAAGCAAAAAAATAATTTTTAAAGTTATTCATCGATATCGAGCTCTGTGATATATCGTGACGATCATGCGGGACGACCACCTAATAAATCAGTCAGGAGAATGTTATGACGCTACTGAGTAATTTAAAAGTGTTCGTTCGGTCCTATAAACGCAAAAAGTAACGACACAGGCTTACAGTGCTTTCTTGGTCCGACGGCATCCAGATTTCGCTGCTCCTGTTTACTAAGTACAGGGGTTCGCAAGTGAACGTGTTTGCTAAGCTTTGCTAGTTTGAGATGACACGAAACAAACGAGCATGTTAATTGACAGAAAACACGTACAGTTGAAAGATCACTGATATCAGTTGCATCGGTGAGGAAGTTGTAAGCTTTTTCGTTCTTGTTTTGTTGCTGCAGCGCGTACGTGCTGCACTTTTTGGATTGAGTGAAGCAGGAACATACAATCGTTGCATGATCGTTGGACGTTGCCAAAATCTAAGGAGCGCTCAAAGAAAAATGCTTGAAATGTCATTAACTTTTTTTTTCAGAATGTTTCAAAAAAGATTCTTTAGCTGAAAATTTAAGCTGCAGGAAATTACCTTTTTCCCGAACTTTCGAGCTGCTGTTGGCTTTCCGAAAATGCTAACTTGACCTGGTTTCACAAATGAGATACTTAAACTGTATTCAAATGCAAACGTCCGTCTTGCCCTCTCTGGCACCTACGGAAAATAATAAAACAGATTTTCTTCCTTCAGTGGAAGGAGTTGCACGGTTGACCAGCAGATCATTACGTGATTTTTGTTTGCTCGTTAGAAAGAAGATCTGAGTGACACTCTTTGGTTTGAGTAACGTACGAAATAGCGAGTCAGAGGTTTCAGTTTAGTTCACTCATAATTGTTGGACTTCCTTCAGCCAAAAAAGAAGAAAAATTGACCAACCTTGCTATAAGGTTTGTACTCTGATATTTATGTAACTGTATACAAATAAACCATCCCCACACCTCTGCCTGCCTTTTATCCCTTACCAGTGCCTACGGAAAACGTGTAACAGTTTTTCAGTTTGTGGACAGACAGTTGTGAGGCACAATGTCACATTTGCTTATAGGAATTAAAATATGATAGCTATAGGTAAGCACGGGTCTGGAGAACTGAATTCACGGCGACTTAGTGGGCCAGTATATTCACCGTTTTTAGACTTTAACTGCTGTCACAAGTCTTGTAAGTGAACGCGTTTTCCAGTTTTGGTCTCACTTGACTCGAACAAGGATGTTTGCAAAAAAACTTTAACCCATCTTTGTGGAAGTGTAAAATTTATCATAAAATGGCAATAATAAGCGATGCTCACGTATCACGGGTTGCTTCTCGAAACACGAGTAGATGAAAGCGGTAGACGGAAGACGGATTAAAAACGAAATCCCAAACTAATATTTGTTTTATCATCAATACTAAGGCATACTATCTTGAGAACCACTAAATAAATAAATAAATAAATAAATAAGTAAATAAATAATATGAAAGACTGGTTAGGCCCTTAACATCGTACAGTTTTTGTCAAATTTTATTTTCTTGCGATTGTTGGGGCTTTGGGCGACCGTTGGGACTTGTTTTAGGTATAGGAAATCCAAACCCAATTGCCAAATAATTATCATAAAATAGCAACTTTTGGAACCAAACACCAAAAGAATATCTATTTCAAGCGCAGTCAAACTTGCGATTTCTGTTTACTTCGCTCGTCACAGCTGACTGAATTAGCCACTTGGACACCTGATCGGTAACGTTTTGGTTTTGAACTTTAAAGCTTTATTTCTACCTAAATCTTTATTCCCTTGATCCCCATAATGCGGTAACCGCTTTTAAAAATGTTTTTAGAGTAAATAAAAAAATTCAATTGTTGGTCACCCGCTGCAAAAAGCCTTTTTTTTCTCGATCCTTACTGTCAGGCATTCTTAAGACCTGTTTGGAACTGACTTTTGGGTCTGAGTAGCGCATGAATTAGCGATTCAGAGGGCCCAGTGTATCCCCCAGGGGTTACTCTCTACATGCCAATAAAGAAAAAAACAGAATATTTAAAGGAAGTGATCGCAAAAAAGCGATCCTCCGTAATCGTCTGCGATCATCACGCGGGACGTCCAGAGGCGTATTGTTTCCCTAAAAAAAAGGTATAGTCGCACACGAGCCAAGGAGGCCCACACGGCCGGAACTTATCCCTGTTTTTTTTAGAATGAAGCAACTGAGGGTATTGCTACTCCCCCCTGGATGGAATGCTTAGGGAAGGTACGTTTTTTCTTGGGGGGGGGAGGGCTGGGGCCTCAGAGGGGAGGGTCATCGATGAAAGTGAGCACCAAAAGGGGAGGGCCATACCTCATGTGAGCTATTCAAGGGAGGGTCACACATCTTTTCCGGAATTTTTTAATG
>Ga0126336_10001407_pt1 | contig 12468 bp, 7 predicted proteins | sample SidCmetagenome_FD_92530 | JGI IMG/M metagenome (GOLD analysis project Ga0126336, IMG submission 92530) | Coral microbial communities from El Islote,Puerto Morelos, Mexico - Siderastrea C C metagenome | ecosystem: Host-associated > Invertebrates > Cnidaria > Coral | place: El Islote,Puerto... | reverse complement strand
GTTCCTCGATGAATAGGTCATTGATTCGAACGCTGAGAGCAGAAACAATGGTTATGACATTAATATACACTCGGGACTTGAATGATTGACAGTTTTGCATCTTGTTACGCATGCCCTGTACGTTTTTTGGAAGCGAATTTGCATGGTTGATCGACATGTTTCATGGGGCACAAAACCGTAATGACAACATTCAACATGCTTCAAAAGGGACAAGCCAAAATAATGCTCTCAACTGCAACTTTAATTAAACAATTTGGAATAATGTATCTACTGAAGATGTTGAACTCATTTGACCACCACATTCAATCACACAACAAAGTTGTATTTAAGAGTGATGTTGGCTGGGGCGTAAGAGGACATCAGGGAACTCACATGACCACGAAGAGACATACAGTGTAGTGTGGGTCTTATGGACTTGTCTTGTTTGAGCCCATGTCTGATTTTATCCCAAATTAAATTGTTGATTGCATTTCAACATTAATACAGAAATTATATCACTAGAGCCACTAATGTTCCATCAACCCGGCAGCTAGATAATAACAAGTGTATCCAGTTAATGCTGAGACAAAGAGAAATCTAAGTGTTGTAGGTACAACCATGTTGAGTTGCAGCAAGTGAGCAAATATAATGCAATGAATTTGTTTACTGCATGTGTCAGTGAGACATCCACTGAATTAAAGAAATTTAAATTTGGTGATGAAATCCAAGAGGCAAACAAAGAAATCTTAACTGTTAAAATATTCTTTTCTCTTCTAAGTGCTAAGTATATTATTACAAATTATTTGTGCTGGGAGTAAACCAGTTTCATTGTTTATTTTTCAGCTATCCCATTTATCAAGAATCCTGAACAGAATGTTACATTTGAGATGTATTTTCAGAGAGCCTGGCAAGATACATTTTTTCTTTCACTCTACAACTTTCTGATAACAATGTTTTATCATATGCATATCCTTTAAGATGCAACTACACTGTACAGCGTATATATGTAACATTCACTACCATTCAAATGCAAGTTGACAGTCATGACTCAATCCTTGAAACTCATTTCTCGCATCTCAAAATTTCAAGACATTTGAGTTTTGAGACTTGAGAATCAAGGATTGAGAATTAAGAAACAACGAGTTCTTGAAAAGGAAAATTAAAAAGAAGTCTGAGAAAACAATTTTACCTCGATGAATAATAGCCGTTCAAATGCTCAGTTGTCATACAAGCATGACAATATTTTTGTGAATAGCTTTTTTGACCACTTTGGGAAATATCTGGACAATTTCTTTAAAATTAAAAAGTAACTTAAGTGGGTTATGTGTCATTTTTTTCTGGAATAGAACTGTGATGCTCACATCTCATATTTTGACACACTGTGATCTGAGCTACATGTATTTGTACATCACTTGCAAGCTCTGTCTGATTATCTAATTAATTTCTAGAGAGATCAGCCAGCAACGAGTTCATTAGTTTCTCCACTTGAAATTTGCATATTGAGTCTAGAAATGCATGGATCAAGATTTAAGGGACTGTCAACTTACACTTTGGTAGTGCTGTATTACTAATCATGTAGTTCTTTCCAAGTTTTTTTTAAGCCAATTTTTTAACTTCTGTATTGAACATCCCACCACCCCCTCCCCCCCCCAAAAAAAAAGAGAATTATTACTTACACTGTAAAATAAAAATTAATAACGTTCTAAAGGATTCCCTACCATCCATGGATTGCTGGTAAGTAATAATAACTAGTTGTCTTTAAATCTTATCACTCTTTTCTGTTATGCATGTACTGTGCCCTGTACTATACATTAATGTCCTGTCTATCCTCAACAGTAAAATCAAAGTTTGAAGCTTGAAACAATTAGAAATGCGGTCAGCACTTTGGCACGATCATTGCATCACAATTTTTTGTGCATAGAAAACTTTCATATTTTTTTCTTAACAATGAACACCCATGCCTACAATTCTGAAATATGACGAGGAGCGCGGTAAACTGCATAGGTTGGAACAAGAGGTTTTGAAGCTTAAAGAGCAGGTGGTGTCACTGGCTGAAGAAGCAGCGAACTTGCAACGTCAGAAATCTAAACTGGAACAAGAACTGGCTGAAAGCCAGAGAAACAGATCTGATACTGTTGAAGAGGAAGACCTCGATGAGTTCTGTGTTGTTACTAGGTAAGTTTGCTTGATGTTAACTCACTTGCGATGCATTGTATCTTTCCACACACTGTAGGCAACTCCCATTAATTTCTTGTGCCTAAGAAAGTCCCTCTTCAGCTCTCTTCAAGAACAGACTGTTAAATTCAAACTGAGTTTCCCATTTATGTTTTTTGTAGTATGTGTAGGCTTATTAACCCATTGACACCCAGCGAGCTTCAAAAAAATGGTACTTTCAAGCACCAAATGGCCTTTTTTAGTCCTAATTGATCCAATTTCGTCCCAATCCTAATGAAAAGTGCTTTCTAGCATGAACCGTTGGCATTTCTTTCGGTTTCAGGACGTTTCCTAGCATTTTGTGTTCGGGTATGTGCACAATTCAAAATTTTGAATTACTCCCCCGTCTATGGCTCTCCGAGATCTAGCGCACAATCCCGTTGCTTTCGTTCTCTTTTCGATTTTCGCTTTTTGCTGTTGAGTAAGCCATATGACCACAGTTTCTGGTGATGAGAAAAGTCTGGCCTCAAAGCTCATTTGAAAAGGAAAGAGTTAGTCAAAAGTAGCAGTTGACGTGAAGGCCATGATTTTCTTGTGTTTTTTCAAGTGAGTTTGAAGTTGCTTGGTTTTCTGGCTGTTACTCAGGCTTACTTGATCCGATCATTGTCCTTCAGGCGTCATTTATAAGATCTCTTTGTGTTGCATCGACTGACTACCAAAGCTCGTCAGGGCCACTTAAACTGATGACGTCACAAGTGGAACAAGATGCCTGGTCATTCATGGGTGCAGACGGGCGCAACGGGTGTCAGTGGGTTAAGGGAAATTCACAATTTTGGACAAAGTTATTGAAGTATACCCATCTTATACCTAGATCAAAAACAAAACAACTGACAACGAAAAAGAAAATAATAATAATAATAATAATGATAATAATAACATGTTTTACCAGGATAAACCCATTAGCAAAAGCTGTTATAAATGGGTGCCCTGGGCAATTAAAAATAACAAATAATAAATCTAAGAAAGATTACAATAATATTATTAATAACCCTAAGAATAGGTTGCAAAATAGATGGTGAAATAAAAACTTTGTACAATGTGGCAAGAAAGACCCCTGTAAAAATAAATCCTTAAGCTTTGTTTTAAAGACCACTAATGATTCAACTTCTTTCAAAGACGGTGGCAAATTATTAAAAGCTTGGGCTCCAGAATAAATACAAATAATTAGCTTGAAAATTCATTTCTCCAGCTTACACATGCCTTTCGCTTTAGATGAATGTAATGCCTTAACTTTCAATTGTCAGGGCTCAAGAGTTGCAGCATTTTGGTAACTGTGTGATTTGATTTTACAGCGCTGAGGAGTTAACCCATTGATCAGCCCTACCTGGAGGACTGGCATTCTTCTGTTTGCCTAAACTCTTCCTTACATCATTATGGAATGGTTGAGGCTACAAGGGAAAATAAGCACTAGCAGAAGTAGCTCAAAGGATCTTAGAGACATTTAAGGGGGGAGACTCTTAACTACCATCTTGTTGCTATGGGAAGTTCCTAATCATCATATCTTGGAAACCCTAATTTCCACAGAATAAACTGATAAGCTGCTTCGCCATGTTGTCCATGGGCAAGGTCTTCAAGATTTTCGAGGCATAACCATATTTGGCAAGTCACATGACCTGAACAGAAAAAATGCCTAAAACTCAAACAGCATACAGTTTTGGTTACTGAAAACAGTGCCAGCATTTAACGATCATCAAGATGCAAAACGTGATGTATTGACTTCTTGAAATTCGTATTATTATACAAGCTATGACATCATAAGCATGTGTATTTATACATTTTGTACTGTAGTTTTTCTACTCTTTGTCATAACAGTAATTACTTATATCAGATTATAAAGAAGGCTGAGTTATGTCCGATTTGCGAAAAAAATCAAGCTCTACCTCCTTTCCTCCGAGTTTTAGGGATTTTTCTTTGTAACGCGTGGTTGGGGACTGGCACTAGCTACGCATGTGCAATGTCAATTTTTAAAATTCAGATGTTCATCCTCATACATTTCACCAATCTAGCGGCACATGACGCTGCAAAACAGCGTATGACAAAATACCATCCACAAAAATCCCTTAGCAACAACGCCTGATCTGTAGTTAAGAGTTTCCTCCTTAAGCTACTCCACTGCATCAAGGTCATACTCCCATTTTTACTAACAGCACGTTATTTTATGCTGTACTGCAGGCCACAGAAGTTTCTACCTACCATGCAAAAAAAGATCTCCAAAATATTCAGAGACAAGCAGGACAAGAGCAAGAAGGGGAAAGATCTTAAACAACAGCAACAACAGCAGCAGCAGCAGCAAGTTCAAGGAGAAAACATGCAAGCTAAACTGAAAAGACAGCAACTACTCAGACAGCAGCAACAGATACAGGTCAGAATTGACACAGGTGGTGGTAAGAGTGTTTCAAAGAAAAGTTGCAGATGCTTGACTACTGATCCGTAGATGATCACTATGCAGAAAAAGACAAGTGTTTCTTGTCTTGTGAAGTGCCATTGAAAATAAATGGCCCGCGCATTGCGGGCATGTGCAGACATCTGAAACTGATAAATAAATGTTTTGAATCAATGTTAAGCCGACTGTTATGGCAATGTGCACATGAGTGTTTTTAAAAACGTGATTTGCTTATCATAATTCGACTCAGTGATCAAGCAATGGAAGTGAACTTGCTTTTAAAATGAGTTTAAAAGGGTGCCTCTCGGTCAATTCAAGTTAGTTAAAAAAAAATGCATTACCTAATAAAATAAAATGAGTTACCCATGTAAAAAATTAATGAAGCAAATTTGCAATGAAAATAAATTCTGGCCGCATTAAACAGAAAGAAAACTACTGCACTAAGTCAATGATTTGTGTGCCTCTTGGCTGGAGTCATATAAGTACTGAAAGGTGGCAGCCTATTAGATCTGTCAAAATGACTGATTGCGTGATTTAATTTACGGCAATGTGCTGTAGGCAATTCATTTTTCTTTTTTCGTCGCTATTTAAAATGTTGAGCTCCTGAACAGCATAGTTTTGTTTCTTCATAAATAGTTAGAGTACGTTCTTAGTTAACTTTAGTTGGATTACTGAACATAAGCAGAAAACCGAAGTCCTTCATGAGGTGCATGAATCATCACCACATAATGGCCAATCTTGACATTTATGTTAAGTTCAATTTCCTCATTTTCCGATATGAAAAAGTAAATGAGTGTATTGCTCTAACCAAAAATCAAAGGTGCTTTTGTTTCACCTTGGTTGGTGAAATACACTGTATTTGGTGCTTTCGGAAATTAAGCTCGTTTCCAATAAATGATGAACATGAAACGTGCCATACAAAGTTTTTGAAACTATAACATGAGCCGATGCATTTGCATCAACGAGCGAAACGTGCCATAATTAGAAGTTCGGACGATACACTCATATCATTAAACAAACAGCATGCAATTGTACGTGCACACAGCCAAGTTGACCAGCAGTTTTATAATCAAACAACAAAAAATGTCTCGGAATTCAAACCAGAATACTTAGCAAACAAAAACAAAATAAGAAAGCCATTAATATTTCATTTATTTATCCTTAACATTTTAGTGAACTTGAGGCAGAAACAGGCAAACGCAATATCGTACTCACACTATGAAGCTCCTTAGCTTGTGTCAGCAGATCGTGTCAACATTTTCAGGAATCAAGGGAAACGGATCTGTCAAACTTTCCAAGAATTCTTTGATCAGCGGTTTGGTTGCCTAGACACCAGACCACTGACCAAACAGCCCAAGGTTTCTGCAAACCACACCCTTTCTTACACCTCCCTGCTGATTAAACCTGCCCTCCCCCAAGAAAACTGCTGCCCCGATTTACTCTTGACTCAGGAACCCGTACCAAACTCAAACAAATCAAACATCCTCTGAAAGATGCTGACAAAGATGCGGACACATAGGTCTGTACTGCGTCCATGTAAAAATGACTTAAATGACAAAGTACCAGAAGAAAATTTGAACTTAGTCTTCAACATCTCAAAATTGAGAAGTCTGATAAGAAAATTATTGTATTCTTCTTGTTTTCATAGGAACAAGCAAAAGGAGGTCAAGTATTATGATTCAGTTTCTTCATGGGTACCCCTGTTTAAATTACAGGGTGATCAGTGTAGCCTTAGATTAGATTACAGTATGTGTACTGTCTGATAATCTGTTTTTTTTTTTGTTGCTTTTTTATATAATAAAGCTGTTACAGGAACAGCAGAAGCAACTATCCTTGCTTGAGGAAGAACAGTTAAAGTCAAGTATGGTTTCTACAACATTTGACAAACCTCAAGGTCAAGAGGTTGAAGTTCAAACCAACCCTGCAAATGATGAGGAAGATGCTAAAACCTCCAAGGCTATTCTTACTAAATCACAAAGCTTAGACCGCTGTGACGAGTTCCAAGAGGATGGAGACAAGTCTGGTCATTCTATTCGCAGGAGTAAGACTTTGCCTCCAAGACTTAAAACATCTCCATTAGAACAACCTGAAGATAAAGCAGGTACAGGTATATTTAAGCAAAATTTAATTGTCATTAGCGTGCTCTGCTCTTGTTGTATGGTATATAGTGGTTGTGTTTATGTGATAATTAATTTTCACATTTTGTTTTGTTGCAGATGACTTACAACTCAAAACAGTCCATTTTGAAGGTGAACACTGAGAGTTACATAATTTGCCTACTGTTGAAGACAGTTTAAAAACACAACTTCCTCAAAGAATTCTGAAAAATCTCAAACCAATGAACAAGAAGGTTGAGAATAATACACCCCAATCGCCAACCTCACTCACTCCTAAGATGCTAATTCTCCAAGTTCTGGACACACGAAAAAACTTAAATGGTACTGCATTTCCTATATTAAGTTACTTGGGGGAGGGAGGAGGGCTTATCAACGTTAGGTCTCGCAATTAAAGGGGAGCTCACATTGCACCTTTCCATAACCACTCCTTTCTTATGGCTTCATTTCAACTTGACAACCAAATCCAAGACTTAATGAGAGAAAATTAGTTGGGAGTGAAAACTTGAAACTTGACACATCAGCCTCTTACAGGACTTTGATTTGAGTTGGCCAGTAGACACAAAAGCCGTGAAAACCATGTCAAAAACTTGTCAAAAACTTATGAAAAACTTTTTGCAAGTCAGAGTAGCACATAGTGCAAAACTGTATCGAGGGAGGGGTCTTTATAAAACATTTGTCAAAGTCAAAGTCACATGTATGTGTTACCCATATTATAAAAGACGCTGATTGCAATTCACGGTCATAATGAATTTTCAAGCATTTTATGACAGATACTGTTTCAACAGAGTGCTAGATTACTGATGAAATTTTGAAACATAAGTATTCAGCCATAGCATAAGCGTATTCTTAAGCAAAAGCAGAAGGGAGGATTACAGAAAATCAATGACAACGTTTTGATCAAAGTTTCAATTGATAGGCCAAATGTGTAATTTTGAAATATTATCAGGAAGCTTAATAGACCTGGAGGAGGGGGAGCTTATTCATTTATCTATTTGTTTATACATTTATTTATTTCTTTTTACTCCCGAGAGGGGTGCTTATCAGAAAGGGGGCTAAATACAGTAAAATGAGGGGACTAAGTAAAGGCAATGTGGTACTTTATTGCTGTTTCAAAGTGTGCTATTTTCCAAACATAGAAATAAAAGTGGAACAAGTTGTAAGGTTGATGCGATTCTATTCACTGTTAGGGAAAAGTACAATTTGACATCCGGTTAGAGAAAATAATGCCTTGTCTTTTTTGTCCAACTTTAGTCTTATGTCTCCATAAGACCTGAGAAAAATAGTTTTGAAAGAAATACATTGTGGTGTATGAATGAATTTTGTGGCAAAGGCAAGACCATTTTCTTCCACTTAACAATTCACTTACCAGTTAATGACTGCCCTCTCATCCTTTATACATTGTACTTAAAAATAATCTGACACTAAATGTAATTTTTTCAGGTACTGGTGAACACAAGTCAAAACCCTTTATTTTCCTCAGTCAGGTGCTGATCTTGTTTGTTTGTTTGTTTTTATCCCCATACACTTGCTGATGCTTACCATTTCTTACAAACCTGTAATTAACAACACCATGTTAAAAAATATCAACATTTTAATTATGTTTTTTTCTTTTCAAATGGGCGATCTGAGGCAGGCCCAGTTCTCTTGAATATCATCCGTTTTTGTTGTTGTCGTTCTTTTTTAAGTAACTTGCCTCTGTCATTCCAGTTTTGTTCAGCCAACACAACATCCACTGCAGTGGCATTTGCCTGATGTCTGGTCTTTGCATTATCTCTAAACTATAACTGTACATTAAAATGACCTATATTTGTATGTTTCAAAAGACATGCTACTTAACACCCCAGGGGGTCTTTTTTGTGTCACCGCATATGCAGTGTCCTGGTTTTAATTCCCAAGGGGCTTTCTTGTTTAATAGTATAGCTTCCTACTCTATTCTGTTTGTGTGATTTTCGGAATACACAGATCAATAGCGTTCAAAGTGTGTGGTAAATTATAATCCAGTGATTGTTTTGTAATCACAGGATGGGTATAAAGAGCACCATTCAGCAATAGTTCACTGCAGGTTTTCTTCAAGTGGGAGGATGATTGGCAGTGCTGATGCAGATGGCATTGTAAAGTAAGAGCTGTAATTAAATTGCCATTTCATAACACAAAGTCTCATTTGTTGCCTACATATGTGAGAAAATTGAGGATCTGTATGCAGAATACATTACAGTGAAATATGAGGACAATGTTCTCTGGTTAAAAAAAAAATTAAAAAAACTAGAAGCTTTTGCCAACCAATCTGTTGTCTTGGTGTTTTTATTGATCAAACAGACGAGAGACAGGTTGTGGAAACCTCACAGTTGTTTTTCATAAATTTTTAACCAAAGAATGTTTTTCCGAAATTAATTTTTTACTTGTGGGCTGGAATCTGAGAATGATATAAAAGCATGATTCCCCATCTGTACACAATATTCTGGTGTTTGCAAAACATGTGCCACTCATCCTTGCACGCAACAATGCTCAAATATTAGTCCAGTCAGTTTCATGTGCATTCTCAAATACTTTATTATTTTTCAGAGTTTGGACTAACCATCCTGACATCCAGACATGTGCCACTATAATGTCCAAATCTCCCTTGTTATCACTGGAGTGGGCTCCTAAACCCGACAGACTGGTATGATAACAGCGTAGGTTGTTTTTTGAAGGTGCTACAAGCATTTGCAAAATTGTTGAGACACTCTACCGGAAAATCGGACTTTCGCGTTAAAGCAGCCTGTTGCAAAGAAATCAAAGCCTTGTTTGCTCTCCACCCCCCCCCCCCCTCCCCCTTTCAATGTTGCTCCTTGTTACTTTGATTGACATCTCGAAATCCATACAACATTGATAAGGGGGAGGGGGGGGCCGAAAGGTGTTGTAGCTGGGAGGGTGAAATATGAGCTAAAATATATAGAGTGTCTCAAGTCTTTTTGCGATTGCTTGTCTGACCGGTTTGTTGCTGTTGTAATTAATGGTGGAGATAATTATGACTCTATGTTTACTCCCAGCACGTTTATAAAACGAGAATAGATTGTTTATTGATGAGGTACCGAAAGGAAGTCATAAGTGGTTTTAAATTAGAAATTAAAAGGTCCTGAAATATGCTAATTTTCACACTTGGTTTGTGACGCAGTTCTTGTAGACCAATTTCCCAACAAATATGGTTTTCACTGGCGAAATAACTCCCCAGACGAAGGATTTTGCGAAGTTTCTTCGAGAGAACGACAATGTCACAGTGAAAGAATATTCAAAGAGATGCAGAATTTCGCGTGCATCGGTGTATCGATGTTTAAAGGGAGGAAAAATGACCAGCAAAAAGAAATCCCCTGGAAGGCCACGAAAAATAACTCCAAGGGAAGAGCGAATCATTCACAGAAATGTGCAACAACTACGCAACACAGAAGGCACTTTTACGGTGAATATATCAAGAGACGAATGTGGATTTCACACCGTGCCTCTGTGTGAACCACAAATTTTGTGAGGCAAGGAGAAAGGGAGTTTTAACGAAAAGAGACCAACTTAGGCGGGTGAAGTTTGCACGTGAGGTTTTAAACAAACATTCTCCACAACTATGGACGAATGAAATTTGTTTTTACCTGGATATAGTGAGTTTCTGGTATAAGACTAAATAAATCCTGTTGCGGAGGCTAAGACACCGCGTGGAAAAATATGGCGAAAGCGGAACGAGGGACTGAATCCTTTGTGTACTGCAAAGGGGTGTCATACCGGCTCTGGAGGGAAAGCTGTCAATATGTTTGTAGCGATTTGTTACGGAAAGGGAGTCATCTTTTGTGAACAATATGAAAAATGCCACGGGGACTATTTTGCCAATTTTATTCGTCGAAATTTTAGAAAACTGTTTAGGGCTAGTGGAAAGATGCACTCGAGACTATTTGTTCAAGACAATTGTCCCATACAGAATTGTGTAAAGGCCCGGCTAGCTTTCAAAGCTGTAGGGGCTAAGTTATTTGCATTTCCCCCGAGAAGTTGTGACCTTTAGTGATTGAGAATGTGTTCAATTAAGTTAAAAGAGATTTAAGACTTCAAGCCCCACGAAGGAAATTGGTCTACGACAGTTACAAACAGTTTTCTGAGCGTGTGAGGTCAACTCTGTACGGAATGAGCACTTCTGTTATAGACAATATCATCAAATCCTTGCACAAGCGCTTATATTTTATTATTAAGCAAGAAGGCAAGCGGATAAAATATTAATATGATTTCCTGGTCGACTTTTATTCCCTGTTATCGATCAAGAAAAGGATTATCGATTAACATAACAGTAACGCAATCAATAGATTGCAGGTGCAGAAGTGTCCTATTATCTCACGCTCGTGTCACAGAACTGTAGAACGTGTACAATAAAACGCGGAGAAAACAGATTTTTTCTGTTTTCTATCACATTTATACATTTCAATGGATAAACATCATTGCATGAAATCATTTCGGCTGCTTAAAACAACACCGTGTATTAAAAATAAAATTTTACCACGGTCTACAAGAATTCCATGTCCACTAATAGAATTATTAGATACTTCTCGGTTAGCAGGCTGTTGACCGTAGACTGTCGGCTTATCACGTGAGTAGTAAATTGCATTTTTTCAGTTCGTTCGAAGCCAGTTTTAGCAACAGTTCTTTCAGTGTAGAATAAAGGTGGCGAAACACTTTGGACATGAAGTAATCTCCTTTTGTTTTTCCTCCGGGATTCGCACGTTGAAGTGAAATTTCTTTCTGTACGTTACAAGATACACCTGTCTCACAGCTCTCGCATATAAATCTTTATCAGTGTTTACCGTTTCACACTCGTTCCCATCAGATGTACTTGAGCTTGACTCGCTATCACTTGCTTATTCTGCCAGCAATTCCATTTCCAGGCTTTCCGATTGACAAGTTGCGAAACAAACACCGCACGCGAATTTCACGCCAATTTCACACAAAACGTAAGGAAGAAAACTGACTACGGATTTACAGCTAGCTCGCGAAAATATCAACAATTACTAACGTTGTCAAGAAGTACATACAATGTGCAGTTGAATGAAGACACTGGAAAGTTGAAGCGATGCAGTCCCTTTTAATGCTGAGCGAACAATGTAGTACGTGTTTTTGATGACGACATACTTGTGCAGACAAACGCTTATCGCTCTAATTAAGTTACCTTTAAAGCGTCAGCTACAAGCGTAAAGAAAGTTTAAGGATATCATTGAACAGTATCAATAAACTTGTTCTGGAAAGTACGTAAAAACGAATCCTTATTTAGCTAAAGACATCAACTAATGTGGCGATGCAGAACGCTCTGGGACGAACACCCATTTTCCATGTAAAAGTCACGCCAATTACTTCCGCGGAGAATACTTCAAAATGCTCCATTTTCCTGTGCAATTCTTAAACGCGTAATATTCCACGAAGGAGAAATATATCTCTTGAAATGTCCCGTTACGCAGATTATCTACACAAACTTTGGTAGCTAAAATTTATCGGCCACCAACGCTATATAGAGGTAGAGCAATGAGACGAGCATTTGCAAAATTGTTGAGACACTCTCCCGGAAAATCGGACTTTCGCGTTAAAGCAGCCTGTTGCAAAGAAATCAAAGCCTTGTTTGCTCTCCACACCCCCCCCCCGCCCCTTTCAATGTTGCTCCTTGTTACTTTGATTGACATCTCGAAATCCATACAACATTGATAAGGGGGGAGGGGGGGCCGAAAGGTGTTGTAGCTGGGAGGGTGAAATATGAGCTAAAATATATAGTGTCTCAAG
>Ga0126336_10001406_pt1 | contig 12470 bp, 6 predicted proteins | sample SidCmetagenome_FD_92530 | JGI IMG/M metagenome (GOLD analysis project Ga0126336, IMG submission 92530) | Coral microbial communities from El Islote,Puerto Morelos, Mexico - Siderastrea C C metagenome | ecosystem: Host-associated > Invertebrates > Cnidaria > Coral | place: El Islote,Puerto... | reverse complement strand
TGGGTTTCTTCTCGTTCCATACGCTGTATTTCTCGATCTCGATCTTTGCACTCGCACGCCATATCGTCCGCCATATTGAAATATGCTATTAACCGCAGACCATTTTTCCGCGGTCGCCTAACAAGTTGCGAAGCTTTCCGAACGAGGCACGAAGTGCCGAGTAAAAAGTCGATCTCGGTGATCCTAAGAGCCCACAGTAATTTGGCCTGCGGTAAAAATATAGGTAACGCGAGTAACGCAAGTTCGCAGCAAATTATGTCGGTTGTCTTTCGCAAGGAAAACTAAACGTTCTGCTCGAACTTCGCTCCTCTGCGCCCTGTGGCACATAGCGACGCACCCGACGTTGCTTGCTAAAGTGAGGCGAACGTAGATAATGTATATGTATATTTGTTTATTACTGATATTAAAGTGTATAAAGATATAATTTGGCTAAGCAGGCAGTAGCAAAATACTCTTTCTTACAAATGTTTGTATCTTACTTGAAAGTATCCTAAACTTCACAGACAAAGGAGACGGTCAGCATCCTTCATTCAACAGTGCTTCAAATCTAATGATGAATTGTTATAGTCGTCTTTATTGGGTCCAAGTTTCTTGGTCCCAATAATCGCAAAAACAACACCACCAACAACAACAACAACAACAGAAGGTAAAGAAAAAATTCATTATATACAAAATCTGGAAAAAAGTTCAGAAACCCCTGGCAGCTCCTTAAAGTATAAAGCTAATAAAATAAGCGGGGCCGACGAGCTCAAATCAGAGTAAATGATTGTTGATTGACTGTTTTGTTACTGCGACCGAGGGACTTCTTCGATAATCAAACGAGACGCTGACTGCCAGCCTGTATAACCATCAGAGTTTCCATACCCGGCGCAGTTACCAATGTTGATTCCGACACGGATTTTCCCCTTGTGAATGTTTTCACAGTAGCCTTCTATTGATCCGGGTCTGTGACTATATACGCTGGTACTGCTGATCCACAGTGCTGCGTCAATAGGCAGCGGACCACTGCACTCGGCGCCATTGAAGGTGATGAACCATCGCTTACAGCAACTGTTACACCCTTGCAAGTAAAAGTTGCCTTGGTAAACAACACGAAGGGCTGTATCATCCTTGGTTTTGGTGAACTGGCAATCCTTTAACAACAGGAATAATTTAATAAATCGTATTGGTAATAGCACTGAAGAGTTACATTTACTGAATGTAAGATATTCTTAATCCTAAGATAGGTTTCAGACAAAATTAATTTAAAATGCCAAAATTTGAACCAACTGTTTTCCGCATGTAGATATAGACATAGGTCTTTTCCTAATAACTAATTGCTTTGATTTATAGGTGAATTTGACACAACATGCGACCCAGAAAGGAGGTGGGGGCTGGGGGAGGGGGGGGGGTTGAAATTTACGAGTTCGGGATTTTTTGCGTATGAAAATTTTGGCAATTATTTTTTCCGGTATTTTGTAAGAATGACTACTAGATAGTGGAAAATTATTGCGATAGTATGATAAACAAACAAACAAACAAACAAGGAAACAAACACGACCAGTACTATTGTTCTTTGTTTTGTCTGTGTACTTGTAAGGCTCCAAAATGCACTATGGGATTTTTGGGGGTTTCGTTTTAGTCCGGGGGATTTGTTTGGGTTTCGCTTCAAGTCAAGGGATTTTTTGGGTTTCGCACCTCCCAGTCGTTAAAATCCAGAGTACTCTTCCCCCCACCCCCCAGGACCTGGGATTTACTTCCGTTTGGTCAAAATCATTTGTTCCTCCAATAGCCGAAGACTTTTCTAAAAACTAAATCAGGGATCATATCTATTGTTTGAAACTAAGAATAGCATTCAGATTACCCGTGTTGTAATGTTAAACGACTAGGAAGTTATTTTGGGGCTGCAATGACTAGATTGGAATGTGTTTTGGTGGATCACTGAATTTGTGAAATAAATTCACGCTTTCTTCCTTCAAAATAAGTTTAATACCTTGACCAGACCAATGTCGCGAGCGTCGTTTAAATTCTGCCACGCACACTGCTTCCAGTTTCTGTGTTCAGCGTCTTTGCCACTTGGTCCTGCTTCTCCTTTCACACCACGTGGTCCTGAAGGACCTGCCACGCCCTTCTCACCTTTAGTCCCATCTCGTCCGTCGCGGCCTGGTAACCCATTGTGTCCATTCACACCATTGCGTCCAGGAAGGCCGGGTGATCCTTGCAGGCACGTGTTAGTGTTCTGTGATACAACGCAATTAGCTCACAGTTTACCAATATTAAGAAAGAATGAGTGAAAATAAACGGCGGTTACAATAGCCTTCCGGCAAATGAAACATACATGTGTTGGCACGTACTAATCCTACTTACACAAATACCTCTTACTCAGTAATGCTCAGGCCACACTGTATTGTTTTGTACCATGTGATCAAAAGTGATCTCACGATCTTTTAAGTCAGCATGTGAACATGTGCTCGACTGGAGTCCAGAAAGGTATTAAGGCACATATTGAAGAATCTTTGTGGAGCTCTCAAATACGTGTGGAGTAAATATATACTTGCTTTTGTATTGTTTGCATACAATACGTGTGCCATGCAACCACTTGAATAACTTTTAGCCTAATTGGGCTTTATACATGAGAGGAAATTAATTTGTTTTCATAGCATTACTTTGAGTATGTCAAAATTGAGACTATTAGTAATATCATCGAGGGAACGAACTTTTCATGACTAAAATTGCTGATCGAATAGTATTTTTTAATGCCGTTTCGCCTTTCTACATATTTTAATTTTCCTATAGCTATTCATACTGTGCCCTGACTCAACATGTTGAACGTGATACTTTGAATCTTCTGAAGTTACCTATCAGAGAGATCCAAACTGGATTTTCTTCTGACTTAACGTTTGACTGCTGCCGAATCGGTGTACCAAAATGTCCAAAATGTAATGAAGAGCATTAAAAATTAGTTATATTTGTTACTTATAACTATCAAATTAAAGTTGATGAGTTCCATGATATACAGTAGTCAACCTACGTGGTTCAAGTTACTGACGCATGAAGCCCTGTCAAAGGAGTGGTTTCATTCCCATCATCATGGCTTAGAGAAAATCCACCAAAATGCAATGCGTGTTCGTGTACAGTTGCCAACCCCCTCCTTTCAACTGACCAAGAACAACATGAACTGGCATCTCATTGATACCACAACAAAGAAATGTCTTCAAGGAAATCAAGTATTTGGCAACAGTAAGAAATTAGATTCGGCGATGCTCTGATTTTCAGACGCCTGCCTTGTTCCATGAAGAAGATGATTTCAAATTTCCGTCAATTAGGTGGAAGTGAGAAGTCATCATCCACAGCAGAAAGCACACCGCTTGGGATGTTCTAATCATTTTCTTCTCTAAGCCAATATCATAGCTTGGAGAACATCCACTAAAACGGAATGCGTGTGCGTGTAAAGTTGTCAACCCATTCCTTTCAACTGACCTTGTGCGTGATACGGTTTTCATTCGTCTCGAATGGTGAAAATAAACCACCAACAACTTGAACTGACATCTCATTAACACCACAACAAGAAATGTCTTCAATGAAATCAAGTATTTAGCAACAGTAACAAACTAGATTCGGCGATGCTCTGATTATCAGACGCCTACCTTGTTCGGTGAAGAAGTTGATTTTAAATTTCCTTCAATTGGATGGAAGTGAGAAGTCATCATCCACAGCAGAAAGCACACCGCTCGGGATGTTCCCAACATTTTCTTGCGGTCTTAAATTCTGCTCCAGAGTATAAAAAGAATCTTTCGTGCCAGGAGCTTTGCAACGATATGTCCGCCTGCAAAGCCAAGAAAGAAATGCTTGCGTTGTCGACCTTACGTGAAAGAATGCATCTCAATCTTTTCTTTGATTGTCATTTTAAACTTGATGCGATAAGACGTGTAACACAAAAGGAGATCGTTATCTTTCTTGTGGTTCGGTGGTTCATGTTTTTAAGAAAAAATAGCCTTAACAGTTCTCTTTCTTCCGGTGGGGGGATACTTGAAAAAGCCGGTTTCGGCTGGGTGTCCCGTTGGGGCCTAGGCCGACCCTACCTTGTCTCAGACTAAAGGAGGTATAACACGTTTAGGTCCTTAAATTTTCAAAAAAAGCGGGAAATACATCCCATATTAAATTGGAACCCTGTCACAGACCTGAAAACTCACAAATGAGACCCCACACAGCGGCACAAATCCGTTTAGAGTATAGGGGATAGAAGTGACCCCACACCCCCTCCCCGCCCTCCACCCGATTCCTTCATCCCCTAATGAACCACCATACCATCACTGCAAAAATATATATTAAATGTAGTCGGCAGCTCGGCAGTCGGCAGCTTTTAATACATTAAAATTGCATTCCCATTTCATAGGGGTGAACTACCGGAGTAAAAAGGAAATTTGAATGCAATTTGAATCATTTTGAGGAGGCCTAATTAACATAAGCTTTATAGTTTCCTTTAGGCCTCCTCGCCATTACTTTCTACATTTGTAATTGTTATCGTGTAATTTATAATGTGTGGTAAATAAAATAAAAGCTGTAACATATGGTCTCAAAACCACAAAGGTCTAGTTCGTGGAAAGGTTACGTCAGTGCTATTGATAAATTTTTGAATTTCCAGTTAAATCTGCAGGTCTGTAAGCCGTGAAAGTAAGTACTCTGGGATTTACTCTTTCCTCCCCCCTTTAATTTCCCTTCATGACGTACAACGGAGTGACTCATCCAGCTTCATTATCCAGAGGCGATCAAACTGTCTTTTGAAGGAGGTTGTTTTCTAACCGATCGGTATGTGCTACGTGAACGTGTGCACTAATCTAGAGAAATAGATACACTTTTTGTTTACAATTAAGATGTATGTCATCAGTTAACAAGGATTGAATGAAATCACCCCTTTCGTTATTGTTGTTCAGCCACATATCAAAAACCTGTGGTCTCTCTTAAACCATCCTCCAAGGTACTGTTGAAAAGATAGTAGGAGAAGAGGCAGGAAGAGAAAACGATGGCCTGACAACATATAAGAATGGATTGGAAAATCTTTTACTGAAACTCTAAACATGGCACACAACCGACAAAGTTAGAGTATACACTACTTGTATACAGTTCTACAGTGCGGCGCCTCGACGACTACCCCTAAAATTAAGAGGCCAAAGATCCAAACCAGCCAAAACGTTTGTGAAATACGTAAAAAGATAATTGTTCAGAGTTCAAGATTATCAATTAAGAGGCGCGTATTCTCGTGGGGAATCTTCTTTCTCCACCCCACTCGGTGCTGACAAAACAGTCAGGAAATAGGGGGGCCGGGGGATATCTTTGTAAGGCCGAGATTTAATAGCCCATGGGATGAGAACTACCACGCACAGGCTTATGTCGCTTAGAGAACGTTTATTTAAATATAAACAGTCAAGTGTAGACGTGTATTAGGGTAATGTTTATTAATTAATACGTGTTTATTGAACTTTTGATAAACAAGCCAATACATAAATCTCCCTTCTGCTATTTAGTTAACCTGGCAATTGGAATAAACAAAAAATGTTGAGCAAACTAAGCTCGGAAATAACTTGCAGATTAAACTATTTCGCTAACATCGAATTCACTCACAGTCAGTTCCCTATACAGTGCTTTTGTCGACTTCATTCTTACGAGTAAACAACGGATACTATTCCCTGAGTCTGTTTTAATGACACAGATTTTGTTTTTCACTGGGACCGAGGGACTTCTCCGATAATCAAACGGGACACTGAATTCCAGCCTTTTTCAGTATTAGAATTTCCATACCCAAGGACAGTTTTCAACATTGATATAACGACACGGATTTTCCCCTTGTGAATGTTGTCACAGTAGCCTTCTATTGCACCAGGTCTGTGATTGTCTTGCTCACTCTTTCTGATCCACAGTGCTGCATCAATAGGCAGTGGACCGCTGCACTCGGCGCCATTGAAGGTGATGAACCATTGCTTACAGCAGCTGCTGCACCCACCCAAATAGAAATTGCCTTGGTAAACAACACGAAGGGCTGTGTCATCCTTGGTTTTATTAAACTGGCAATTCTGCAACAGCAGAAATAATTATCTTAGGGGTAGACATTGATTCAATTTGGCTTGCATGTGCAAACAATAGTAGCCTCTTTTAACTGCAATAAAATGAGAGTGTCACATATTTCATTCAAGGAAAAAAAAACAATTCAAAATAACCATTTTCGTCAAGTGGCCAGATAAACGTTCTATAAACGATTTTCGCCGAATTTTACTCAGCCGGTTTTACTCCCGATTAAAACCGCTTGTTCTTTGTAGAAAGATAGTGCTATTGAATGAGCCGCGAGAACGCTTTTATTCAAATTCTTGTAATGACTAACTTCTGACACAATGTTATCACCCAAAAGAAACAAAGCTCTCTAGTTTGTCAAACTTTACTCTACTTTGCCCCACTCCAGATCCCAGGGCTTGAATAGTACAACTGAGTAATCAGTAATTAAATTTGGTGGTAGAAATGAGATCCAGGCATGCGCAAAAGCGTAGGGAGGCATTATTTTGCACCAACCGCGAGAAGACCTCTCATCGCCCTTAAATATTGCGTAACCCTAATTCAGAAATTTGGATTTTGCCCCATTAAATCTTCAGCAACAATCATGAGGCTATGATAACTCACAACATCTTCTGAGATAACTAAAAACACCTTCTGAGTAATCAGTAATCACATTTGGCGGTAGAAATCGGTAGCAACAATCGTGAGGCTACGATAACTCAAAACATCTCAGTCTCAGTCTTCAGGCATAAATGTATCTATTAGACGTTTTTTGAAAGTGACGACTCTGTTCGATTCTCTACATGTACATGTACTTTCAGCTGCCTCACAATGTTTGCAGATTTTTATGATCTTTTGACTAAAAATTGAATGTGATGCTTTATGCGCTCTGAAGGGAAATAGATCTTATAACTGGCCTTTTTTTCCTGACTGAGCGTCTGAATACTAAATCGTTAAATAAATGACTCATAACAAGATCAAAGAAGTCCAGAGTATCAGCTTTCCATCCAGCACGTGTTTACAAATAGCGCCAACGAACCAGAACATGGATAAATTAGGGGTTGTTGTGGTTCAACTTGCTAACTAGAACTCTTGAGAGTTCTTTAGAGATCAATTTCTTCTAGAAAATGTCAACAATAATGCGGAAACGAATGGTGCGTATGTAGTTCCCTTGCTTTTCATTCCAAATGACTTTCATAATGTTCGTAATCAAAGTTAAAACGTAAAATACTACATCTTTACTATAACAGGTAATGTCCCCACTGAAAACATTAAGCCGATAGCATCATTAGATTCCCACACGACTATGATACTAAAACACCTACCTTGGCCGAGGAAGCAGGATTGTTTCCCTCAACGAGTGGATAAAAAAGAGAAGCAGTCAACAACCACAGGAGAACTGAAGATACAGCACTAGATGTTCCAAACATTTCCTTTTTTTCTCTTAGTCACAAAGTAAAAATACTTCAAAAGTACCAGGAGCTCAACAGAGATCAGACAGTGTAGTCGTCGGAGCACACTGGGGAATATAAAGGATATGGTGGAATATAAAGTATCTTTTATTAAAACTAGGAGTTCAGCAGATATCTGTCAGTCTTGTCGGAGAGAAGACGGAAATGATATTGTGTGATATATAGGATCTTGAAAAGCAGAAGCATTATATGACAGAGATCTGTCAGTTTTGGAAATACTAACGTGGAAGATCAGTTGCAGTCTGATCTTTTCTTCGATTCATTTTGAGTTGTTATCATCGTTCATTATGTATCTGTCAGTACTCAGACAGTCATGATTGCAATTTGCATTTTGGGTACCGATTATAGAATTTACAGTCAACTTCAGAATAACTTGAAGAGAAATTTCGTGCCAGAAATTTAGCAGAAGCCTCATCGTCTAGTAGTACTGAAAAAGGAAACGCTACTGACAATTGACGGAAGTGACCTCGGTTGTGTTAATAGAGATGTTTTTTGTCAACTGATATGATCTGAAAACGTTTAATTACACTTCCCTGAGGCATCCGTCGTTGTAAAAAGATGCTGAAATAGAGGTATTTCATGTGCCAAATATTGGCTCACCCCCGCCCACTGAGGGGAGAGGTGGGAGATAAGTTACAATCTCACCTACGGTGAGTTTCGTGGGTGGGATAAGTGGGGCGCGTCCTGACAACGTGTAGGACTATATCATGAAACTACAGGCAAGAGCGGTTAATTTTCTTCATTTTATCGAACAGACTGTTAGTGTGTAAGATACTGTATGTAACTGGTCCGCAATCTTGAACGGAGAGGCATGGAGAAGATTCAACGTCCTTCGCTGGATCAGAGCAGTTCTCACTCATTGTGCTGTCCACAGCTCAGTAAAGGGATTACTAGGATTGTCTCGATACGTTGAAATTTCAGCTCGATATATAAAGCAGGGCTAAAACTGGAACAAAAACAACATAAATAGATATTATTGTATTTCTTTTTTCTTTCCTCATGTCTCCTAGGTCTCAACATCAAATTGAGTTGTAACATATCGAAGAAACTAGGGACATACAAATTTAAAGTATTTCTTAGTGAACTGACAGAACAGAATATATATATTCTTTGCTTCTTCTCTTCTTGAACACAACCGCAAACTCTCGTTTCTTACTTGGGTAGTTTTCCCAACAAAATGTTTAAAAGTATAATCAACGTATCCAATGGGCATAATGCTCAATATCCATTTATTACTGATATTAAAGCGTACAAAAAATGACTAAACCAATAGGAGCCACAAAACGTCTACAAATGATTAAATGTTAGCGTAAACTTTATATTTAGAAATCTAGCTGCATAAAAACCTCAAAAGGTTCAGGTATTAGGAAGCTCTTTAGAACCTGTTATCATTAAATCTTGTTATCACGTAGCTTTATTTTATTTTATTTCATTTTGTTTTTAGGGTTAAGCGTCACTGGTTCTGTTATTTGTTTATCCTTGGTTTATTCTGACTGGTTACTGAAATGTTTATTGGGAGCGGGAAACTTCTTCAATAATCAAACGAGAAACAGACCTCCAGCCAGTATTACCATCGGCGTTTCCATTCCCAGGGCAGTTTCCGATGTTGATACCAACACGGATTTTCCCCTTGTGAATATTGTAACAGTAGCCCTCAGTATTGATCCGGGTCTGTGGCTGTCTTGGTCAATCTTTCTCATCCACACCACTGCATCAATAGACAGTGGACCGCTGCACTCGGCGCCATTGAAGGTGATGAACCATCGGTTACAGCAAGTGTTACATGTCAAATACAAGTTGCCTTGGTGAACGACACGGAGTGCGGTATCATCCTTGGTTTTTGTAAACAGGCAATCCTTCAACAACAGAAATAATATAATAAATCATATTAATGAGTGACTAAACAGCACCGAAGAGTTTTAATTGTAATGTAAAAAAACACGACGTTTCCGCATTACTTCCTTTGTCTGGGCCAGAAAACTAGTTAGTTAGTTAGCTTTTAGTTTTCCATCCATCCGTCCGTCCGTCCGTCAATCAATCAATCAATCAATCAATCGATCGATCAATCAATCAATCAATCAATCAATCAGTCAATCATTTGTTTACCCACGGTTTAATGTATTGTTTCAGAGTTGAAACTTACATTTCTGCTTTACATTACCAGAAGATGCTGCGCAGGACATGTTTTGCATATAGTATTGTAATTTGCAGGATAAGCTTAAAGTAAAATTACTGCGAATGAATACTTTCACGAAATTGTTGTATCGGCAAATTTGTCACAACCTGAGATTTACTTCCTTGTCAAAATGATTGGTTCGTCCAATAGCAGAATTCAAGTAATCAAATTACTCGTTTAGGAATGTTAAACGATTGGAAAACATCTTTCAGTGTTTTCTAGTGGGCTGTAATAACTGACTAGTTTGGATCGTGTCCACCGAGACTCTGTAGGGAAAGAAAGCAGTGTGTTTGCCATCTGTTCTACTGGTTCTGATTGATGACATTTATGCATAAAGCTTACGTTGACGCTTTCTTGGTTTGTAATAAAAACTAATACCTTGAGCAGACCAATATCAAGACTGTCATGATTGCCTCCACGTACACTGATTCCAGTTCTTGTGGTCAGCGTCTTCACGGTCCACTTCGTCCTGCTTCTCCCTTAAACCCACGCAGTCCAGCGGGACCTGCCACTCCTTTCTCACCTTTATTTCCATCTCGTCTGTCGCGTCCTGGTAACCCATTATGTCCCTTCACACCGTTGCGCCCAGGAAGGCCTGGCAATCCTTAACTAAGACGGAGTGAAAGGGGACAATGGCGACAACAGAAGCCGGTGAATGAGACATTTTTAGGATACACGAGTTTGCTCGTACTAATCCTGTTTACACAAATACCGTTTACCCAGTAATGCTTAGGCCACACTACCTGATCACATCCGATAACATGATATTTTAAATGTGTTCAGAAAGGAAAGTACAGCTTAAAGGATTTTTGTTCAGTTCATCTTGTAGTAACTTGTAAACGTTAACATGCGCGTTGTTTGTTTTGGTTTTTTTGGATGCTATACGTGTGCCATTGCTACTCTAAAGGTAACTCTTGAACAGATATTACTGAATTACGCTTTATATGAAATTGACAGTGATTTTGCTGACGTGACTGAGAATGGATTTCTGTGTTGGAACATTCACCTTTTATGCCTTCTCTTCATTGGCGATTGTTATTAAATGAGTGAATTAAATGATTGTAATTTCAACCATAAGCTAAAGGAAACATAAAGTTCGAATTCTTATCTAACGTTGAAAATTTTTGGGCCCGGAAAGTTTTCAGGACTTTTGAGAAACGAACACCAGCTTATTCATGAGAGATCTGCTGTTAGGCTGGCCAATCTATATACATCCTGCCTTAAATTCGTGATACATAACACTACTGAGGTATGAACATGGGTAATCAGTCATTCCAGTTTATCTATCTCTAATTCTTTAAAGTAACCTTGATAAATTTTTATGATCACTCAACCTCCGTGGTTTAAACTGCTATAGAGGCCTGTCAAAAGAAGTAGTTCTAAGCCCATAATATTAAGAGAAAATCTACATAATGCGAAAATGACCTACGGCATGTGCAGTTGCTTTCTTTACACTCCTTTCAAGTGGCCTTAAATGTAATTTAATTTGCCATGAACGGTGAAAAGTAAACCACTAAATGCAGCAACAGCATTCAGAAACGTGAGAGACTTAACGATAACAACTCTTTAATTCTACCAAAAAATGGAAATGTCTTCGGTTAGATAAAATATTTAACACTAGCAATAAAATTTTCATCGATTCTATGATTTTCATACTCTTACGTTGTTAAATGAAGAAGACTTTACATTTCTGTGGATTAGAATGAGGTAAAAAGTTACCGACCACAACAAGATTTAGTAGAGCTGGATGTTCTCAACATTTCTTCAAGTTCCTGTCTTCAGCTGTAGAGTAAAAAAGATCTTTCGTGCCAAGAGCTTTGCAGCGAACTGACAGTCGTGGGAGCCAAGGGGGAATTGCTTGCTTAGTCTAACTACACGTGGAGAAATACACGATAATCTTTTCCATGATCTGCAGTATTTTAATCTTTAAGATTAATTCTAATGTGGTGAGATGTGTTTCAAACAAGCAGATCATCACTATCTGTTTTGTTACTTTGTGTATACCAGCAGCAGCTCCCAGCCAAAAATACAGCAGAGATAGTCACACACAGCTTTGACTCTCGGGATGTTAAAACTCCATTTTCGGCTTGTAGCGTAAAAGATTCTTGTTTTTTGTTTTTTGTCTTTTTTTCTTCATGGAGATTTTCATCTATGGCAGCATTCCAACATTGTTGTAATTGAACGATAACTGAAAGTGTGAGTGCGTGGGACTGTCAATTTGTCGATGGTTGAAACCTAAGCGATTTCGTGGATTAGACCTATTTTAACGTGTTTAAACGCTGAGCTGTGACGAACGTATCCCTTCTTTTTATCACTTTATTATTCTATTGCAGTATAATGTTGACCAAATTCCTTTTCGAGGATTGTTGTTGTTGTTTGTTTGTTTGTTTGTTTGTTTTTTAAATTTGTTTTATGCTTTTGAAATAAGTCCAGTTGTAACATATTTCCTCAAAACCACGAAGGTCGAGTTTATGAATCATGGACAAGTCACTGCATGCAGCGATGCATGATTCCCTCGAATCATTTTTGAAGAAACATCTACACGCCTGTAAACAAAGTTCTTATGAAAATAGGTCTTTAATAAGTACTCAGGTTTTTGCACTCCCCTTTCCCCTTTTCAGAAACGACAGAAAAAGCTACTGGCCATTTGAGGTTTTTTTAACCAAGAATTTATCTATTCTACCAGTACGTACAAGTTTCAATGAAATTACCCATAAAATTAATTATTTTTAAATTCCATCCATTACTATCAGTATTTTTTTGTAATTTCTCCTTCCACTTGTTATCAATGTTCATAT
>Ga0126336_10001405_pt1 | contig 12471 bp, 6 predicted proteins | sample SidCmetagenome_FD_92530 | JGI IMG/M metagenome (GOLD analysis project Ga0126336, IMG submission 92530) | Coral microbial communities from El Islote,Puerto Morelos, Mexico - Siderastrea C C metagenome | ecosystem: Host-associated > Invertebrates > Cnidaria > Coral | place: El Islote,Puerto... | reverse complement strand
TGAGCAGTACTTTCCTGTGGTGCTGTTTATTATGCTGTACAAGGTGGTTCTAACTTTTGAGTCTGTGGATGAAATCCTAAAGTGTGACCATTCAAATGAAAGCTACTGAGCAGTACCTTCCTGTGCCACTGATTATGCTGCACAAGGTGGCTCCAACTGTTCACTCTGAATGAAATCGTTTAGTGTGAGCATTCAAATGAAATATATTGAACACTTTGCTTCCCCCCCCCCCCTTTTTTTTAATTTCCTCGAGGGGAAATTTGTCATGTCATGGAAATTTGTGTTATGGCTCCCTCATGCAGGGAAGGAAACAAAAAGTTTGCTTTACCTGGAGAATCCAAAGGTCCAATGCCGCCTACCCTTTCCTGGCCATGAAAATTGGATGGTAAGTTCTCAAGATTATCGTTTATAGGTACATTTTCAGGTTCCAAGGCCAATGAAAGCATCATCTGTGTGAGATACTCTTCTTCATCACAACGATCTCCAGTTTGGCAAAATGTCTCAGACTTCAGGTCCAACGATGTGACTTGTTTGGTCATGTTTTGAGTTAACGTTGTTAACGGTTGACAAGAGTGACATGGACGTAGATCATTTGTTCCATCAAGTTCCCATTGCAAGCCAGGACTTTCTGTTTCCTCTGCTTTCTTTTCCTCAGGGTCCACTATGTCAGCATTAAAGGATACGATCTCGAAGTTAGGATGACAACCTAAAGCGAAAAAAAATAGAAAAGAAAAAAAAAACAGGAATAGGCAATCGTCTTTCATGTAATACCAGTTCTCTCGTAAACGGTTATCTCGTGTTTCTGGAAACGTGACAGGAAACTTCGAAAGTTTTGGGAAGTTCAAATTTCGAACACAGGTAAAAATCCGAGCAATTCAAATACCGTATCCGGAATTAAAATGCAGACTCGTGCCCAGTCGACATGAGTGAGGCAAACGCGCAAGGTATTCAGAGAAGGGACGGTAACAAATTCTCATAATTCTCAGTCGTGTCTTATCTCCTCTAGCCTACGCTAAATCTCCTCTCCCCCAAAATAAAATAAACACCCAAAAATCTTGTAATAAGCAAGGCGCGAGTCTGACTAGAACGTATACAATTTTGTAAAAGAAGCTTTTTTCACTGGGATTGAACAACATCATCTTGTTTATTTATTTATTTATTCATTTACTTATTCACTACCGCTTCATTTAGACTAGGGTCTTTCTTGCTTGAATGGCGGAACAATGACTTCGCGGGGTCACAACACATGCAATCATAAACTTCGTCAATTTTAGTGTGGGTGTGTGTAAAATTTGCAGACACCTTACGATCAATAGATCGCTCAGACTCGTACCCAGCAGTCGCCACTTATTTATTCCTTTTCGCTTTGGAATATGGGAAGGCGACCAATGCGCGCAAAGCCTCACTCATCAAATCCTACCCAAAAACCATGATGCGAACAAGAGAAGCGACTGGGTACGAGTCTGTAGGTCGCTCATTTGCCAGTGTTATAATGAGACTGTATTACACCATTTTTGAAGCACTTTCACGTTTCAGAAAAATCTTCCGAAAAGTACCGAAAAGCATGCGAAAAGTTTTTCTAGGAAGTTTTTCGTCCGAAAGAAAAAGATCGGACTCATTTATTTACATACTTGTATTACAGTAAACATCAGCCTCTTCTGATGAGCCAGTGGACGACGCTTCGTCATCGGCATCATAATCACATTCAGTCTCCGGATTTTCGGTATGTTCTCCTGTTTTATAGATTTCACCCCCACTCTCTTTCTTTTTCAACCCTTGCTGGGCCGTCTGTTGAAAAACGTTCTTTGTCCTTCCATGTCTTTTAGTATCTGAAAAAAGTAATAAACGAAAGAAAAAAATTGTCATGCGATTATATGAAAGGAAAACTCGTCATATAGTTGACTGACTGGTACCTCTGTAAAATGATTCGAAATGCTACAAAAACTAGTAAAAATACTAGAAAGGTGCAGATTATTGCACATGGACAGACTAAATAGGGCAAACAAAAGGAATGCCGACCTCGAAACCGACATGTGGCATTTTGTACCTAACCAACACAAAACTACTACCACTTTGACCGCAGCAGGCTCTATGGACCGTTAGTCTTTCTAATCCAAACTACAAGCATCAAACGAGCAGAATCCCCGTCAAACAGTCCCTGGCCTTTAAGGCACCTAGTCATCCATGCATGACATACCAGTACACACACAATCTACCATACGTTATGTAGCCTTACCTGTGCTTTTAAAACCGATAGATTCTGAAGTTTGCGCTTTCGGAGTTTCACTGGGTTTATTTTCCAGATCTTCAGCGAAAAGGCGAAAAAACGTCGCCAGCAGCGTTTTATCACGGATCACCCGCTGTAGCGCGAGTTCACACTCGTCATAGTACTCAAACGACGTTTCACCAAGATAAATGCCCCTTGATATATACACTTTAACAGTTACAGGGCCCGTCGTCGGAGAAGCTTAAAGAGAAAAGGAATGTGGTTAATTTTTATCGACACTCAACCTCTTCGTGCCGAGTCGCACATAAGCCAAGTTAAATCGCCACATTTTAGGATTTCATCCACAGACACAACGATCACGTACAAGGCATAAGAGCAACAACAAAGAAATTATCAATTGAGGTAAGACCTCATTATTGTCACACTTTAGGATTTCACCTACAGATTTAAAACTTAAAAGCATCTTGTACAGCTATATAAACAGTACCTGACAGGCAAATGTAGGTTGTGATTTACAGACTGAAAAGTTTAACTACATTTTACATCTTTTATGTCTCAAAATAAATTACAGGGGCAGTACTTTTCCTTTTGCACAATGGGGTTTTAACTTTTGAGTTCTTGGAAGAAATCCTAAAGTGTGACCACTGGACTGAAACCTTATGAGCAGTCCAGTTTCATCAAGAGAGCATACACTGTAACCAAGATAGTGTATTCCCCATATACCTCACGTTTACTATCCTTAACGACATCTTAATTTAGTGATTATTTTTCCCTTAAGATTTAACGGCTTCTAATTTAGGGAATTTTGAAGGGTTCCCAGGGACCGAGTGCATGGGAAATTTCAAACCGGGCTGAACTATTGCGCCTGTAATGAAACTTTGTCACTGAAATCATAATGGTTTTGCGTGCCAAAGGCGATATTGATTGCGTTTACAGGAGTTTTTTGAGTTCTTTTGGCCGGTTCCAGCCCGGGTTGAGTTTGGCCCCGGGCTTTTACTTTTTTCACACACTTGCCAGCCCTTTTTAAAGAGAAGCTGTTCAAGAAACAGGGCTGAAATCTCAGTCCTCTGACCCTAATGAGTGTTACAACTTTTTTCACTTTTTGAGCTGAGACAGCAGGTGACATCTCAGATTCCAAAAACCACCCTGTATAGCTTGAGTCTTTTGAAAACTGGACTGAAAATTTAACACCACTGGCAACTTCCATATGATCGACGACGCAGATCTTGTCCTAGTAAACGAAAAGAACTCGCAAAAGGTCGAATAAATGCCACTGATCTCCCAAGAAGAACGTAAGTGAAGAACGAAGAAGAAGAAGAACGAAAGTGGAGTATTTAACCTAAACATAGCTACCTGATCCCCCACCCCTCCAATAACCTTCATACGGCTTTTTGTAAGCCAGGATCGTCATCATCATCACCATAAATCCAATTAAATTAATTACAAGAAGACTCAAGATTGACATACCGGGAATACAGCCTGTCATATTGAATTCATTTACTCTTGTCAATGTAACAGGAGCAATACTACCAAAGAAAGCTTGTCCAAATTCCACATTATAGGGCAGCGGCACATTCGAAATTATAAAGAATGGACTTCCACCCTGAATAAAAGGCAAATAAGCTTTAATTATGGTACATTTGGTTAACAGTATTCCAGAATAAGAATACGCAGAATGATCCAGACAGAGAGCAGTCGTTATTTTTCTTCTAGGATAGTAGTGAACGCGCAAGGAATCGGGAATAGCGCGATTACTCTCCGCTGGCCGCCCGGATCGCACCATTCCCGATTCTTGGCGCACGCCTTCTATTATCCTTGAAGAAAGGTTGCGACTTCTCATAGTCTAGGACAGATTCCCATTGCTTTGTTATCCAATCAGAATGTTTCAATTTCCTTTGACTTACGTGATTCTCTCACTAAGCTGGGTGATTACTCTAATATGTGACATTGTCCCATTTTAACCGATTTTCAGTCAAACAGTGCATTTGGAATCTCTGTAAGTAACTGTCTCCCATAGACGGGCACCCTAATGAAATCCCGTTGGAATCAGTTCTCAGTCAAACACTGCATTTACAGTCTCTTGCAAGCGACCATGTCTTACGTATCACCATGTCCACCTTTCCTGATCGATTCCTGAACTCAAGGCGGTTGGAGCAAATGGATTACAATATATATCTTGAATATTGCGTGCCAGGTAAGGAAAAATAGCAGATGACATTCCTTAAACGTCCCTTAAAGAAGAGTTTTAACACTGTCTTAGACAAATTGGGTTGGTCGTTCAAATTGCTTGTAAAAGGGCAAGTTTCAGGTTAAATGACTCTCTACTAGCTCAGCTGCTTTGCGAGTCAGACGAGGGAAATCGTAACCCGTACAATGCTTGACACCCACAGGCACAAATCCCGTTCAGAATACTTTTATTTTTATAAACTGCAACTCAATGTTTCGCTTTCGGAAGCCTCAACTCCACACCGTTTAGTGTGAGTCTCTCAAACGAAGCCTTCGCATCTGATGTGCCAGGGTTGGCAAGCGCACTGTATCTAAATGTAGTGTTACTGATGCAAGATAAAAACTAGGTGACATGAACGATGAACTCAAGAGAACAAAAAGAGCTTTACCTCAATTGAACTTCTCTTTGGGCAGATTTCTTCAACAACTGTCAAATTGTAAATAAATTAAGACAATAACAGTATAAAGTAGAGTCTTGATAGTTGCAACCAAAGCAAACTTAAACTTCTCACTAAACCTCATGAGCAAAAGCATTTTAAGAGGATCCTGAAGGAGCAAGACGAGGACCAGGATTCTCATTCTTTGCACTGGGAGTAGAATTTGAAGCACTGGAAGTGGGATTTTCCCAATGGGAAAATGCTACAGGGCTTGTGATTTTGTCAAAATTATAATTGGGAAAGGGATCTGGAAAAAAAACTTGGGCTGGGAAATGGGTTCTATATTCCTCCCATCAGGACCCTATTTTCAAGCTTGCATCACCTTGGTCTAATGCTATATTCCTATCTTTGGTAGCTTTTTGGGTTTCTTTTAACCGTCCCAGGATATTGGGTCTCAATTGTAGTGGAGTTAACAGACCACGAAATCGGTGTTAGGTTAGGAGCTACTTACTTGATGTCGTTTCAGTCACGGCTGATCTGATCTACCAAAAGAAAGATAAAACATCTTAGGAGCTTACTAAACGAAAGTGGCACGAATTCAGTTTTTTTTTTACGGGGAGGGGGTTAATATCATTTTAAAAGCAATGCTTTGTTAAGGACGGTTCCTCCTAAGACAGATGTATTTTTGCAAAGGTCATGAATATGGGGGGAAAGCAGATGATAGCAAGGGTTATTGGACTCCAAAAAGAAAGATGTGGGTAACCACGCATTTTTCAGAGATAATTAAGCAACCATAATTCTAAAAAAGCTTTTTTCCCCCAAACTTAAGCTCAATTATCTCTGAAAAATGTGTGGTTACCCCTAATTTTCTTTTTGGATTCTGATAGCCCTTGCTAAGATCTGCTTTTTCCACATAGTCATAAACTGCGCAAAATATTGTTGTATTAGTGGGCAAATTCCTTAAGAAATCCCAATATCCCAAGATGCGCAGAACGTATGGGCAGTAACTAAAGGAGGCACCGCCCTTAAACAGGGGCTTGCCCATCATGATTCATCCAAATACAGATGGACATTTGTGCTTAAAAAAGGATACATAGGAATTACTAACTTTTTGAGATATAAGCAATTATAAAGAACCGGAATATCTGGAAATTTCTAGTGCCATTTTCTGATTACACCTGAATCATGATGGACGAATCACAGCTGGTGAATCATGCTTCAAAAAAATGGGTCCACAGGGAAAGCAGCTGTACTCAGACCACCCTCTTTATCTGACCACTCCATCAATATGAATACATTTTTTAATTAACGGTAACTGATAGCAGAAGTAACTTATCCTCTGGAACAACATCATCTCTTATACTCATTTAAACTTGGTTCCTTTGCAGCACCAACCTTGTAAGAATGTAAAGCAACATCACTCAGCAAATCAAGGCCACCCTCTGAGAATTGAACAAAAACAAAGCAAACAAACAAACATTAAAAACACAGTAGTACAGTCGAATCTCTCTGTGCAACCACATATGCATCTGTCACACACTAAGCGGCCATTTCCTAGTCTCAGGTAAGTTACTGTCTCCCTTAAACAACCATCTTGTTCATTCGAGAGAGATATTAGAGACTGAACGGTATTCTAGGCTAAACCATTAGTTTAATAAGAATGTAGCTACTGGTGCTACTGCAATGCCTATATGAACTTAAGTAGCTGCCTACTTATTGTCTCCAGCTCCTTTTGTTCACTGAAAAACATGCCTGGTTCTCTCAGCTGCTTTTACAGGGCAGGCAAGGATGTCAATAATTGTTGTGGTAGGCAAGATAATGAAGAAAGCGACGAGTTTTCCCCCATTTTATCAGTCCTTTGTTTTCCTTTCAGAAAAGCAAACTAAGGCTCAAACTTGTAATAGCTAGGGGGAAATACTCCTGTCCCCAGCCATTATTTACAGTCCTGGCAGGGCCACTTGACTGAATATTCCACTGGAATTTTATTTAGATTTTAAAAGATTATTTGGAGTCAATATTACCTCCCTCAATTTCACTTTCAGTCCATTCTGCTCCAACCACTTTGTCAACCCTAAAAAAAAACAAAAAATTCAGGGTAGAGAGTAGGGTTTAGGGGACTCCTACCTTTTTGCCAGTGACAAGGATAAGGTAAGTCAAGGTAAGGGTGCATCCTCTCTATCTAGTAGCGACAGGGGTAAATTAGCAAGGTATGCCAAGTTTATGGAGTCTTTTTTAGGGGGATTCCCCTCAATCAAGCAGCTACAAGGGTTAGGTAAGGTTATGCCAAGTGTAAGGAGCAGAGTCAAGAGAAAAACCCTTATTCCAGCAGTCTTGAGAAGTGCATTTTGGGAGATTACCATCATTCTGGTTGATTCTCCTTCTTCTGGTTGTCAAGAGAATCAAGTTTTATGAAGGGAGATTCCCCCCACTGCAACACTTATGAGGGTTAGCAATTAAGACTTTGCCAATGGTAAAATTTCTAGGGGGATTCCTTTCATTCCAACAATCACGAAAATTAGAAAGGTTACACCCAGGGTACAGAGTATAGTTTAAGGGTTTAACACGGCACCATGACCAATTGTGTTTGCCCTTAACAAAAACAACCGAGTACCGAGGCAGCTTTAGGTTCAGTGGTGCAGGTACCTTCAATGCTTTCGATTGGTGAATGATCTCAAGCAGTTCAATGCTTTGCCTCCAAGCTTTTGATGGGCAAACAAACTCAAGGAGTTCAAGGTCCAGGCAAAATGCCACTTCAAGTGCTTTTTTCCATCCTATAGTGTATAGTTTTGTATCTCATTTTCTTAATGTGTTTTCCATGTATTGTCAGGTTATATTTTCTATTAGTTGTTTATCTTTTGTTAATTTAGTCAGGACTCTGTTTAAACTAGCAATACTGCTAAATCAGATGCTGCTAGATAAATAAATAAATAAAGAAAGAAAATGGCAGTTAGCTAGGCTATGCCAAAAGCAAAGGGTAGTGTTTAGGGGGATTCCCCTAATTCGAGATGTTAATGAGAACAAGCAGCACCGGGCTTAGCAAGGCTCTGCCAAAAGGCCATCCCAAAAGTGAAGGGTGATGTTGAGGGGGATTCCCCTAATTCAAGGTGTAATGAGAATAAGTAGCGCCATGCTATGGGATGGATTCACTATTAGTGAGGTCATGCCAAGGTTACAGGGTATTGTTTGAGAGCATTACTTTATTGTTCTTACAAGCTGTCAAGACTCTGTCTTGGTTTGAGTGTACACGTTTCCACTTGGACTTTACGTTTTCACTTGAACTTACTTTTTTTCATGTTTTTGTGCCGCCATTGCAACATGAAGATAAATTTGCTCAGCCTGTATGTTGTCTTCTGGAAGTGAGAAAATAAAAAATATACGTACATGCAAAAAATCATCAGATGTACAAAAGACATGAATAAAAATACATGTAAAAAATCATCAGATTTTATACTGGTAGAAAATTAAAACTTGCAAACGTAATTATGTAAATAATGGTTGAAGAACTTTAACTCCATATTTGTTAGAAATCAAATTCAATATTTACATAAAGATCATTTTGATGAGTATTTGAGAAGCATCTAATGAGCAAACTGCCATACCTCCAGGGTTATCACTTGTTTCAATTCCTGAGTCATGGGGGCCTGACGGCTGTGACTGTAAAGCCAATTGAAAATAATTCTTCAGATAGCATGAACTTTAGGTTTTAAAACAATTATCGTTTTAAGGAGATTTAGGCCCCCTTCAGACTAGCTGCCTGTTCTGGGGCACCATGAAAAAAACAAGTGCCATTATTTTAGGTTTACAGCATCAACCGGATGACATCATTTTTTCATGACGTCATCGGTTAGAAATAAATTATTATAAAGAAAAGTGACAAAAAAAAAAGATAACCTCATGATCAGACACTGATGTCCCTGCAGGTTCATTATGGTGTTTGTCTTTAGCATTATCCACACACCCACTTCCCTGCACAGCCTGTGATGAACTTGAGCATTTTTCCTCATCGGGAGATTGTTTTGATTGATCAGGAAATCTGGAACTAACATGCTGCTGCCCTGTTGCAGCTTTTTTAGATGAGTCAGCTGCATAAACTCTGTCACGATCACACTGTGAGACTTCAGTCACCAAGTGAACACGTTCACTCAAGTCTCTGTTCTCCTCCGTTTGAGCGCTCTGATCCCTTTTCTCTGTGGATTTTTCCAAATAAACTGGTTTCTGTGAGTGTGCAGAAGCTGCATTAGAGATATTCAAGTTGTTCATCTGAGGTGTTAACGTTGAGGATACCATTACATGCGGCACTGATTGTGCGACTAATGGCAACCCAGCATGCCTTGCAGTAGTACGGCCATCAGCAATGTGAAAAACTGCTTTGCCTAAAAATTGCTGATCGGATGGGGTGGTGATTATGGCTCTTGGCATCGCCCCAGGTGTAACAATCCCTCCAGGAACCACTATTGTACCTATTGGATAAGACAGAAACATCAATTTTTTACTTATTAATTTTAGATAATTTATGAATTTATTACAAAGTTATTACTTGACTTATTACAAAGATTTATTTATTGGTTTCAAGACACTGCTCCATCCCTGCTATATGACCAACCTATTTATCACCATTATTGAATTGCAAATGTTACTAGTGCAATGACAGGCAAAAGCTAATGAAACAAAAATGATGTTTTATTGTCTTCATGACACCATTATCAAGTTACAGGTAAATTAGCCTTTAAAAGTCTCAGTGCACCACTAGTTGTATAAATTGTTCATTGCTTCGAAGTGTAATTCACAAGTGTAGCTATTGTTTTCAACCTCCGAAAAAATAGCTACACTTGTAAATTACACTTGTAACTGTTTTATTGAATTGACCCCCGGACACCAATGTATAACATATCATGTGTTACATATCATGTAACACCATCATCATGTATCAGACCATGTTCAGCTGCATTTTGGAATCCTATTCTTGACTAGACTAGACACTAAAAATCACTACCCCAAAAAAATACGTACCCACTGGAACAGCTTGTGAAATTGCTGGTGCTGCAACCACAACTACATCTTTTGCATTTCTGGCATCATGATGTGCGGATATGCTAGGATGGCAAACTGGTGTCATTATACCTTGTTGAGCAGTGACCGGGACGAAAACATACTCCTTTTCTGGTGTGATTTGATTTAAAGGTTTTTGCTGCAACAACTGTACTTTAGTTGGATGCAAGTGCTCTCTTTTCTCCAAAATTACCCCTGATGCAGCGGCTGTCATTGACGTTTCTGGTACAACACTTGGTTGATTTGCAATGCTCTTGGGTGAAAAACTTGTTTCAACAAACAACTTTGCCTGCTTTTCTGAGCTCAAATATGCAATGTGAGTAAGTGACGGTTTTGTAATATCTTCAGAGCTGGTTTCCTTTAACTGTTCAGGATTGACATTTTTTCTGGTTGTGATCTGATCATGAGAGCGTTTTAAAGTTGACTGTTCTGCCATCTTGGAGTCACTATAATCTCCACTTTCCTAAAAGGAAAAATAATACATGTTATAATTAATTCATTAATAATTAATTTGAAATAATAGTATTAATCAGTACCAATGTATAAACATTAATACCAGCATTACTAGTCCTAGGATGCTAAGATGCTAGTCCATCAGAGGACACTCAGCATAAAGTGGCTTAGAGTATTACTACTGCCATCTCCATCACAGGATGCCCAGCATTAAGTGACTAGGAGTATCACTACTCCTTACTAGATGGGATGCTAGTTCATCACAGGATACCCAGCATAAAGTGACTACCAGTATTTATAATACTACTCTCTCCTGGATGGGATGCTAGTCCATCACAGGATACCCAGCATAAAGTGACTAGCAGTATTACTACTCCTCCTGGATGGGATGCTAGTCCATCACAGGATACCCAGCATAAAGTGACTAGGAGTATCACTACTCTGCCTGGATGGGATGCTAGTCCATCACAGGATACCCAGCATAACGTGACTAGGAGTATTACTACTCCCTCCTGGATGGGATCCTAGTCCATCACAGGATACCCAGTATAAAGTGACCAGGAGTATCACTACTTTGCCTGGATGGGTTGCTAGTCCATCACAGGATACCCAGCATAAAGTGACTTATAATTAGGTGTATAATTTACTACTCCTTGCTGGATGGGATGATAGTTCATCACAGGGTTACCCCTAGCACTAAGAAGGTTTCTCTAATAATTTGCTAGTACCAACCCATTTATAAAGTTGAGTGGAAATAGATATAAAGATGACGTTAAGTGTCTTGTAGTAGGAATGGTGGAGACTGAGGAGATGGAATCACTGACCTTTGGATAGATAGTTTGATGTGCAGCTGGATATGCAGTGTGACTAAGTGGCAGTGTGGTAACGTCTTCAGGTTTAGTTTCTGTTTTCATTAACTGCTCAGACTCATTATTTTCTATGACTGTGATCTGATTGTAAGGGTATTTCGGAGTTGACTGTTCTGATGCCTTAGAGTCCTTGTGGTTGACACTTTCCTAATAAGTAACATTATGCAATGTCACAAGCTGTGATAATAATGATAAAATTAATAATATATAATGATAGACAAATCCTAATACTCATCCGTTTAGTAAACAATAAACGAGTACTCACGGTGAGCTCTCTGTAAATGAGGTAATTTAGGTCAGCATTTTTTTTTTGGTAACAGCATTCTTTGTTTGTTTGTTTGTTTTTTGTTGTTTTTGGCAGGTCACATTCTATGTCACAGTACTGAACCGGAGTGGTGAATGACCATGATGTCTAGCAAATGCACTAGTCTATTAAAGATAAATGGCACAGACTTAACAGCAGCAACCAGGATGAACCACTGACCTTTGACTGGAAAGTATGATGTGCTATTTATATTAACACCAGACCACTACACTCTATTCACTACACTCACATTCACGCCATCAAATGTCCCGTTAAATTTCTCTGTTAAATATATACCTCATTTGTGAAGATATAGAGAGCTGAGTTGCCCTTTATTTTCCTCTTTATGAACTGTCCATCCCATATCCGCCGCTCACCATGAAAGTCCAATCTTGTTCGGTTGTCAACTGCTGCGGCACAGCAGAATCTAAAAGACAAGAAATTCAAAAATTCAAATTAAGTAGTTGTCAGAGCACAGCACAAAAATATCACCACTTTTAATTAATTAATGAGAGTGGATATACACGTACTGAAGATAAAATAAGAAATGGTATGCCCATCGCAGTCACAGACATCAACTTTGAAAAAGAGCAACCTGAAAAAACTCAGAATTTTTTAATTATTTTTGGATTTTGAATTCTTTCAGGTTGTTCTTCTTCAGGGAGATACTAGAAAAAGCAAATGCAGGGGAGGGCACAGTCTCTCTTACTCCGCTCATCCATGATGAAATTTCTCTTGTACAGGACCTTATAGCATCCTGATAAGATGCTATTTAAGACGATTTCCGCTCAACGTTCGAGCAGTAAGTGCAAAAATTAAGTTACCAAAAAAATACTTGCAGCCCTGTCACATTTGGAGAACAGATAAGAAGAACTTATCGTTACTTTTGCTCCCAAGCTGACCCCGCGAGAGAAAATTGGATTTGAAGTTATCCATATTTCAATTAAAAAGACGCTTCATGTCAGT
>Ga0126336_10001404_pt1 | contig 12471 bp, 10 predicted proteins | sample SidCmetagenome_FD_92530 | JGI IMG/M metagenome (GOLD analysis project Ga0126336, IMG submission 92530) | Coral microbial communities from El Islote,Puerto Morelos, Mexico - Siderastrea C C metagenome | ecosystem: Host-associated > Invertebrates > Cnidaria > Coral | place: El Islote,Puerto... | reverse complement strand
GGCTAATTCGGCTAATTCTACTTCCTCGCCACCGCCATGTTTCTTTGGAATAGAATTAGTACACAGTCCTACTCGGCCAAATTTCTTTACTGGGGCGATCATGTAAACTCGGTTCCAGACCTCGCTGCCAGCCCCCCCTGGTTCACGACAACGATAGTGTAAGTCATTTTCATTGCGTAATCCCTGGAGCTTAAGTTGAGCGATGAAAAGGTATGAATTCTTCCTCTAATGCATTCAGTAAAACACGAAACCATATTCATTCCCGTAATAAACACGACTTAAGCGAATTGTGTTGAAACTAAAAGGAAAATAGTTGTTTGGTATTTTTTAGCGAAAAATCGAGTTTGGTAAAATTGCGTTGTCGCAATGACACGTGAAAGCAATAAACAGGAAGTCCGTTTCAAGAATTTTTGTTTACAGATGACAAGATAAAACAAGTTACGGTTTCACACTACAGCTTTCAAAGGAGTATTCTTTTTCAGAAGTAAGAAAACTTCTACTCGAAAAGGTTCGTTTTCTGGGCTCTTGCGGCTTACAGTTTCTTTCCGTGCTTTTAAAAACGCTTGTCTGGTTGTTCTTGGTATCCATGGCGTATTATCATTGGTTACCCATATTCCTGGCTGGATTTTCTTTGTTCGTGTTACGAGGTAGTTCTCAAGGTAAGCTGGTTTAATTGGAAATGCTGTATCTCCCGTTATTTTGATAGAGTCAAACCACGAGGCTCATTTAATAAAATTTTGGGCGATGGGCAATGCGATAAATATTTCCATGATTTACGCACGTACAAAGTAACTGAACATCATATTGTCATTTTTCACTCTGTAAATAACGCGAACTATTTAAAATAATTTTTTGGCGTCACCTGTAAGAAACTGAGATATCTTAGAAACATCAGTTTGATCAAAACTGGAAATATAAATTGAAATCACAACGTGGGCCTAATTTAACCGCCCAGCTCCAAGCATGCATTTCAACTCAAACCTATAGTATGTCACACCACAACTCTGTGAATTTCAAGTTCAGCGCCGTCATTTGGGTGAAATTCAAATTTGCGGAAAATGCTTCCCAGAGGATAGGAATAAAAAAAAAGGGATATATCGATTTACTCTATCTTTAAAATCGGCCCTCGTAACTCGGCATGGCCTCAGTGGTTGTTAGTTGAAAAATATAATGCGCTGAAGACCCACTTTCTCAGTTGAAATTGACTTAAGCGGGTCTGTCAAGTAGATAATTTGAACCGGTGTCATCCTTTCAGTTACTACTCAACCTTTGAAGGGATTTTGCCAACACTGCGCAGATAAAATAACAGCGGCATTCGATGATGCGTGGGCAGAAAAGTTGAAAAAAAAAATCCAACTTCCATAACACAGATTTTCTTCAATTTTTCATAAAACGTAGATAATCGATAAAGAAAGTGATCTATTATAAGAAAATCTGGGGTCACCGAACATTTAAGAGAGTTAAATACGTGCATAGATATTAAAATGCCCACTAGCGCTATATATCTCTTCATTTCTTCAACAGCGCGCGCGCTCAATGCATGACGTGGCATGACATGGCGACGTAAATTGCGTGCGCAGTAAGGATGCGCACGCAATTATTATTATTATTAGAAACAATTTGCGCGAACGTCCTTAATATCTTTCTTCAGTGGCAAAAATACCTATCTGAACTGATTGTATCAAGAGAGAACGAAATTGATTCCGTCAATTAAGCAACTTTAATGATAGAATCGCTAAGTTCAATTTGGGAATGTATTTATTAGCTTTATCCTTTTCTCATACGAAACGGGAAAATCGTTCAATTTGGTGGCAAAACATATGTTTCTTTTACTAACTCCAACAATGAATAGAAATTTAACTCTTATCTAACATTGAATATTTTATAGGAGTTTGTCCAAACAATTGGATCCACATACATGGCTCGTGTTACAAGATCTCATCCAAAGCCGTGAGCTGGAATGCAGCAAAATCCGCCTGTGAAGCACTGGGATCGACTCTTGCTATGATAAAGACACAGGCTGAACAACAAGCACTTGCCCCCAAAATAACACCTAGGACATGGATTGGATTGCATAGGGATCCCAAGGCCAAATCACGCTGGCTCTGGATTGATGGAACACAAGCTTCTTACACTTACTGGAATAAAGGAGAGCCGAACAGTATCGCGGAGGAATGTGGAGAAATTTGGCCACCGCCCTACAATAAATATTGGAAATGGAATGATCAGGGATGTTCTAGTGCTCTTCATTACGTTTGCGAAATTAAAGGTTGGTCTAAATTGCATCATGCTAATGGCTCGGATTTTACTTATATCAGAAAATCTATCAAGACCAAGAAAAGAATTACTTGAAATGTTTATTTTGTCACACAATAAAGAGTCGTCTTTCATCCATTTTACCAAATCACATTCCTTACCAAATCACATGTCTTACTCTTGTAAGAAAGTGTTGTGCTGACCGCCAAAAACGTGACACGTTAATCTAGTTATTACCGGGGGTATCCAATCGATGAAATCGATATCAATCAATATCAATCGATATCAATAAATTGATTGATATTGACAATCGATGACCAATGGATCAAGCAGATCTTTGTGACCTTTTATCGATTGCCATCGATTTCCAATAACAACCGATAGCTTAACTGATATCGATTGGTATCGATTGGTTGCCAATTTTTTCTCGTTGCACAGTTTACAAGCCAACGGAAAAGGCACTTCATACTTCAGTAGTTGACAACTCCCCCACTCGTTTTCCGTCTTTTTCTGGAAATCTAGTACAGTGTGTTAGCGCACATAGTGATTTTTTTCTTTAGCTTTTGTATCCAATCACCACTTAAATACCGGATAATGGGATTTTATAGATGGAGAACGAAGGATTCTTGTAATCTGACCCACGTGCAAGCGTGCTTTTTTGCGTTCTCCCCTCTTCTTGCAAGCAGTAAAAAGCTCGCCAGTATTCACTTCGAAAAAGCAATGGTGGTAGCCTTTAATGATGCATGCCGTTTATGGACAGTTGAACTTCTTGCGTCTCAGACTTTCTCTGTGTGTCCGCCATGGCAAGTGGTATTAAATTTGAGTGTGCGTGCCGCGGTATTGACTTATTCTTCGCGTTAAGAAACTGTGAGCTACTTGTTTTGCTAATCAATGACAATCGGTGAACGAGTTTCATGTGACTATCGATTGGTCATCGATTGGCCGATACCAATCGATATCAATTAACTAATTTTATCGATTGATATCGATTGATCGATTGCCTTACCGATCATAGATTTCCATCGATTGGATACCCCGGGTTTATTACGATACATCAAAGTTAAGAATTGTCTTTTATAATAAGCCCTAAGCCTATAGGCTAAGGTAGATGGTGAACACCGTAGATACTGAACATTAGGTTAATTTCATTTTCTTCCAATTTTAACTCTGATATATAAGTTACAGTCTGATTTCATTGCTAAAGGCCACTATACTATAAATAAACGGCGCGCGCATTGCCGGCATGTGCGGACCTCTGGAACTGATAAATGAATTTCTTGAATCGGTGTTTAGTCGACTGTTACCGCAATGTACACATGAGTGTTTTTCAAACGCGATTTGCTTATCATAATTCGACTCAGTGATCGAGCAATGGAAAGTGAAACTAGTTTTTGAAATGAGTTTAAAAGGGTGCCTCTTAGTCAATTCAGGTTCCTTAAAAAAAACGCATTTCCTAATAATAAAAAAGATAAAGTTCGAAATGAGTTACCCATTTAAAAAATTAATGCGTCCGCACAAAAACTGAAAAACAAAGTTAAGGCTATTTTGTGTATCAAGAACAGCGACTTCCCCAGAGTTCCATTTTGTCCCCTCGGAATTAAAACTCCAAATTTTCTCCTTCTGTAGCGTCGCCAGCGAAGTGCCAAAAGCTTTCTCTGGCCAGTGGTGTGCGTGTTTCTCCAATTCAATGCCTCTCCTCCAGTCAACGTTATGGGTCTGTTTGTTCCTTTTCTTGCGCCCGTGGATACCAACTCAGCGGTCCTCCATCTATTCAGTGCAGGAAGGGAGGAGTCTGGAGCGAAAAAGTGAACTCTGTCAGCTGTAATGGTTTGTATCGATTTTTTTTATAACAAACTAAATTAATTATCGACATGTATTTAAATAAAATAGGCGAAGTGAGTATAGTTTAAAAATAAAGAAAAAAAGAAAGAAAGAAAAACCTAGCTCTGAAAATATTCTGTAAAAAGATACAGAAAGCCTACACTTGGAAAACAAAACTGGAGAAGAGCACGAAGAACACATTAATCGCTAAAATATTTCTTGTTATACTTCTATCATGTTTGACACACGACGTTTCAGGGTGCTCAGTTTTAACTCTCTCTAATTTTATCAGTGTACAGGAAGATCAGTGAGAAGCTGTAGTTCCATAATTCGTTATTATTTGATGAAAAACCTGTCACAAGCAATGTTTTAAGTAAATGAGCGGATAGCTGAAACCCAATTAAATGATGAGGAAAAATAGGAATTTAATGCTTTTCTTTACTGTATCATTTTGTAAATGTATAACTTTGAATTTAAATTAACAAAAACAAAGCAAAAACAAACAAACAAGAAACACCTAGTAGTTAGCATTCCAGTTCCTATTTCTCTCTACCCAATTCGCTGTAGGAATTTTTACTTGCGTTCTTTCTTTATTTCCTTTATTTAACTTTTATTTGTTAAGTTTCCAGCTCACAAAAAAACATTACCAAATAGCTTTGTGACGTCACAGATCAAATTAATACCAAATGCTCATTTACATGTCCACAGGGTACCATATGCAAGGTCCCTCTCATAAGGATTTTAATTTGTAGGGTATTTTCTACAAGGTTCGAATTGTTAAGTTCCTGATCATTGACATAAGCAATAGGAGTTTTATTTCTCATTAACTGCATAGCATCAAATACCATCAAACAGAGTTATTAATGTGTAATTATAATGCACATTGAAATTGATTCTTGCAGACATTGACGAGTGTTCTGTGTCAAAGAACGGCGGCTGCAGTCACAAGTGTGTTAATACTGCATGGGGCTACAAATGTGAATGTCCAGACCCGGAACTGAGCTTATCATCAGATAACAGGACATGTCACGGTAAATAATGCTACTTAAATAAGTGAGCGGTTTTCAATAACTTTTCATAAAATAAAACCAAAGCAGTCACTCTGACAATTCACAGCAAATACAGATAGTTCATACAAATACAGAACGCCTGCGACAAAGATTTAACTATGGTCTTCGTTTTCTTGTTACCTCTATTGGTTTGAAAAGGCGGCGTGCATTTTCTTTTATAAAACCGGCAGAGCAAATATAACTAAAGCAAACACGGCCTTGAAGGCTATACTTGTTCTGTTGTTAGTTTATGGTAATACTTGGTCATACCTCTACTGACTTTCCTGGTCGTCAATGAATAGCATCAATTTTCACTCTATCTTTTCTGCGACAACAGAAGATCATGACTTAATTATGGTCTTGCTTTGTATGCTCCAGTATCATGTTTATAATTCATTTTTTTTATCATTTAGCTCCAGGTGTTGATGTTCATTGCAACAGCAAGAATATGACCATTACCATTCCCAAGTCCCTCCTCCGTGGTATGGACCGTGAGCATCTTCGCCTCCTGGATCCTACATGCAAATCCACAGAAACAAGCTCACAGTTCTCACTCACTACACCGCTGACCGGCTGCAACACAACAAGCAGGCACACACCAACAGCTATCGTCTACTCCAATGCAGTTTTGGAAATCCCCGTGGCAACTGAAGACGTCGTGACTCGCGTGCGTGAAATAGAAATTCAGTTCAGCTGTTTCTACTCCAAATATGGCGTGGTGTCGTCAGTTGGATGGAAGCCAAGTAACAGAAAGCTCGTATTCAGTGATGAAGGACAAGGAAACTATACGCTCTCGCTGAACATGTTTCCTGACAAAAGATTCGTGAGTCCTTACACGAAGGATGATTTCCCTGTTGCTGTGGTGCTGCGCAAACGTCTGTTCTTTGAGGTATCAGTGACATCAAGTGACAACCACCTGTCAATCATTGCAGATCGATGTCTTGCAACACCCACTCAGGACGAAAAGAATTCAATGAAGTACGAGTTCATTACAAAAGGGTAAGCAAAGAGATTTTCAATTAATTAACATTTTTTACAAGAGAGCTTCTAGTATAAAGCGCCTTACGTAGATTTTCAAGATCAAATGCCAATTTCTTACTTTCCTGCAAGGAAATATTACTTAGGAAAACTAGTCCAGCCTCTCTGTAACAATGCATCTCCAGTCCACAAAGGTAGTGATTAAGTAGTCACGATGTTCAAACTGAAGCTTTGTTTACTTTACTCCACGTAAAAATTACTGTTTCTCTAATGCGTTTGTGTTAGTAACTGGTTGCCATTAAAGTGTTGGTGGAATACGGTAGAATCCTATACATGGAGTTATAACATTTTTGTATTGCGTAAATTTCACGTTAAGGCAATTTAACGCTCTTCTGATAATGCACTATCTTAATAAACATTATCTTATATCTTCGTTACTTTCATATGTCTCCTTTGAAGTTTGGTCATATGCCTGTCTTTTTTCAAGCGATTGTGTTGGACACTTTCGCCGCAGTTTAACTTATCTTGTCTCACAAAAATTGCAGTCAGAGTTAATGTGAAAAAAGAAGTATCACAACCAATTGTTTATCTCTTAGATGTCCAGATGACGTAACAGTGAAGTACCATTCTGCACCTTCACTCAATGTCCAGCGGCTTAGCCTGGAAGCCTTCAAGTTCATTGCTGATCATCCATTTGTGTTCGTACACTGTCACGTGATCGTATGCAACGCTACCGACCCAAGTTCCAAGTGCAACAAGAAATGTCCTTCAAGTGGTCGAGGAAGACGAGAAGTGAACGATCACGTGACTGATGATATGTACGCCTTGGCCCAGGGCCCACTCCATCTGGCACGTGAGAAGAGAGAGGAAAAGAGCGACAGTAATGCTGACAAGAGAGGTGAGTGATAAAATGTAGAATTATAATACAGTAGAGATAGCAGTCACCTAACTAGAGGATGTCCGGTGCTTTTGTATCCTCCTGCCAGCACTTGTATAGATGCAGTGTTAAATTTTCAAATTTGCAAGTGCCTATCATATCTTAACAATTCAATCTCAGTTCAAAACTACAACGTATCTGTTGTTCAAAGTTTGAGTATGCGCAAAAATAACAGTAGCTTATCCGAAATGATGAGAAAATTTGAGCCCTAATTACTTCCAGATCCAGAGAAATCTTTGCACGCACTGATCTGCTTTTTTTTTATTACCTTATGAAGTTTTCTGTGTTATTCTAACTAAGGTTTTTTCCTTCCAGGTTCCAGTCCTGTCTTCATGACGGCGCTGTTTGTGATGTGCGTTGCTTGTTTGGCGGGAACAGCGCTAATGGCGTTCAAGAAGTCACGTGATGAACCTGTTGGGTATACTGTGCTTGCTACTGGTGATCAGAAGTGAAATCATTTTCACAGTAAACGACTGGAGTTGGCACAATTAAAGGCAACTTGAGCTTGAGATATTCTAGGACGTTGCTCGGCTATGGTTCTTGTATTCGATTTAGCTCTCTCCGCAATGACGCAATAACTATAAGCTTCTATCACTAAAAGATACATTTCAACTTTAGCATTTACTGAGCCTTCTTCGAGGAGTCTTTTTGCAACATGGTCTCGGGTTAAAACGTTATAGAGTGGGGGAAGGATGGGACCTGATAACCCTAAAATCCTGATTATAAGACCTCTGCTTAAAATGACACTCTCTACTTTCCATGCTCCGGCTCCTTTACAGATTGGTGTTACTAATCGGCAAGAAAAGTTGGTTTAATGTTTGCTAATTAGTTTGATCTCTTATAACCGAGATTTTATGGCATCATTGAACTCTCCCTATTTTGTTTAACTTTTGTAGGTTAAAATGTTCGTTCTCGAAGGAGAGGAGGCAAATTCTAAGAAATCTAAACAAAAACTAGTGAAGGTAATTTGTCTTCTATCTTCTTCGATGCCATCGATGGTGTGTGATTTTCTTTTCCAAAAAATTTTATCAACATCATTTACTTTATTTTTCAAAGAGGAGGGAAGAAATTTGACTAAAACTCCTAATTTGTTTCCTTTCTTTGTTGCGAATATTAATAACACTCCAATCTGGTAACCCAAAATACTTCAGAGATTCACCATGACGAGCTTCATAAATATATTTAATATCTCCAGCTCAAGTAAACCATGAAAGTGTAAATTCTAAATAACCTGCAAACTCAACTTTTGCTTTGGAATACTAAGCTTCTTTATTGAAAAGGTGAAAGAAAGCTCAGTTAAGCTTAAGTTTAGTTTTTAAGGCGATTAAGAATTCTACTCATCGTGATTTCACATATACGGAATTGTCGAAAAGATCTCGTTAAAATTAGGGTGCTTTGCTTTTTTGCTTTTTAACTAACTTTTAAAACCCGGGTAAACACAAGAACTGTGTGAAGCTTAATTTAGAAGCTCAACTAGGCGGAATATTAGGCACTTTGAGCTGCACTATGGAGTCTGATTCCCATTAATGGAACTGTACGTCCCAGTTTTGTGTTTCTAGTTTTTATATACCGTGCACCGTGGAAAGGATTATTTGTCAGATTTACATCTTGATTGGCTAAAAAGTTACCACATTCCATTAGAAACATGAGCTCAGGGAGAAGAAGGAAGGGAATTTGGAGGAAAAAAAAGTAACAGAGAAATTAAGCTTGGAAGTGTTTGCTGGAAATAACAATGGCGTTTCTTGGTGGTGTAATAGTGATCGCCTTTCCCGGGAATTGAACTAACAAGTAAGGGGACAGGGCAAGGGGTATGTAATGGTTTCTATGTTAACTAGCGAAATACAATGACATAAGTCGGCATTGATTAAAGATCTTTGTGTTTATCTGAGTCAACAGGTATTTTGCATTGGGAGAATACCTAAACATCGAGAAAGGGTTAAAAATGTGAAAGTGGAAAAGAACAGGCTAAATGGCAAAGCACCACGTTGTTAATATTGGCAGGTGCATGAACGCCTTGTTACAAACTATTTTTCAAGGAGTAAGATGCTTTTTGTAATTGTGACAATTTTTGGAACATTTATATCGAAGAAGCAATTTTCATTTCCTTAAAACGAAGCTTGGTTTTTATTTAGATAACACGAGACAATAACTGACTTATTCACTGACATCAATATATGTTAGTGTAAATTGCAGGTACGGTGTTGGGTGCTGAGTGCTGTTAATTAAGAGATCAATAAAAAATGTTCAATTGCTTTTCATGCAATGAAAATGAGTCATCTGTGTGGTTACTGCGCAATTGCAAACCCTATCAATCAGAGGGCTACCCATAATGCCATTTTCATGTTGCCATCAGTACCTTTTTTAGCCTCCATGGCTAATTCTGTTGTTGCTTACTACTTATTTGCCACTATCAATATTAGTCCAGTTTTGCAAAACCAACACCAACAAAAGAATCCGAAATAAAACACACAGGACCACAGTTTAAGGTCGGATTCAAGCAGTAAGGCGGTATGCAAGAGTACCACCCACATTCCTGTTAACTCGTTCTATGTTTCCTCCAATGTAGATATATTTGAACCTGTGGTACCGATGTTGCGAGGCAAGTTAAACGTTAAGTCTTTCTAGACTAACAGCCAAGTGTGATTCCACAATAAATTTTCGCCAGGAGTAAAGTACGTAGAAGTCCAGATACTCACAACTGCTTAAGCTTAGCCCGGTATTAGCTGCAGTTTCCCCCAGTATTTTGTTAGATTTCCACAACGGCTTGCCTGTACTCCGCTTCTACACCTGCATGGGTGGAGGAAAGCAATGTAGAACAAAGTTCCCTGCATATCTTAGGGGCCGTTTACATGGAAGGAGGGTAACCCTCATAAGAGGTTTACCCTCCTAGAAGGGTTACCTTTTTCTATTGTTTTTCCCGGTTTCGTTTACATGAGAGGTAGGGTCACCCTAGGAGGAGGGTTACCCTATCTGCTTGCTAGGGTAACCCTCCTAGAAGTGACAACTTTTTGTTTATTTAAGCCATGTAAAAGGTCGAGGTGGGGTAACCCTCCTAAGAGGGACAAGTCTAGCGCCAGACTGTGAGAAAACTTATAAACCTGGAGAATTATTTCGTAGGCCTATGCTAGCAAGATTGAATCAAAAGGACGAAGAAGAAAGTGATAGTAGTTTGGAGGCCGGAATAGATCATTCTGGTGAAATCGTTCCAGTAAAAGGCGAAGGCCTTAACCTAAACGATTCACCAGGACAGAGCCGTATATGAGAATCAGCCACTGGAAAATAACACAAGTAGTATTAAATCAAGGGGCAAGAGAAAAGCGCCTGAGGGACCAATATCTTCAGCCAAAAAGGCAGAGAAGCGAGCATGGACGCCCAAAGCCACTAAAGGGCTTCTCAACTACGTAAACCAATTTAAAACGAAGTGCTTCAAAGTGCTCCGACTTCAAAGATGAGCTAAGATGATCCGCGTGGTGGTTTCAGGTTTCTGAGCCTTTACTAGTAATACAACCCTAGAGATAACCCTACACATGTAAAGAAGGGCTATCTTTTGACCCTCCAAGGAGGGTAGCCCTTCTAGAAGGGCTACCTTCCCTCCATGAAAACGGGCCCTTAGGAAACAACATGATACGTTGCGTAGCCTAGCCTGAAAATCCGATTGAAATTACCAACACGCTCACCACTTTACTAACCCTTTACATGAGTACACAACAGATCCACTTGGAAATAATTACTGTGTACCCCCATTTTCCTTGGAAACTCAATCTCTGTGGGAAACATGCATATGTTAGATTTGGTGGAAAATATGTTAGGTGTGAGGTGTGTTAGGCGAACATTATAAACACATGGGTATACTGCGCTACGCAACCCAAGATTAGCGTCAATATTTATTCTGAACCATTTTTTTTACTCTGCTAAGCCTTACAAGTACTTTGACTGCTTTCAAACTGTAACTAAAAGTGTTTATGGCAAATCTGATCAAATCTAAATGCCACTATCTCAATCATAATTTAGCAGTAACTCTATCATGTCTTACATGTAATAACAAACAAATCTGAATTTAAAAAGCCCAATAAACGGTCTGTAGGAATAATTCTAGCTCCCAAATTTTTCTCAGCGGTGCGCCCCAAGATTAGCGTTAATTTTTATTCTTAACCATTTTTTTTACTCTGCTTACTAGTACTTTGTCTGCTTTCAAACTGTTAAAGAAGTAACTGAAAGTGTTTATGACATTTTTTTATTTTTCTGATCAAATCTAAATGCCACTATCACAGTCACAATTTAACATTAACTCTATCATGTCTTACATGTGATAATAAACAAATCTGAATTAAAAAAGTCGAATAAACAGTCTGTAGGAATAATTCTAGCCCCCAAATGTTTCTCAGCGGTGCACCCCGTGCATTTCTTATGTTTTGGTGTTAAATCCTTCCCTGGAAAGGCGTCACAACCAAATATCCTCGGTCTTTCTGAATGCGCAGTTTTTGACGTGATCGCAAGTTAGATTTCACGTTTTTTCACGGCAATACGCACTGAAGAAAAATCGATATCCAATTTTTTTTTACGTCAATATTAGGATTAACATTAGACTAGATTAAGTAAATTACAGAAAAAATTACAATATAATTAAAATATATATATATTGGTTAAAAACTCATAAAAACATTAGTTAACTTTCAACCCTGCATGCAGGAAAAATAATCCTTACTTTCCATTCAACGAGAGATTTCAGAAAGTCTCGCCAAACAATCCCATGGTTGTTAGGGCGCGCACTTTCGTCCCAAGCCGCAAACATTGAGTTTGTCGACGTGTTGACCCAAGCATGAATTTTATTAAAAATAAAATCATTACTTTTTTAACCCTTTAAGCCCTAACAGTGACGAAAATGAAATTTCTCTTAACATTATCACTTCTTGTTCAAACAGTCAAGTAATGAGAATAAAGAAAGTGATCACCAAGGATAAGATGTCTTGATATTAAGACAACTTCTCCTTACTGGTTCCCGATGAGAAATGTATGGAGAACAGTTAAGAGAATATGCATTTTTATATCAGGGCTCAAGGGGTTAAAGGCCTCGATTAAGTGGATTCAACATCATTCAATTTTGATGAATACAACGTAACGTAGTACGATTTTGAACGAGGCAGACGAACAAATTCAACATTGTTCACACCTGAGAATGAAAGAAAAGTTGAATCGACATCATTTAACATCATTCAACACGGTGTCCAAATGCAGAGCAGTGCGATAAGTACTAAATCGGAAAATAGTATAACCGATTTAGGAGTACTATTCTCCGATTTAGCAATACAAATTTCCTCCAATTTCACTATTATGCAATTCATTGGACTTGTATTAAAGAGAAGTCTCCGATTGTACGATTCTTCATTCCGATTTTCCCGATTCTCCTATTCTATCAAATGCGATTGCCAT
>Ga0126336_10001403_pt1 | contig 12473 bp, 5 predicted proteins | sample SidCmetagenome_FD_92530 | JGI IMG/M metagenome (GOLD analysis project Ga0126336, IMG submission 92530) | Coral microbial communities from El Islote,Puerto Morelos, Mexico - Siderastrea C C metagenome | ecosystem: Host-associated > Invertebrates > Cnidaria > Coral | place: El Islote,Puerto... | reverse complement strand
CATCTTCGGTTCCAGTGATCTCTGAGAAATTCAAAAGCGAACAACCTTTATGGGTGTTCTATTGTTACGAAGACTGTCTTAATTTGTCAAATCAGATCAAACACCTGTGGTTAACTTATAACTAAATAACGACGGCCTTATAACTGTCTAAATACCAGCTGTTAAGGTTGTTTAAACTACTCATTACTTTTTTTTAAATAAATACTTCTAATCAACTTTGTATGGGCCTTATTGATTTTCTAAATTTAGTCCGTGTTATCTTGTGTGTTAGGACGCGGAACAAAACGGCGCCGAGCGGCTAGCGACGTTAAACACTGCTGTCGCGCAATACCAACGCTCTGAGTTATTTAGACTGCTTCGTCTATTCATTTTAGTACACGCTTCCTATCACCGTTTTATTGACCTTTAGTTAATTACATTATTTTTTCTAAATTTAGTCTGCATGCAATCTCTTGTGTTCCCATCCGGCCGCAAGTGGCGAGCGACGAACGGCGAGTGCCGAGCTGCGTGCTGCGGTAGGTGGGACAGGATAGGGAAGGTGTTTGGTGAGGCGAGGAGCGAAGTATACATGGAGCAGAGCGCAAACAGAAGCCGGGTTATGGACACAATTGTCATTCAACCAGGTTGTAAGGATTGTAAGCAGTGATGTGGGCAAACTTGTCAGTTTTCACACGTCAATGTCCTACCAACATGAAATTGTTGCTAAATTGGATAGCAGTTAAATGGCAATTGTTGCCATAAACTGGATGTGTTTGGCGTTCTAGTCCTCGCTTGAAGCCCAATAAATGTATCATATTCAAGAGTGATTGTGAACTTCTTCAATCGATAAATTGCGCGTGATTTAATTGCAATAGAAAAACAGTTATAACAAGGTCATATTTACAGGGCAAACTCAAAAGAAATTTTTCCTCCACGAACATAGTGTGCGTTCGTGGACTGTCGTAGCATTGAGGTAATTCTCAAGGCCGCTATGTCGAGCGAAAAATGTTTTTCAAAGAACGAATTATGATATTTTAGTGTCAATTTGAAGCCTAGGGCTTTATGTTTCGATAGAGCAATGATCTAGAATGACTTTACTAGATTTAGAATCCCCGAAGAAATTTTCTGCTGCGTTTTCCCCTGAATGTATTTTGCCTAAAGAAAACAACTGAAAAACGAAGGCGGCTCTACTTTGATAAAGTAAAACAAGATTGAGAAACAAATTCCAAGTAACTTGAGCATGTTGAATTGCATCCAGTTCGTCATGCTTGATGTAAATAATCACAAAAGACTTTCTCGCACGCTTTGCCGTAGCAGAAGTTTTAATAACATGTAATTAAGCTACCTGGAAGATTTGTAATGATTTATCGATTTGTCTCCAGATTTGCCAGCTGATATGCGTTTAAACTACTGAACACAGGGCGGCTTTTACAATAACAAGAAATTATCAAGTACCACACGAACCGGATCGTTTGCTCATTTCATAACTGACGACCAAGCTAAACGAGCGAAAAAACTAGCAGTTACATAGACATAGACATGACTCATTTGGTAGGCAGGTTAGAGGCTGATGTGGACCTGCGGTTACAATTCATTATAAATATAGGATAAATGCATATAATATATCTAAGAATCAGAAAAAATTAATACTTAGTAGAGTCGCGAACGATGGAAGCTAGAATTCGGTTGCGATTAAAAGAAGTATGTCTAGCAGTGTAAATTATAAAAAGCATATGAAAATGAATGAATAGGTAGTTAAATAAATAATGCAAACTGTGTCAGCTCTTAAAAATAATAAAAGTCAATGTTCTTGTTGGAGAGCATAGACGACTCTTTGTGGAAATCGATTTTTTCCAGTAGCTAAGACTTAACACACATTATTCCTCGTTCTTTTCATTAAGTTCGAGTTTCTGATGCCGTTGCCGCGCGCGCGGAAACACGTGTAGAGCATTAGATCGCGTAACACACATCGTGTTTCAAAAAGGCTTGACGGTAATGTGCTGTAGAAACAAGCACAAAAATACTAGCATTTTATATTTTTTTGAGAGCGTCTCAGCACTGGCAACTATTAGTTGTTAAAAATTCATTATGTTGTCGTAGTGTGACATCAATTCGTATTTAAAGGCGCACATTATAAGATTACCTTTCATTTTGATTTTGTCGCAACTGTCAATTTCCAAGCATTAACATTTAGAAAAGGTTTTTAAGGTCTTGGGCTCAGATTTTTTAACAAAAGATCTCGTTGAGACTTGGATTTTTCACGGAGAGAACTTTAGCCTTGGGTGGCTTTCGCCTTAGTTTTTTTCACAAAAACGACAGACAAGAAAAGCGGATGTTATCGCAGTCCAAATGGAAGTCAACCTCTATCTTTGAAGTCGACTCTGGCAGTTGACTCCAAAGATAAAGCCTACGACACAAGAAATGATTATATACAAGGATACAAGTTAGAAGAAACAGTGAGAGCAAGGGAGCGGTTTTGGGTAAACGGCAAATACAGGGATATCCAATTTCTTTCACATTTACGCTCTTTTTTTTCCGCTTTGAAAGTTTAGGTGGTCTGCGAGATCATCACTCGGTTTTTTGGGTTTTCGTCACGAATACAGGTGCGCCTTCCTCGTAAGCGACTCTTTGTCCTTTTAAAGCTTATTTTTCATTTTGGCAGAAAACAAGTGTCTGTGCTCAAAACCGAGTGGAAATGCCGAGTAATCTTTTTACTAATATAAAAATCATTAAGGTTGAGAAGAAATCGGTAGGAAGTAAACAAAATAGACCGCGGCCAAATAGCCTGCAGCGTCAGTATTCATCGACGCAGCAACTTGATCGAACAAAACAGGTAAGCCCAGGACACGTGTTTAATTCAATTTAGCGTAAAGCGACGATGAACCGAAAGGTCATTCGGTTTGAATTTTCAGGGACAACTAGAAGCCTAAGATAAAGACTTTTTATTAAATTTGAGCGTCTAATTTATGTTGATGACGATAGTAACTCGATGCATGTGCACTTTAAGTGTTAACGTCTCAAATGAATGACTTCAAAGAACGTGTATCCTGTCATACCTAGAAATTATTTATGTTCTAAAAAGATACCAGTCTTCAAAAAATTGTAATTTCAATTTTCCCATGTCTAGTATTCCTAGGTAACATCCGTGTATAAAAATGTCCCTGTAATTTCACAACAAAGCACTTTGCTTTATTTTAAACATCTATTTAGTTGCCATGTATGGATGTGCGATAAATGTTATTCCCCCGGCAACATTATTTTCCAATGTAAATACCGAAAGCATATCAACGTAATCTGCTAAACGCTTTATCATGCACTTGAAAGGAAATAATGAGCAGTTTTAGTTAAATTTTCCCTCCTAGCGTGGGAAAATTTTCGTAAACAAACTAGTCTGACCCAGGCTCTCAGATAATAGGAACGGCGCGAAAATTAAAAAGGGAACGCGAAAATTAGACGAGCGGGATTTATCTTGGATCCCGGAACAGGTTATACCTTCCAAAAAAAGTGATCGTCTAAACTGAAGAAACTGAAGTGATCATCTAATCAGCCATTTTGCTGTGTGTTAGCAAGTTTGTTTCTAAGTCTAAGAATTGAGGCTGAAGAATACAACAACACCCGAACTGTTTAATTTTTTCTGCTCTGAATTGCTTAGGAAACCTGAATAAGAAGACGTTTAAACTGACCGAAATAATTAAAAGCCAGATCACTCTGATAAGAACTGGTGTTGTTTATTATAGGAAACACACAATTTTAGCCATGAATCTGTGTTCGATTTGCGCCAGAATGCCTGCGTGTCCACGACGCCATGTGAAAACTAAATGATTGCTTAGCAAAAAATACTGAGTAACTGTCTGAATTCGTGCTCATAAAATCTGTTGCCGGCAAAAATACAAATCTCGTACACGATCGTGAACAGGTGGACTCTGAACCAAAGGAATTACCACGTTTACGAAGACTTATGTTTGTGAGGTTCTTTTTGTTGTGTTGTTCTTGAATATTTTGCCTCAATTTCAATTAAACCCTTGCCAACTTTTGTAAGTACTAACGACTGAAACACGTGGTAAGCGGCTAACAATAACAGGAACAGTCGGGTCAGTTACCGCTTGGATAACGAGCTTTAAAGTTTTATGTTCCTGTCGCAGTTTCGAGTCGTGTTATACATGTGATTTGAGGTTCTTCTGACCAATTACCGCTCATTTCCGGAAAAATAAACAGGAAGATTAAATGCTCATATAATTCTGCTTGCTCAGTAATTTAATCTTAAAGCGTTGCAGACCACTTATTTATAATGTACATCTTATTTCCACGCAAAACAAGTGCTTTCTGCTAACTTTTGAAATGTTCAGCTTGTAACGCCAGAATTTTGAATGGCTTAGTCATTTTTATCGATTTAAAACTTAAGCGATAAGATGCGAAAAGAATGAACTTTAAAGTGCCTTGGCAACCGTAAGTTCGAATCTTACATATTCGAAATATGTCAACTTTATTTACAAGCTTTCTCTAACACGTGGTACCAGTTTGAAACCTGTCCTCTTGTAGGTTATTAACAAGACTTTCCTTTTAACAGTAACTCTGAGCGTGACTTGCTTTGCTTTAAAAATTAGCCGTATTGTTGAATTGCAATTGTCGAGGCAGTCTGTCTAAGCTTCGTGTTTAATAAACCTTTCTATCAACTTTTCAAATTCAGTACGAGTCGTTAACTGTTTCGTTTTGCAGTTTCCTTTGTCGGTCGTGGCAAAACATGACATCAAATAAAGATCGACAAATAAAATATGGCCGATTAACTTTCTAAAGAGAGGCAATCATGATATCGGTCCATGCAAATTATGTGATCACGAAATTTAGCAAGAACTACCAGACAGTTCGTATCAGTATAAAGTAAACAAACTTACTAAAGGGGGCGCCCTGTTGATCAATTAACATTGGGTAACAATTCCTGGAGTAAGCATGATTCATGGGTGACTTTTAAAGAACATTTTTGCGCCAAGAAACTTCAGTTATCGAACTGGGAATTTGAATTTGAAGATTCTTTTTGTTCGTGGACAACAAATGGTTATTCGCACGTTGCACTAATCGATAACAATTTCATCTAAACATAAAGCTGTTTTTTTTTCCTTTTTTTTTTCACAAGAAAATATTTTTTACAATAACCAGTTAGGAGTGCGAAGTCGACTACTTTTTCAAACCCAAGTTATTTTTTTTTAATCGCATGCGAAAATAAATCTTTAGAAACATCCGTAACATAAGAACCACTTTTACACTCTTGGTAACTTACTTCAGTTGAACTCTTGAACAAAAACTTATTGTACATAGTTAAGTTCATGCTGATATGAAGAAGGTTTAATAAAGAATTGTCTATTTACTTAGTTTTCTAAGTTACTGATCTCTAAAGCCCGAAAAACATATATAAAGGTTTAACTTTGTCTTTTTGTGAAAACATGTTTTCGTTGCGTGTCATGTCACAAGAAATGATTTTTTTTATATTGTAGCAGGCGTGCTGTGTGATCGAAGTTCCAACCTGTCGAACGCACCGCACAAATGCAAAGGGATACACACAACTACTACCAGACTTTGTCCTTTGTGAAAGTTTTTTTAAGTTGAGTGGCATTAAGATAGTGCTGAGTCATCAGAGAAACGATTTAATATATTGTAACAGCCTTGCTGTGTGGTCGAAACTCAAAACTACCGACTGTAGAAGTGGCACACATGTCAGTGTTGCATCATAGAGTCTGGAAGCACGTGCTTATAAAGAACAGTTTAAGATAAATGATATATTTTAGCGCAGATTTGATCCAGCACGTATCTCAAAGGCCCCTCTCCACAGTTTACGCTACCGGGTATTGCCAACAAATCGCTTTAAAAACATTTTGTTGCTTGTTTAAGTTTTGCTTCACTTTGTTAAACAACGTAGGCTTACGAAGTATTCAGAATGCAGAGTTTAAAGCGCTGCGCTGTTTTAAAATGCCAATCAGTGTCAATCGATCGTTTTCAAGGGTGAAGATAAAGGCGTCTAGGTGTTGTCTAGTAGACGTGATAATTCCAGTCTGTTTCGCGACGTATTTTGAGAATTTTAACGCCTTCGTTTGCATACATATGTAGAGTGACACCTATTCCCGGAGGCTATACGTGTAAAGAGAACAAGCCTTTCTTTCATGGACTCTCTATCTGATCTACAATAAAGTAGAAAACAGCTGTTTGAACGTGTGCGATCTTAGACTTAACGTCAAACCACAATTTCTAGACAAGGCTTTATTCCTCTAAAGTTCACCTATGGTACTCTAACGTGCCTTTCCATGATCCAATCATAGCCAATCGTTACGTATCAGGACTTTCTACTTGTAATTTTTCAGCTCTGTGTAATGTTTAATTTGAACTTGTTTGAATAGCTATGTTTCATTCTCTGGCTTAACTGCATTCTCTCTCTTTTTTTTTAACTTGAAAAGAGCTTTTTTCATTACGGGTTTACAGCTGCCTTAATCTGGGTATTTATTGAAAACCCCATTGCCTTAGCCTGATTTCCTGAAAATGAGGGACACCTCTGCCACACGCGTGATTACCACGCGGCGTATAAAGCCACTGGAATTTTCTTTGTTATTCAACATTTTTTGCAAGATTTTCCTTCTATCTTTTTCTTCTTATTTTTCAATGCTCGTGAGGTAGAAAAGGCCGCGTTCCTGCGTTCCAGCGCTTGAAGATGCATTGCAGACAGGCACTTGCGACTTTCGAATGTTCTTAAATAATAGAGAGTTTGGCTTTTTTCAACTTTTGAAAGCGTCGCTGCACCAAGCAAAACAATTTAACGCCATGAAGGACAAATTTAGACGCTTATCTCTAAAAAGCTTTATTTCTTTTAGCAGTATAGGGGGTCTCTATGACACTAATAAACAACTGATATATCCGGTGTATAGATAATGATGTTAGAATATGAATACGACAACAGTAGTTAATGCTTATTGTCCAATACCTGTCGGTTCAACGATATGTTCACAACAGCAACTCTAGAAATGCCAGTTTAGTTCGAGTTTCTTAACAGACAGATTCAGGTGAAACAAATTTTAGAAAACTTATTCTTACAGTAACGGAAATGTTCCAGCTTCGTTTTAAAGTCCGATGTCGGTGAGATGATTAAGGACTAATATTGTCTGTTCAATTTGTCTCGGCAGCAAATCCTCCAATGTTTGTCTCTACAAGAAAAATGTTCCTACCACGTTAAAGTCATATAATATATATATACCTGAACACAGACATTAAGCAACAGTATCTTTCTGGGACATCCCGAGTTCCTGGGTGCCATTAAAGACATGTTTAGTTCGTTTCCTCGAGTAAACTTTCCTCGTGTATACTCAGTAAATCCAAGGCCTCCAGAGAGTTTGAGGAATCTGAGGGTGCTGTATTTCCTGTCTTTGAAACTGTAACCATTCAGAAGATGGAAGAACACGGCGAGTTGACTCGCAAATGTAACAAGGACTGTTTGCTTGGAGGCCAATTCCGTACGAAGTCTCGTATCCAATGCCCACAAGGAAAGGAGGACTCTGCGACAATTTGTGCCTTGAGAAATCTCCCCGGCTGAACTCGGCCACGAAAGACGGATGAATCCTCCAGTTGCAGCCTTTCCTGTTGGAAGCAATTTCACCGCGAACAAAGCAGTCATGTAGAGACAGATTGTGACGGACTGTGTTCTTCCAGCGGGCTCTGTTCTCTGTGAATTCAGGATGGCGCTCTTCGATGAATCTGTAGATCTCACACAAGGGGAGTCTTTGGCGTGGTGAGCTAAGGATGGCATGCGCAATCACAGCTACATATGAAAGGGACGAAGAATTTCGCTTTCGTTTCTGCTTCGCAGTCTCTAGTGGGTGCACGTCTCTCCCGGCGTTTAAGACCAAAGCTGCTTCTCGCGTTTCTTCCATTTGTGTTAAGAGCGTGTTGTCGTCTGGTAGGTGTTTTGCCTAAAGCTCCTGCTAAAACCAAGAGCAAGCTTCCTTCACCTCACCCAAGCTAGCTGGAGCGACTAATGGTCTGGCATCTACATTCGCGCTTTGTTATACATGATTAAATGCACGTTCCTTTTGTCTCGTAAATTAGTTGTTAACCCATTAAGAAATGCTTAGTTACAGGCAATTTTCTTTCAACGAGGACAAAACATATCGAGACACTTATCTTTCATGGTAAAATATCAACCACCGAAAACAAAGCTTAAAAGATCGCTGAATTAAGTTGACAAGAGCTTTTGTTTGAAGTATATGTTCATGCTTTTGAGAAATTCCAAATCCTTGTGTTGGCTTGTTATGGAGAACACCTGTGCTTGTGCTATAGTTGGACTTTAAGTTCCGTCTAAGGGGGAAGACGACATAGGAAGTTGAAACAGCGCCAGTAAAAGTTTCCTTGTTTCCAAACTTTGTATGTATGCAGATGTGTCAACTGAAATGAAAAGACTTCCGCTGTTTAAGGTTTCAGAGAAGAGACATCTTATTGCGAGAAATGAGGTATTCGTGAGTTATACAAGTTCTGCACTGTATCAATGCATCTATTGCGGTATCAATGTACCGGTATCATTGAGAGATAATCAAAAGAAGCCGAGAGTTAATCTCTTATTAAACTCAATGGACAAACTGAGTCACGGCGGCGTTACTGTCTACTTTCTTTTAATTAAGTTCTTAATGTTTACGCAACTGAACCGATAAAAGTAGTGAGGTGACCACTTTATTTTGGCCTGAAAAAAAACGCTCGTGTAGTTATTTTCTTAACCCTTTAAACTCCAGTATCAACATGTCTATTCTCCTTACTGTTCTTCTCATATTCTCATGGCTCTAGTCTGATGAAACATCAAGATCTGTCATATTTGGTGATCATTTTCTTTATTTTCGTAACCTGTATATTTGATCATACAATGATATTGCAAGGAGAAGTTAGATACTGGTCATCGGGTTATTTCGGTCAGGCCTGTTCGTGGACGGGTTAAAGGGATTCCGCACTGTTTACATATATATATATAGGTAAATAACACGTGCATGACAAAGGCAAACATTTATCGGCTTAACCACCCTACATTTGTGTAATATAAGCGATTGATTCGTTCAATTCTTCGCTAGATTAACTTTTGCTAGTCAAATGTTCGCAAAGCCTCTAAAACCGTGCACGAAAATGATAAAAGTAAATCTTATTCGAAAATAAAACACATTTATAGAGTAGTTGCACAAATTTATGTCTGTCAGCTACCTTGATGAAGCGTTGCTGAACTTTATAATCCTTCAATCATTCGACTTCCCTAACACCTGTCTGGCAGGCCTGAGTGAATTTCCATAACTAACTGCTCGTAATTATTAATTGTTCGTTCTGCTTAATTTAGTTCTCGATGTCACATAAACATGATGCTGGCTATTTCTAGTGGGAGTTGGCTTGGTAACGCAAAAATTGGTTTTAACAACGATTTTACTGTTTACAAACATTCACTTTTGTTATTCAGATTTGCCAACCGTAGACAAAAGAACCTTTGTTTTAATTACCAATAATCCTCTTCACCTAAGGCCCTCAATATCAGTTGGTTAGTGAAACGTAACCTAGAATATCGCTGTAGTACATAATTAAATTTGCAAAGAGAATAGCCGAGTTGATAGATGAGTCGAATTTAAGGCTGGTTTTTAAAGTCAAATAAGCATAAGCAAAAGCAAAAATATTGGTGAGAACGACCATTGCCCTAAGCATAGGCGCAGAGCCAGGAGCAGATGAAATGTTTTCTTTCTGCGTATACTTAGAGCAATGCTCGCTGTTTTAATACAATCATTATTTTTGTTATTCAAATGTGCCAACCATCGAGAAAAGAGGACTCTGTGTTTCAACAGTCAGTGGGCCTCTCTTTGACACGTTAATATCAGAAGATGACGTAACACAAAACATCATTATACCTATGTCCTCGGCTAGACATTAGCGCGACATAAGTTGCTTTAAATATTGGAAGTGAAAACTAACCCAGTTACTGTGTTCATGGTATCTTCAGTTGTAAAATGTCCACTAAAGGCTGGTTTCCATATGGTCGCTGCGACCGCTGTAAAAAACGTTCAGCAATTGTTGCGATCATGTGGAAACCACTTTTTAGCGATCGTAGCGATCACAGTAATCATATGGAAACCAGCCTATATGGAAACTGCTTAGCGATCTAAGTCTCAACGACCACTTCACTTTTTTCATTTGGTAGCGATCGTAGCGATCATATGGAAGCCAGCCTTAAACAGTTACAGCTGTCGTGGTAGGCAAAGACATGTAACGACATTGCTTCAAAAAAAAATTCTACACAAGTCGAACATGTTTAATACCCGCCAATAAAATCTGTGAAAACGCCAGGTAATAGTTTGGTTGCCTTTTAGGGATAGCATTAAGGCCCCGGCGTCCACATTAATACATTTTCAAAATCCTCCGTTTTCAGATTCCCCAAAACGTAGCAGATTGTTTTCGTTCACACAAACATTTTTTTGTCGTTGTCACCTGTCCACACTAACGCATTTTCATTTGAAAACGGATGTCCTTTTGCGAGTTTTCAACAGTCCACACTGAAAACAGTGCGTTTTTAACATGAACTGAGCGTTTTCAAACGTCTCCACTTTCGAAACCGTCTTCGGAAGTTTCCGTTTTCATCAGCGTTTTGATTTCGATAGTGTGCACGACAGACGAAGCGGATCAGAAGGCATGTGTTTTAAAACAAAAACGTTCCGGCGTGGACGGGCCTTACTTGAAGCCACGTGCATAAAACAAGATTTTAGTATCTTCAAGGGTTTTCTTTAAATTTTTGGAGGGTTGTCCAATACTCACGGAGTAACACGTCCCATAATTTTCGACTCGCACAGACCGGCAGCATTCAGTGACCCGTAAAATGCGCCGTAAAATGCGCCCAAGCCATTTAAAACCTATTTTATGTTTGTAATACGTTGTTTAAGGTTGTCGATTTGATATATGTATATTAGTGTATGTTTTGCGCACGGTGAATAGGCATTAGACATTATTCGTTTTATCTTTCGCCCAATTCGATTTCGGACAAGTAATGAAATGCAAAACCTCCGTCACAGGTTCTGAACACTGGATCTTGTTTAAGAATAAGTTAATTTATTTCTTATCGACAAATGCCACCTCTGGGACAATGAAGAATGAGGAACGATTCGCAAGGAGGCAGCGCAATGTTGCCCAGAAGTTGATGACGTGAAACATGTGCGCACTGGCGATGTTTAGCTCAACTTTCGGACTGCCAGTATGTTGCGAGTTTTTCAATCACCTTTAAAAGCTTGCAACGCGGCTGAAAATTGTTCGCGCACCCGTGTCGGTTACACACATGCTGCCAGTCTCGTACCCAGTCGCTATTAATGAGTCTGGGGGAAAGGGCCTCTTGAGGCGTGCGGGACGACATGGGAAGGGGCGAAGCAAAAATAGCGACTGGCAGATTTCGTATCAATATGGAGGGCGCTGGTGAGGGAAGTCCTTTTTCACGCGAGGTAAATAATGCCATAAATGAAGATAAATTAGCTTGCTCACATCGCAGTTGTGTTGGAAATAATGTTTTTAATAAATATTTTGTATCACTACACAGTAAGCTTATAACGCACTGAGCTGACCTTTTCAGATACACGTACAGTTATGTAATAATACCTTTCGTCAACTATAAATTATAAATTTCACAAATCATTCACTGAAATCTTTCTTTAAACTTGAAAATAGTTTTCTCAAATCGCAAGAAATTTCTAAATCAATACCTTGATTTCTTGGCTCGATTTATTTGCGACAAGCCACAATATTTGCACCTTAAAAGTAAACAGACAATAGATCTTCTTGAAAGCATCGGATCCTGAATTACGACCACTTACTCCTGTTCGCGATTGAAATAGGGCCGGTAATATCTCCCTGGTCTTCGTGGACAGATTACCTTCCATCTCCCGAAACGAGTAGTCCAAGTATCGTAAGAGTTCAGTGCTGCTTCCGTGAAAAAACGAGCTGCATGCCTCTATGGCAGAATGCACGGCTCTATCGTACGAAATCTGCCAGTCGCTATTTTTCCTTCGCTCCTTCCCATGTCACACCGCGCGCCTCAATAGAATCCAATTTTCTCTCCCTTTCCCCCAGACTCATAAATAGTGACACATGCTGCCATTGTATTTCACGTACAGGCTAAAAATCGTCTCGACCAACGTACGTTAAAAAATCGAAGAGCTATTGTGCTAAACATCGACGTTGCGAAACGTGGCGGGCATGTCACATCGGCTTTACCGATCGTGGAATATTACTGTCCATTCGCACAAATCGATCCCCCCCCCCCCCAAGAAAAAAGTTAGTTAATGGCATGCATTTTTCGATTCGACGCCACTGTTTCACCTGGTCTCCACTTATTGATCCGTACGGGTTGTGTAGTGGCTTTTAAACATTGCTGAAGATTGACGCCTTCACTTCCGTATGTGGCTCACACCCCCCCCCCCCCCCCCAAACCGGTTTTCGGGGGGGGCGCGCTGGGGTTTGTG
>Ga0126336_10001402_pt1 | contig 12474 bp, 5 predicted proteins | sample SidCmetagenome_FD_92530 | JGI IMG/M metagenome (GOLD analysis project Ga0126336, IMG submission 92530) | Coral microbial communities from El Islote,Puerto Morelos, Mexico - Siderastrea C C metagenome | ecosystem: Host-associated > Invertebrates > Cnidaria > Coral | place: El Islote,Puerto... | reverse complement strand
TGTCTCGGGGGGCCCCCCCAAACAAAAAGAAAAAACGGGGGGGGAAGAAAAAAGCCCCCGCAAAAAAAAAAGAAACAACCTTGGGGGGGGGCCCCCCCCCCCCCCCCCTTGTACGCTTGAGGGTTAACTTGATGACCATTTTTAAAACATATCAATGGCAAATATTTTTTGATGTAAGGTCGTGCACAAACTACCTAAGGGTTAGTTGAATTGATTTCAGTAATTTTGTATATTGCCTGTAACGTTGTAGAGCCCAAATCCCCATGCACACTGGCACATTTTCTATGCCAAACGTTATTTGCTTCCGTAGATGAGAAAATGTTGCTAATTTTTTTCTGTTACAAATGTCTTTGCTAATTAAATCGGCATGCCACTTTCATTTGTTATTTGTCATAGGAAAATTTGTCATGTGATTTTGCTCTTGTAGATAGGCCATCAAAGATTTCTGGAAAATTCGTTTCAGGCCCTTTGTTAGTAGATGTTTTGGGGCTTTTGTGCTACCTCACTAAGTTATTTAGATGAAATTATAAATATATGAAATTCATATATTTGAACTGCGGAATGAAGAAATAAATGTAAAGAAGTTCCTCGCAGTTATTAACGCAACTTATGCAGTTGCGAAAAGGCTTTCTTCAGGCTTTCTTTTCGCAACTGCATAAGTTGCGTTAATAACTGCGAGGACCTTCTTTACATTTACTTAAGTTATGTAGCTTGGTTAGGCACTTACTGTTCCACTGACTGAAAGACATTGCCAGCTTATATTCAAGGAAATTTGTTCCCCATGGTCAAATCAATTCACAGCAATTCTCAGTAAAAACAGTATGTAAACTCGAGCTCGTTTTCTAAAGACCATGATTTCATTTAAGGGGAAACTAAAGGACTCAAAAGCTTTCGTCTCCTTAGTGAAAACTTGGGAACCGGAAGTGTTGTTAGCTGTCTGAAAGAATGCAACCGGTCGAACGTACTCTAGCTCGTAATCTTCGTTTACTACTAGTCTGTAAAATCTGCACGAAGGCTATTTAATCAGAATTAAAATAAGCGTATAAATGTGCAAATGTCGTCACTCTCGCCTAGCGATAGTTCGAAGTCATATTCCCTTTTGAAAGATGAGAGATCTGCAGACAACGAAAGCTTGCTCAATCATCGTTGCGAAGGCTTTCGCAAATGAAAATTTTGGAGTTGAGAATTTCAGAAAATAAATATAAATTAAAATGAAATAAAATAAGTGGGAATTTTAAGTGGCACATGCACAGAGAGGCTCTTCATCGACTGTCCGTGATTTCAACCAGGATTAAAAAGGTGCGTTAAAAGCACCTTACTTCAAGCTATCGTTGGGGACGCCTCTGGCTCCGTGGGTACTGTGTGTGCTTGATTGACTGCTACATGTCCGTCAGCAATACTCCAAACAAACATAAACATGCAATCCCCCTGAATCCATCGTACGACCCACCAGGAAGTGGATTTTATTAATTTTACAGCTGATTACTTTGGAATCAAGAGCTCAAACATTTAAAGATCAAACTGGTTAACTTTGCAAAGCTTTCTTAACGGCCCAACAAACAATGGATCCTGAACAGAACTAAAAGTACCAAATAGTACGAGATCCAACATGGCGGTGACGGCAGAATCGGTGGAGTATCGAGTCATGTTGACTCGACTGGAGGCTGCTTGCAGTGTGTTTGTCGACCTGTTAGATGTTGCAGCAAACTAGATGAAACACCCCTGCAAAGGAACCATTTGCAGCTTATCCAAACATGAGCACTGAAGGCTTGACCTGGCGACAATTATCATCTTGAACAAAATGGAACTTTGAAGAGCATAGGAATTTGGCACGATTTCCTGTTGTCTCTGAGAGGGTTCATGAGCTGTTTGGTCTTAGAAATGCTTTGCAAAACATCATTTGACAATTGCTTTTTGTCCTGATTTATGATTTAATTGACTTTAAAGCTTACTTTTGTTTTTTTCTCATCCGGTTACTTAAGTATCACTATTTGCATAAATTGACAGTTTCTGAAGAGATCACGTGTGTAATCATGATGTTGATAATAATAATAATAATAATAATAATAATAATAACTAATTTTTTTCTGAAGTGGCTTGATATTTAGTTGAACAAGCAAAATGATTACACCTTGCAGGTGGTAGAGAAACTGTGTGATGGTAACTTGACGTAACACCATTCTTTACGAACTTACAAATGGTCACTAAACTTACAAATGGCGGAATTCTAAACAACAAAAAGATTCATAAAAGATAAAATGCCCATTTTCCGGTTTCAAATTTGGCCAAAATGTGAATACCAGTTGGTCAAAGATGTCTTATTTTCATTTTTTGTTTTGAAAAATACAGGTACCCCCATGACAAAGAAGAAAAGAAGAGGAGGCAGCCCCCCTTCCCTGGAAGGAAAGTAAAAATCTATTGCCATTTTTGTAGAGTGGAACGATGATAGTTTGCTAGGAAGTGAGCAGAAGTTTAACTACTCTCCTGCACCTTGATTAAATTAGTTAACAAAAGTGCAATTTTAAGGGATTTAAAAAATGCCAAAAAATTTAAGTTTTTACTTTTTTGGAAACGAACTCCCCCCTTCCCCGCCCCCGGTGCCAAGTTCAGGTTTGTGCGAGAAACGAAAACAATATCACCATGAATAGGCTTTGGCAGTTTATACTAGCACAATTTTCAGTGACATAATTCGCCATTGCGAGCACAATTCTCATGTTTTTTTTTTCTGAAAAAAAAAGAAAAAGCATTGCTAACATAATTACCATTTTTGGCTTGTTTTGGAGCCCAAAACGTTCATGATCTTGTTAGCATGTTTTGGGTATGGCATCAATATTACAATACAAGAACCTTTTCTAAAGATTTTCCGGAAAGCAGCAATAATAAATTTGTCAGTTTATAAGTATAGATATGGAAATTTGAAGAGGGCTGACGGATTTTTATGTGATTTTCCGGACAATTTGCGTGCATTATTTCTGTTCTCAGCAGCCTTCCGTTAAGGACAGACTTGTTACACTACCTATTCTTGTGTTGCATTTAGTGACTGTTTGCTCTGCGAAACAAGCAGAGAAGAAACAGTGTTGGCTCTGTAATAGCTGCTAAACATTGGAGCTTTGATATTGTTACGAAGATTGTCTAGTATTACTCAGAACCTTCCAGAACATTCCGTAGAACTCTCCAGAACATTATAAAATGTTTAGTCATTTAAATGATTATGTAATCGTTTTAAATAGTAAGTAATAATGTAATGTTACTAAAAATAGATTTCTTAGAAGTTTCTAGAACTTGTTGTGATATTTATATAAGTAAGAGGGTGTCTACTAGAGCGGTTTTTGCAGAGTTCTTTTTGGAGAGGCAGTTGAGAGTTTGTTGGTGGCTGTGTGCCGAGCTGTGTGCTGAACCTAGTGAAGTGGCTGTGCGCCGAGCTGTGTGCCGAACCTAGTGAAGTGGCTGTGTGCCGAACTGTGTGCCGTGTTAGAAGAGTCTGCGTGACCTAAAGGTGCTGTAAGCTGTAAAGACCACTTCGGTTTGAAATAAAACCGCTTGTTGCTGTTACCGATAAAATCCTGCGTTCTGTCTGCAAACAAACTACTCCTTTAACGAAACTCGTAACAGATATATAGTTGTGTTACGTTATTTTATTGAACTCCCATATATCAGTGCACAAGAACTGTAGGACACGATTTTAATTCATAACTGCTTTATGTTTTTAGTTTCGTTCAGTGATGAATACTCTTCGGTACTTTGACCATTGTCTTTTGCAAGTCAGCAGATAAGAATATAGAACGAAGTGCACAGTTTAAGGTACTGTTTTTTACTGAATAAATGCTCCGTGTTGACTTACTTTCTAAATTCCACGAATGTATTGTAGTTGTTGTTGCATTAGCACAAACTTTAAAGAAACAACTCGCTACCACAGTTTTTGTGCTAATATAAGCATTTTTTAAGCAACATTATTGGAAGCAGCATCATTTAAGCAGCATCGTTATCTGGCACAATTTCAGAAAAATAAAAGCATTGCGCGCCTGAGAGGCATAAAATGCTTCTTTTACGAGCACAGTCTGCCAGGGCCTAACCATAAGTAGTTCCACCACAAGAACTAACTACACACGACATATGAAGGGACGTTTATTTTCACCATTTGCAATTTTGCTCAAACCTTAGCGACATTTGCTCTTAATATTGCCGGTGCATTTTATATTTGATAGGTTTTAGTGGGTAGTAAAAAGACGGTCTTTTATCTGAGCCATGGAAAACATAATGGCGGCCTTTGCGACTGAGAATACTCGCATACTGTCCGTACTCGACTGCCGAAAAAAAAAATCCAAATATATCTGAACAAGTCTATATACGAACTCTCGAAATATTTTAAGTTTATAGGGCATGGCAAAGTGTCGTCTTTCGCGGCCGAGAATACACTGTACTCGACCATCGAAGAACAGGACATCGCATTAGCTCAAAAGTGAACTGATCTTTTGCATTTGGAGACAATGTTGCATCAGGCATGTTCGCTCAATTGTGAGGTCTTTGCCTAATAGATTGTTAGAAACTGCAGTTTACTATATCATTCAGTAAAATTTAAAGATGCAAGCTCCAAAACTGTTTATGGGAGAAAATCTCGAGATGTGCTGGGCTGGAGAATTAGGGAGAAATGCTCACATAATGGTCATGTCTCATCATGCACTTTTTTTTGTGCTTTCATCACTCCCTCCCATGACCATTAACAATCATAATATTTTATTTTTACTACTGTTGTCAGGTGTTGGAATCAGCCTCCCTCTTTCCTTTTCGCAATATTTTTAGACAGTTTGTATGACAAGGATTATTGAAAAAAATCTTGGCCCTTACCTGGCCTCCCTGCGTTTCCTCCTTTTTCTCCGGGTGGGCCCCTCGCTCCAGGTATTCCAGCAACGTTTCTGCAATACGAAGAACTTTGACTTGTGCAGTCCGATGACGATCTGTCAGGTTTCTTTGAAAAGAACATTATTGATCAGCACAGCATTGATATAACACACAAAATACGGGTGAAAATTTCTGTTCCTTTTTTAACCAAGGCAAAGGAAAGACACATGTAGTCTGGATCTAAGTTTAAATTAGACTTCGACGTAAACTGGACTGGAAAAACGGCAATTGTTTACACAAAACCTTCCAAAACATCATATGTTAACTTTCCTTTTCGGGTCGATCAGAAATCTATTCAATCTGCCCTTTCGTGGACTTCCTGATCACGAGCATGGAAGGTGAGTAGTAAAAAGAAACCTGTTTATGGCCTACATACTCTTATCTCTCTTCTGTATAACCTGGTATACCTTAAATGTTCTTATATTTCTTCTCGGTCTGACCAATCGATGAGAATCGGAATCCATTTGATGACTTAATAATCAGCTAATTGGCATTAATTAGTATAGGATAATCGATTACCAGTCGATGCTTGGATTTCGAAAGACTTATGCACATTGATAAACATATTGCATAACTACAGTCATTAACAGGTTACCAGGAGACAACCCCATCGAAAAAAGAGAGAGAGAGAGAGAGAGAGAGAGAGAGAGAGAGAGACAAACATGCAAACTGTCCACTGCCACACAGGTTGACTAGCTATGATAGATAACATTGCGTCTTGGAGAATTCCAATTATTATTTTTTTTAATAATTAAAAATGCGTGGGACATTTGTATTTAGTTATATCAGTAGTAAACAAGGTTCTTACCCTATCTCCACTGTTCCCTCCACGACCACCTTTGCCGCCATCTTGTCCTTTTTGACCATTTCCTCCATTAGCGGTGACATTAAAGTCACCACTTATGACATCACAGAATACCTCAACTAAGAATGAAAACAAACAGGAGCAGTTTTTAACGCCTGTGTTTTCTTCACTGACCAAACATAACTTAAATGTGACGTAGTTTGACTTAGCCAATAAGCAAATCATATAAATGTGTTCTATTACATATTTAGAACCTGATAAAAACGTAGTAAATTGAAATGTTAACATTTCGAATTGCAGAAAAACAATAAAATGAAATAAAAACAAAATTAAAATTAGAGCAATACTGTTCCAGAAAAACCCAGCTAATGCCGTCACCAGGGGTACATGCAAAGTTTCTGTATTATCCAGGTGTTCGTATTCAGCAGGCTTTACAAATAAACATCACGGGCTCACGTTCATCGGTGCGCTAGGCATTTATCGAATTTACGCCCAAAAACACATATCGCACAGCAAAGTATGGGTTTTTGTCAAGTGATAGAGCAGAATATATTTTTTTGGTCATCACCTGCTGTTCTCGGGACAAAAAGAAGCAAATTGTTTCTTATGTTTTGTTATATGGCAAGTAATTATCAAGGCTTAATGAAACACTCGGTCGGTATTTTACAGTACGGACCAGGTCGGGGGGGGGGGGTGATGAACCGAGGGGGTCCGGGCAAGATGGTGTGATCCAGTGGACTTGGCGTGATTTTTGATAGACAACTGAAGTTCTCGCAAGGCGCTGACTATTTCTGACTGATTGAGCCGTGAACGTGTGGGAAATTTTGGAAGTTTCCTTTGAGAATGAAGTCGAACCGGCGGTATAAAAGCAACTGGACAGTCAAACACGGCTGTCCGACCCCAAGTCATGTGAATTAACATCAAACTGACGGAAAGTGCACAAAACTCTCGTCCTTTTGGGGGTATAAAAAAGCTATAATGTGAACAATTCTTTTTTTTAGTTTGTATGAGTAGCTGAAAGTCACGATCTAGCGGGGATTCAAACTCAACCAACACATATGGGAGAGAAGTGATATCGAAAAAATCGACTCAAACGCATATAATTATTCCTACAACTGCAGGGATATGGTCGGTATCTTCTTTCTTGTCTCCACTTGAAAATATCAGTGTTGTCCAGGACACCTGCAGAGAGATTATTGTGCGAGAAGTTGCAGATTATAAGAAGAGTGTGTAAGTCCTGCTTTTGGAAACGAACACGAGGTTTTTATTTCAACGGGCTGTGCAGCCTTTTTTTTTTGGGGGGGGGGGCGTTTCTTTGTTTTGGTGGTTTCAGTAGTTTTCATGCTTAAGGTGTTTCGATACAGTTTTTTGGGGACCACACCTCACTTTTACAATCGGCTCCTGGATAGCCTTCTCCTTGTCGTATCGAAGTGAAATTTTCATCAGTTATTGATCCGACCAGAATTGTTTTATTCTTGTATAGTTTGCTTGCCATACGCCACAGTTTAAGGTGTTGGAATTGACATTTAAAATCTAGATCGCGCAAAATTTCAATTATACTGTTTTCGAGGATTTTCTTTTCATCGTTGTCATTCCAGAAAATGATACCACACTAAAGTTCAATCCAAGACTATTATCTTGTGGAACTTTCACGTCGAACTGACAAGGAATAGACTAAATTTCTGAAAATGTAGTAGATTTTTATTATTTCCTTGAGAGTTGAATGAATATTAAAAAACACTTCTGTACTGAAGTCTACTTGTCTGGTAGTCAGAAACTCGGATTAAATAAGATAAAGCTTAGTTCCGTTGTCAAGTGCCTTTCTTTAAAACTGAACGAGAATATTTTGAAGCAATTTAGTTTCACGTCTCAAAAAGTTGTTTTGTCGATCATAAGCACATTGACATAAATTGATTTTGTGTCTAAACGGTGTTGAATTCAGTAGCCTAAAATAAAGAATAACGACATTCTTGTGTCGTGTTGATGAAAGAACGGAGTAAAACCATATTTTATTTTCAATGAATAAAAGAGAAAGACTCATGCCAGTCATTCCAAAGCGGCGCCTGGGGTTTGAATATTTTAGTCATGTCTAAGCGTTCTTTTCGACTTTTTCCACTGTTACAAACTTCAGTTAAGAGTAAACCCAGGACTTATTTCTCTGCTATTGTTTCACAGAAGTACCGGTAATTTGCCAAAACGCCCACTGTGAAAAACTTCTGCGCATAAACCAAATTAAAACACGCAGGCTGCTAATTAATCAAGAAAAGCCCCAAGGGCATTTAGCCCGCCGTTGTTTTCCTTCCCCTCAGGGTGAAAAATACGATTACGGTCACTCAAGATACGAGCCCAAGTGGTGTAAATTTTTGAAGCTGGTAATTTATCGTACCTTTAATGAGTTTGCTGCCATTCCCCCCTACGTCTTCTCCGCATCCATCTCCCAATGATAATATGAATCCCTGATAGTGTGGACCCCTTTCCAATCCCTCATTCCTTGGACAACCACCCGTTCTAGCTTTTGCCAAGAAGAACGTGACGAAATATTCTGACCATAGAGCCACTAAGTTACGTCTCGTTTTTTGAAAAGAAATGACCGGATATTTAAATAGATTTATTGATAAAGAGAATATTATCCTAAAATCTAAAAGAAACTGGCATCTACCGAAAAAAAAAGTAAACGTCTATTTTAAGGCATTGACTCGATGAATGATTTGGAGCAAGCAAGGAACTTCCCAGGATCGGCTTCTGACTCTGAATGACGTAATGTTTACGTGCCACAGGGAATAGACCTTTTCACGGTTTTTTCAACGTTTGACAAGGAGCACTTAGCGAAATTTATCGACACTGCTAGAAAGAGCGCTTCAAAATTAGTAGCGGAGCCCGTGCGTGTAGCACGGCAGCGGAGCATCATTGCTAAGCAAATTGGGTAACCTATCGATGCGAGAAAATTTGGTTCTGGCGTCAGCGTACGCCCGTACGTACGTACGTCCGTACAGACTCTGGGGAAGGGTGAAGGTAGTCCCAAGGCAACCCGACTGGGGAAGGAGAATACCGAACACATGCATGTTCATGTCGATAGCATATTGTCAAGAAAAGTAATAAGTGATAAAATTAAGGTTGAAAACGCTGTGTCAGCATTTGTGGCCTATCGGTAAGATCCCGGCCTGCGCTGCCGGTGAGTCGAGGTCGATACTCAGCGGGACATGATTTTTTTTTTAATTATTTAACGACTTGAATAAGAGTATTTTCACAAATTATTAAGTACCAGCAAAAAAAAATGTGGAGCTGCGCTTTTAGGCTTGGCTAAATCTATATGGTAAACTTGCCGAGTTTGAGAGCAATATGTCAGAAACAAGCGAAGATATAGCTCCACATAGACGCGAAATCTTCAGACGTTTGTATGGTGGGGTGCACAAACTTGCCCCTTACCAGAAAAACGTCCACACAATTTTGCGACTTTGCGGAGCCATATCTTTTCATTCCATCACTCTCAAATTTGGAAACTTTACTGTTTTTAAGGCGCTCTTTCCAGCGTTGTCAATGGATTTTCGCTAACTGGTCTAAAAAAGTGGAAAGTTGAAAAAACCGGTGAAAAGGTCTATTTATGCCAACTTGAATCGTTGAATTTCAAAGCTTGCTAGCGCCTTCGTTCTTGCTCTCGTCAAAGAGAAGTAAATTCCACTGAATTCCTTGTACATTTCTATACAAATTGTTCTAAATATTTTGGCGAGGCAAAGTAAAAGTACCAAAAATGTTTGCATTTCACTTTTGAATATTTACACCTTATTTGTTTGGAAGAGTGAAGGTCGAGTAAACACACGACAATAGCAACATCAAACCAAAGCAAGCATCTTCTTCCTTGCTTTCGTTGAAGGGATATTTACGCCATTACATCACTAGTAATTTGCTATACCGACTTTCATGAAATTTTGGCGAATCGACGCTAAAACGACTGAAGATGATGCTTATGTTTACCGAAAGATTAGACGCGTATTTGTTTGGCCGAGCGAAAACCAGCTCAGTCTGGAGTAAGTGACCGACAACCCAGGAGATGTAAATTTTTGAAGTTGGTGTTTATCGTACCTTTGAAGTGTTTGCTGTGATAATATGAATCCCTGATAGTATATACGAGGTACGACCTGCCCCCTTTTCCTCGGTCAACCACCCAGTCCTTAAGCCTGCGTGACGAAGAGCGTGAAGAAATATTTTGACCACAGCGTGACTCAGTTACGTTGTGTAAGAACCCAAATAGTTTAATTGCGCCATCAAAATGAGAATGAATGCCAGCTCGATTCGTTGGCTTTCAAAGCTCGCTAGCACCTTCGTCCTTGGTCTCATCGAATGGAAGTTTTAACTTCTGTTAAAACTCCTTTGAACTCCTTGTACTTTTCTACACCGATTTCCCTATAAATTTCGGAGAAGCAAACTAAAACTACCGAAAAATGCTTGCATTTCACTGTTGAATATTTAACCTTGTTTCTTTTGCAGAAGGTCGGTCGAGAAGCTTACGAAAATAGCAGCGAATCGGTGACTTTCAAAGCTCGCTAGCGTCTTCGTTCTTGCTCTCATCGAAGGAGTTTTTATGCCATTCAATCTCCAGTTATTTTCTACACCGACTTTCCTAAAAATTTTGGCGAATCAACGCTAAACGACTGAAGATAATGCCAACATATACCGAGGAGTATTTTTTGGCCAAGTAAAAAAAATCAAAGGCGTCCTTCGGCGACGCTCGTGTCAAATTTATTGTTACTCTACATCAGAGTTTAATTTTTCGTGTTAAATATTGAGCTAGAATGGTGTTTGCTTGACCTTTCTTTTATTAAGTATGTCGTTATCTCAACATGAATGATGGTTACAACGTAGGTTCTGCTAATTGGTTTTACGTTGAACATTCACACAAACAAATCAAAACATGAGATAACATACCCTTTATTTATACACGGTAGGATTTAAACGTTGTGTTGAATACCACTTAGTAGCAGATAACTCTCAAGTATATAATTAGCTCATCATCGAATAAAACATCTGTACCAGTTGTGTCAACAAAAGAATTGAGAAATATACTTATCATTTAATAACTCCTGTTTCAACGTTAATTGCACTGTCAAAAATTTCAACACTTGAAATCAGCATACTTAACTAGTTTCTGTTAATACATATTTCACGTATTTCAAAAATGCAAGTTGACTGATAAGTCGCAATAACCCAAGACAGTGTGTGAAACAAAGGTCGGCGACAATGTTTAGATAAGGGATATTGAAGGTGCTACAAAATTCTGTTTTTGATGTTGAGATCGAAAAGCGGACAGACCTGGAACAAATGTTCGTGAACAATTTGATTGCATTTTTCTTTCTTTTGCCATTAACTTCTGTTCGAAAACTACACAATTGTAATTGCTATTTCAAATTGTTATTGTAGCTTCTGTGTTTTTCGTCGGCCCAATGTCAAACAAACAACTTTAATCTTAACACCAACGAAAACGATATAATCTTTTTCTTATTTCCGAATTTCCTCCATTAAACACGGAGCCTGCAATAAACGCCAAGTTCAAATTAAACACGAGTCAATAAACGCCCCTAGTATTTATCATGTTCATTAGGCGCTCAGCATAGAAAATTTGTTATAACAATTCAAATAAAACTCCTTATTTACCATATTACTCAAACGGCATTATTATAACCTTTGTTTTAAAGCGTGTTGTGTTCCAACAATTTGAAGACTTACCTAATCTTGAAAACTTTTTGAAAACCTTACCTACCACGTACATCTAAATTCTTCAAATCCTTCGCGCGCTCAGATAGGGAAACATGACAACCATGCGCTTTTCCCTCCCTCTCCAAAGCTCAAAACATTGTTTTCCTACCTTTCGTTCTAATGTCAACTTACTTTCAGCTTCAAATACCATTAATTAATAATTCAAAATCCTATAAATCTATGAAATGATCGATAATACGTCACGTGCAGTGACTTTATATCTGATGAAAACACTCCTAATTAGTATACGGTGTTTTATGAGATACAAATTCACTGCACGTGACTTATTAATATTAATTATCAAAACATAAACTGACACAACAAAAGGTGACTGATTATTTAATAGCGGAGCTGCTTCGCGGGCCGAAGGTCCTGCGAGAGCGGAGCTCCGTACTTATAGAAACGGAACATATAATATATAAGACCATGCGACTCAATTTTTGTGGTCATGACGTCATTCACGGCCGTACGTCGTCGCAACATGCTTCATGTAGTATGTTCGAAGTGTCCTTGAATGCTCACGTGTCTATGCTACAGCTGGAGAAAAATGGCGGACTACTAGTATTAACGCTTCAGTCTAAACACTCTTCTTTGACTTGTTTGAGGTTTAAAGTTAAAAGGACGTACCTCCGTGGACCTCCGCTAAGATAAGACTTAACTGGCAATGTCTGTAAGAGCGGTCCACTGCATTTCGGATCAGAAAAAAGTGTTCCCTCAAACTTTGTCCAGGAAACCATCTTGGGTCACAAGTAAAGGAAACGAGTTTCGTTTTGGGAAATACGGTAAAATATTTTTTTTACAGCCCACAACAGTAAGAGCGGCATAAGGCGTAAATTAGCGCCTGGCCAGACGCGAAAATTGTATAAGTTGGCGACCTCACTGCTCAAAAACCACATCACGCAGCAAAAAAGTGTTATTATTTTTAAGTTAAGAGGTCCTTCAAGGGTGTAAAGCGTATGTTAAATTTAATTTGTGTTGAAGTGGAAGCTCGTGATAATTGATATATTAACACTCATCTG
>Ga0126336_10001401_pt1 | contig 12475 bp, 7 predicted proteins | sample SidCmetagenome_FD_92530 | JGI IMG/M metagenome (GOLD analysis project Ga0126336, IMG submission 92530) | Coral microbial communities from El Islote,Puerto Morelos, Mexico - Siderastrea C C metagenome | ecosystem: Host-associated > Invertebrates > Cnidaria > Coral | place: El Islote,Puerto... | reverse complement strand
TGCACTTTGGAGATCATAGCTGGATTTTGAGATTTTCAAATCGGGAGAACGGTGAAATCGAAGTTTCAAAACAAAACCAAAACAAAATATCACCCCTTATCAAAAAGAAGGATTCTCGATTACGACATTAAACAATAAAAAATTATGTATTACATCTAGGTACTTACTAGCTGCAGTGCTTTGTCCTTTTAGTTCCTCTTGCCGTTTAAACCACGGACAGAAATTCAGGCTCCCTACAACATTCAGTCGCCATATTGTCCTCGTGTAACGTTACAAATAGTAAATATCGGAGCTGATGAACGGCACACCGCAACAAAATACGCCCGCTGTTGTCACACAAAATAGGCAAGGACTCTAAAGATCGTATCCCCCGAATAAAACCTAAAATTCGTTTCACTCTGAGCGAGAAATTCGGCCACAAATAGTGGCCGATTATGTAAACAATCCATGGCAGAACGTTTCCTTTGTTCTCACTAGCCCACATCGACGCATGCGCACGCAAAATGCCCTCCTGTTATTTCTAAGTATGATAAAATCCAGCATATATACAAACGACCTCACCAAGTTTCAAGCGTGTAGCCTCGACGAAATCCAACAAATTTGGCTCGTCAAGTTGGCTACTTCGCATCGTCCATGTTATAATGCTTTAAAAACCTCGGGTTCTTGTTAATGATTCAAACTTACCGCGTTCCGGAATTTATTCGCCATTTGGGAATCACTGGTTTTTCCAATTCATCATTGTTGGAACAAATCACCGCAACTCAAATTGGACACGAAAAACTCGCTCAACCGCATTATCATTTCATTTGTCCATGAACCGAAATTCCCTAGTGGCCATAAACACAACAACGCGGTAAGTTTGAACAATTTACAGGAACGCGAGGGTTTTATCCATTTTATAAAACAGAAGACGCGAAGTAGCCAACTTGACGAGCCAAATTTGTTGGATTTCGTCGAGGCTACACGCCTGAAACTAGATGAGGTCGTTTGTAATATATATGCTGGATTTTAACATACTTAGAAATAAGGGAAAACAAATCGGTAGTTTTTTCACAAGTCGGGTAAACGTGAATATCTTCAGATTCACCAGTTACTCACTATAAACATGTTCTTTATTTGCTTGTAAATTTCACTGGGAGTTTCCGATCTTTTCCGATTTTTCAGCAGAGTTTTAAATGGTGTCAAGCTGTCAAAAATATGTGCGATCTTAGCATTACGTTAGTGTTAATTCTTGCAACAGCGCAGGCAATTACACAAACATAATATTTTAAAGCCAAAATTCAACAATCAACTGTGCAGAAATTTCTACCCAGCCGATTTCCTAGAAACTTGCTCACAGTAGATCTTGAAATCTTCTTCGAACTTATTGAGCGTAATTGGAAAAAAATGACTGACTATCATTGTTCAATAGAAATATTCGCGTTTCCGTGAAAAGACTTAAGTCTTCGAATAGCGCTTGTATCTCTTAATCGTTGAATTTGTTTACCCTAAAACTAAAAGTTTTGTAGAATTCAAACATTTTTTGTTTAGAATACCGAAAATCACTGAAATCGATTAACGCTTTAATACTTGCCGAAAATTCGATTTATAAAATGGAGCCTCCGCGTTAACATGGGAGCGAGCCAGCTTAAGAAACTTTTCTCCTCGGCATTTTCTGATAGCACCCAAGCGGATTAATGGATACCATGCACTGAGTAAAACATTAGGGAAACGTAACAAAACAGTGCTGTGGGGATAGCTTGCGATTGAAACTAGCCTCTCATCCAGGAAGGTGGGGAGGAGGGGAGCCTGGTGTATAACGCCGCCCAGTAGATCGCCCCGATGGCGATTCCTGAGCTACCAGGCTCCAAAGTCAACAAGCTGGTCTCACTTCAGCACAGATTTTCAACTTAATTAAACAGTTAACTTTGCTCTGATGCCAGACACTTTCTTGTCGTTTTTCTGTGGTCCCCGCGATGTTTTTGTGTACTCTAGACTAACATTTTTCCTCTAGGGGAGCCACTGACTATTGCAGTGTCACTTGGATTTTTGTCCATTTCAAACATTGACGAAGAAAACATGGTATGAAAGTGATCTATTCTAGCCTTATCTAGGGATGTTATGCGATAAATACCTTCTTTGTATCTTTGTACCTACATTATAAAAGTGATTGTCAGGTGTTACCAAGATTAGTAACTGGCGGTTCCGTTCGGACAGTGTAAAATGGTGGGTTAAACCAGTTACTGTAAAGTTGAATGCTGGTTCACGGTAAATCTGATCCACTGCTTCCTGGTGGTCTTTAAGTCTATAAGCAAATTTGCCCTTTGTTTCGCCAATGCAGCTCTTGCGACAATCTATACTTGAAACTAAATTAACAGCACCACGGACTTGCTCTGTCGAGATGGGATTATTCCGATCCCTTTGCTATTTCGAATTCCCGATCTTTAGTCGCCGATAAAACAGATCCGGAACACGTTTCAGTTACATTGTTTTTTCATCTGTGAAGTAAACAAAACAATTGGCAAAAATATACACAAAAATATATATGTATAAAAATGAAAATAAAGCAAGATGCAAGTTCGCACAGTTGATAAAACATTAAAATCCTTTGCATATCACTGATACGCACGCGTAAACGAAAAACTAGTTTGAATATCACGTCCCACGTGCGTTATCGCATCAGTTTCATCGAAAGCCCACACGAATAACACCTCATGTACCTCTGGTTTTCCTTCAACACGAATAAATCTTTCGCCTTTTACTAAAGATTTCCGTGGAGGAGAACATTATGAATGAGTCTATAAACCAATTTTTCATCGCCCTGCCTTGCGGCAGGGCTCCTTAACTAAATTGGGAAGAAAGATAAAGTTACGCTTTACATTTTAAAGAAACGGCGCGCAAATTATAGACATCACTCATACCTAAAACTTCAAGCTAGCACTCTTAACGTAAATTTCACTTCAATTCTTCGGCGTTTGCCGTGTTTTAGCGCTTATATTTGGGCTACCAAACAGCGGCATTTACTGCGGTAAAATTAAGTCTACATACCTGGAATGTTCCGTTTACGAGGGTTATTAGATCTCGCTACTCCGGCGCACGGTAATATAGCCTCCCACGCAGACATTTCAGTTTAGCTCGCTCGGGAGGAGAGATTGCGTGCGAGCCAAAAGAATGTCTGCGTGGAGACTAATGGTATGAAATATAATAAATTTGCGTCATTCTACGGACAACGCCTATTCACTTCTCCCCTGAGGAGCCATAACAGACATTCTTATAAGACAAATCATTTTTCTAACCACTAAGCCATGCTGTTTCTAACTTACGTTGTATATAGTGATCTCACTTACGTTGAAAGTTAATTTGACGTTAATGTAAAAAAAAAACACCTAATCTCTTGCTCGTCCTGGTCTGGAAGGGTAAGTGGTGGTAAAAATTTGTATTGAAACATGTAGGAGACCGTTCTCCACGTTTTAATTACTCAGTCTTGCTTTAATTGCAGTAATGCTGGAGCGGTATTCAACTGAGTGTCGAAAGTATTTTGTATTTGTTTTGATTTTGCGTTACCACAACTTGTGATTGGTTAAAGCAACTCGCGCAATTTTTCTAACTAATCAGAAGTAAAAACCAAAATTGTGACGTACTCGCACGCTTTTTCCCGCGCTTGACGCCCGTGACTACGAGATCTGATTAGTTCATTGTGTTGTTTCCGTCTACTGTGATTGCACTATTGGACCTCTCGCACTATTGGTATCTTGATACCAAGTTGACCGGATGATGCTGACTGTGATTGGACACGGTTATGTCCACGGTAATTACTTTGGTTTTAGTTTTACGGCGCTCAGTGAAATTGAAACCGCTCTATTGGGAAAGACCTATTTTCTCCCATTTCAAGAAAACAATAAAAGCATTACCGAGTTGCTTGTAAGTTTATGTACGACGAGGCTCAGTGGAGTGACTCTATTAATTGACAACCCCCGGCTGTGAATCTTGCATAATTAAGAAATGTTGCTCAGTACCCAAAACAAACCTTTCTGCTAAAACAAGCAAGTTTGTCCTCCTCTTTTTGTGCGCGTCTTCTCTACTCGTAGGATATAAGCTGATTTCTTATAAGTAGGAGCGCGTTTACTCATATTCCAGTGTTTCCTACATAATAAAAGCTGCTGGATAGTCAACTAGTATGGAACAATCGCTCATTTTCAGATACTCTGTCTATATAATGCCAATTGATAGTATTATAACCAGTGTCATTTTTCAGGAATTTACAGCGGACATATACATGAGACAAATTTGGAATGACACCAGACTGACTTTTGACAACAGGGGCAGTGCCCTGGTATTACAACACGAAGTCCTTAACAAATTGTGGCTGCCAGATACCTACTTTGAAAACGCTGCTAAGACATTTGTACAACAAGAAACGCGGACAGTCGTTCTGTTTGGAGATGGTTTGGTAGTTTACTCACAGAGGTAAATTATAAGAAAGCTAAGATCCAGTTAGATTAAGCCAGATGAATTCGCCTAGTTAATTCTGGAGTTATTTTGTTGGCCCCACCCACCTCGTGTGGGTGAAGAGCAATGTCCATGTAGATCAATGTGAAGATCTGATTTTGTTTCTTGGAGGGAAAATGTCTTAGTAGATCTAGCTAAGAGTTAGAGATGGCTCTGACCACATACAACCCGAGTCAAACCTTAAAGTAAACTACCCAAAGGATTTTTTAATTCTTATTTTTGGTTCATTCATCGTTTTTTGTAAGTTTTTACTGAACATGCGACGTTCGTTTTCAGGATAACGGTAACAGCTACAACGTTGATGGATTTTCGGACCTATCCAATGGACAAACAAGTTTTCAGATTAGACATCATGAGTTGTGAGTAACTTATTGACTTATAGTTCGGTACGAAAGAAATGTACTGCTTGAGTTCATGACCTCCGCAACCTGAGGGCTGCAAGCTACGCACAAAATAAATGTACGAGCAACTGGCACAGATCTTTATTAAGTAAACACAAGCTGAACACAAAATTAACGTTTATACAAGTAAAATATCCTAAGCGAATAGACAATTTGGAATTTGGAATTAAGCGAGATAATATGCCTTCTTGATTAAACTTGTAACTTTTATCTTTCTGATCAGATGGAAGAGATAACAATCATGTGCATTACAGAAGAATAGACGTTCAACTCTTTAAGAAAGAAATGTCAGAATTCGTGGTTGTGAATCAAAGTACAGCGATTACTATGAAGAAACTGTTTATGGGTATGAGCATTCATTTAACTAGCTCTACTAGGTGGGCACGCAAGTGGTTTGGCATCCAGGCAGGTAGGTAGCCAGGCAAGCAGAAGTGACGTCAGGAATGCGGGAAGATCAGATAGACAGACAAGAAGGCGAGCTGACAAACAGACATACGACAGACTGACCGGACCAAAAAAACAGGCAGTCAGGCTGGCAGCATACGTGTCCGGCTTGAGCTAGATGTTCAGTTTCCTTACCCCAGCATTTTTATTTGGTATCATTGGCGGTTTGTGCGGTACCTATCTATGCACCTGGATAGAAAGAGAAAATGTCGAGAAAAGTTCTTGTCTAATGAAAACAATTCGACTGCAAAGTCGAATTGGAAGGCACCGATTTTGAGATAGAAAGTACGACGCTCATTCTGCTGTACTAGCTGACCACCGATTGAATGTGCCCAATTCTCTAATAAGACCGTCTCCCGGTGCATATCGTGTTGTGCCTTTAAGAAAATGAAGAAGTGATAAGCTCATGCGTATGTTCTCTCATAGGGTGTTTTGACATGATCACAGTTCAGTTCACAGCAAAAAGAAGGATTGGCTTTTACGTCATAAGAATATATTTCCCCTGCACTCTTTGCACAGTTGTATCATGGATGGCTTTTTGGATGGACTGCCGTAACATTGGGGACCGTGTAACAGTCGGTATCACCTCCCTTCTTACTCAGCTGTTTCTGGTTGGCAGCGTCAACGAGGCTATGCCGCATGTCAGCTACATTAAGGCCGCTGACCTGTTCTTGATTGTGTCGTTTGGATTCACGTTCATCGCACTTCTGGAAAGTTTGATTGTCTACAACGCAACTTCAAGAAGAAACAGAGTGGGGAAAATTTCGCCACCAAAGGGAAAAGTAAGAGTTTGTGTTTTCTATTTAGCATTTATTCCTACTTAATAGACCACTACACAAGTAAGAGACAAATGACCTTACACCAAGATCTGGCATCTGTCTTGAGTTTTGATTGAGGAGTTTGTACCTAGGATATTTGGTTTACCCTGATTGTCCGGGCTGGTGACGGTAGTCCGCCATTGGTGTTCGTGGTTCCGATAGCCAGAGCAGGTCATCTTTAGAGTCCTTAGAGACTGTTTCAACGCAATTTACCAACAACAGCAAGAGGTCTTTGATATACTCTCACTTGGACAATCACACTAGACAGACTCTTCAAATAATATTCATTTTGAGGATTACTCCCACTCAAAAACTACAAATACTGCTACCATGTCGTTAATTGACGACAATCATTTTTAAAAGGACTACACTCTTCCTGTTGTTTACACTAGGGAAAAATGCTTCAGTGCTCCTGGATTCAAACCACTCAAAACCAAACAACAATCTTTTCAAGGACTACTCACCTACTCTCAGGACAAACCATCTCTTTAACGACAGTCTTCTTCAGGACTATTCACTAAATAAACTACTGATAGCTAGTCCTGTAGCCTGAGAAAACATCCCACGTTTCCCGAGGTCGCCAATTGAGCCCTCGCAAAACGACGTCTGCGTAACGGGCGCAGAAATTCCATACTGATGACGCGCCACTACCCAGATCTTGGTAGTGCTTCTGATTGGTTGGAATTTCAGAATCACTACCAAGATCTGGGTAGTGGCGCATCATTAGTATGGAATTTCTGCGCCTGTTACTCAGACGTCGTTTTGCGAGGGCTCAAGTAGAGACCTCGGGAAACGCCGGCTGTTTTCTCAGGCAAATAGTCCTGGGTACGAAGTGATACTACACCACAGACGTTTAATGGACTACTTTCAACTTTGCATTCACTCCAGACTAGCTAGTGGTATTTGACTAGTGTTATTTAAGTATTAATATCTTTGTCAAAACAATGCAGGAAGACGCTACAGAGCTGCAGAACAACGAAGAGTCTAATGAAAATAAGATGGGATGTTCAGAAGATGCCACGAGGAAGGACAAGATTTCAATTTTTCACCGACTAACGGGACGTAAATTCTTTAACTTGGGATCTTCAGCAATCAACACAAGCATGGACACTTTGATCGATAGCATGGCTCGAATTCTTTTTCCTTTAGGATACACGGCTTTCATAGTTAGTTATTTCTTTATCCGTCTGCTGTGAGTAAATGACCAAAGTAGTTCTTGTATGGCAACCGAACAAGTTTAATTTGACTTCTTTGTTCTGGGTTTTGAATGGAGACCGCTGCTGGACATGTCCATCTTTCCTCAGTTGATACTGGACATAGCTTTATACTGTCATGACATGCAGGAGTTTTCAAACTCCTTTAAAAAACGTGTGAAGAAAAAATTTATAGATTGATTGATGGTCATGTATTGATTGATATCGATGGATTAATTGATTGACTGATTAATTGATTGATTGACAGACTGACTGACTGACTGACTGACTCATAGACTGTTTGATCGATCGATCGATTGATTGATTGATTGATTGATTGATTGATTGATTGATTGTTCACATTAATATTTTAATCTGCCTACAAAAAAAAGCAAGCTAACTTTCTGTAATCATAGCTAAAAACATCGTCTGCGATAAACAAAATACAAAACGCGACATTTGGCTGACTGGTTATGGTGTTTCGATATACACTTTTTTAGGACTGCACCTACCTTTTAAAATCGGCTCTCAGACAGTCTTCTCCTTGTTGGATCTACGTGAAATTTGCACCAGTTATTGGTTTCGGATTTACATTTTGTGAAAATAGATATTTTCATGACAGCGATAAACAAAAATTCTCGAGAACAGTAAAATTTGCGCGATCCAGATTTTCCTGCACATTTATCAAAATTAGCATGGATATTGGTGTGGAAAGATTTCCAGGGAGAAAAAAAAGAATAAAAAGAAATAAAAGTGTGTCCAACTCGACCGTTTATAACGCTGCATTGCGTTTATTTGAGGTCCGCCGTTTATTTAGTCTTCGCTGTAGCCGTTCTTAGGCACGCAACGCTCCTCCCCAAGATGAGCCCAGGACCGGCTGCGTAGGCCGGACTACCGTTTATTTAAAACTGTACAGTTTATCTCACTGATTCTCATCGACAATTAGTTACGGCAATTTAATAAAAGTTCATAACCACTGCTGGTACAATAGTCCAATTTCTTTTGCGCTTTCGAGCTAAAGGAACATGGCCTAATGTATTTTTCACTGTAATTAGCATCCAATTATCATTTTACCGCCTTGTTTTGAATTTTATCCACAGACGAAATCGGGTACCTTTTTTTCCCTGATTTTGTAAAATTAAAGTATCACAGATCCAAAAAATTTACGCTTTCAAAAATGATGAAATGTCCCTTTAAATAAACCCCGGGTCCCGGGTGAACGCCGGCTCTACGAGGTCTCGCTCTAAATAAACACCCCCGGTGTTTAATAGAGGAAATATGGTACTTCTTTTTGTCTCTTTTCTCGTTGCAAAGAGAGAAATGAGCTTACAAAATGTTGTGTTGCCTTAAGAATCCCATCCAATTTCCGACCCACCAAAATGGCAAATTCCATACCCCAATTTTACACCGAAGCAACTAAAAAGTCTCACCCTTTATAGCCTGCACGCAGACTTTTCCTACTTCCTTTTATTGCGTGTTCAGAATCATATATGCTTGTCTAGGGTGCTCTCTGCGGGGTGAAAATGACTTAAGCACTCACGTGGACTTCAAAGCGGTTTGAATTATCTTCTTCTTTCGACTTGGTTTTCTTTGTATTCGAGTCGTTTAGTGAAGTCAAGAGAGAAAGTAACCAAGAATCGGCACCAGTCTCCCACAAGCGAGTCCCGGCTCCCAGTGGTTACAGCATCCTACTGGTGTTACTAAAGGGCATTGGTTTGGTTCCCGTTCGGGGAGGGGAGGGGGAACTCAGTTTTTATCTTTAATTTGTGCCAAGCTCATGATATGCTGGATATTACGTCCTTTTTTTAAGAAGTGATTTTCATAAACTTGCAATTTTGTCCAGACAACGACAGAGTCAAGTGGTTGGCCACTTAGAGAAATAAGATGTGTCTTGTCTGTTAGAATGTTGATAATCGAATAATGGCAATTAAAAACCTTATAACATAGTGGGCAAAATTACTGAATGCTGATTGGTTGAGACAGAGGGCATTTTTTCTTAATTTTCTTTCAGACGAGGGCAAAATTACTAATTCCTGATTGGCCAAGCGCCAAAATTACTCGCATTTGATTGGCTGAGCGCGAGAGCGCGCCATTTGCATTTTGTAGGCGGCTTGATTTTGAGTTTTGCTTTAAAGTTGATTTCCAGTCCGTACTGCGCAGGCTCAACAGTTTGTTTTGGTTTCTTGTTTTGAAAAACTACTTACGTCATGTACGACTTTATGAAATGTACTAATTCGTGACGTCGTACATAAACTGAAATTACAATTTTAGTTTCCCGCCATCATGAAAGTGAGCTTTGCTCTCGAAGAAATTGAAGAAAGAGACATTGAGTGGGCCGTGCGGCCACGAAAAGATAACATCTCGGTGTGTATATGTACTAGGTTTTGTTTACGGGAAACAGGAAGAAATGCCTGCCCGCGTCGTAGTACCCAGCAGTTGCCATCGAGCACGAGGAACCGCAAGCTTGTGCATGAACACACAGTGTGTGTTGCAGAAAGATTCTTCTGAAAATGACGAGGTATTTAAGTCTACTTTATTTTTCCCATGTGGAAAATTTTCGTACAGCTCCAAACATGCACTTAATTTCATAAATTATCGATATTTTTTCCTTACATTCCATCATGTGAGGCTCACAAACAATTCGGGGCCGAGCCTGCGCAGTACGGACTGGAAATCAACTTTAAAGTTTGACTGATAACGGGGTTGGTTGGTAAAAATGGTATGGAAGTCGGGTCTTAGCTTGAAGAGAAATTCCAAAAGGTAAACCTATATGTGTCAAGGGAAACAGCAAATGTTTATTTGTTTTAACACTACTGAAAACTTTGGAGCGACGTGGTCGATAATTTTTCCAGCGAGAGGAAGCTTCGCAACTCAGGTGAATAAAAAATTAGTTTTAGTTTTAAGTATGTTTTTTCAATGAACTAGAATTGTCTTTATCTCTTAAGATGTACATAATGGTCAGTCTTTCTTGTTCTGTGCGCTGAGCAATAGTTAAACTGCTTGAGTGATGAATTGTTTACGAGCAGGTACTTTTATTCTGTCAGGGCCGGCTGATTGTGTTTCAACGTGCATAGAAAGTTTTACGAAAATTTTGCCTTCTGTGTTATAAACAAGTAATCGCATTGAGTCCCCGAAGAATTAAGGATAAATTTCACTTGTATTTTCAAAGTTTTCACAAATTGCCCTCGAAAATACGCGTGAAAATCTATCCTTAATTCTATTCGGCCTCATGCGATTACCTATACAAATACAGCTACTTTTTATCATAAGCAAGCCTCTCTGACTCTTAATTACCGTGTCCGTCAGATTCAGGTCTTCAACAGGATTGAACCTTGGGTGTTTTGACAATGCTGCTTTGCAGTTAAATGTTGAAAATTGTTTTGACAATGCTGCTCTGCGTTTAAATGTTTACACTACTTTTTGTCCTCATCAAAGCAAAAGTTAAAATCAGCGTGATAAGCACTACTAAACTGCTCAGTGGTTCAGTTTTTTTCCAATGGCCATGACAACGGATTCATCCACTCGCTCAGTGGTATTGACTTCTAAATGTTAGAATCTGACCGAGGAGTTTTAAAAACACTTATTAATTACCTTAATTATCTGAAGAAAAAAAAACGATTTACATTGATTTTGAAAGCTCCATTTCAGCAGGGCATTCAGAGGCGACGCATACACTTGCAAGCGGTAGCATAAGAGACTATGCAAAAACAAAAACATTGACAAACGCAAGTTCAAGCACAGGGATAACGATCTTAATTGCTTGTTCTTGCCTTTAAAGTTCAGGTTTCTCTTGCGCTTATGCTTTGGTTACGTCGCAAATGAAAATCACGCTTTAGAGATAGTCCTGCACGACAGAGATGATATACACGCCCGAAATCCATGAACCTGCGTGCCAGATCCACCTCTACGATAAAACTCAAGCCAGGCAACACGTCTACTTGCTTTGCACCTCTTGTGCGTCGATATTATAATAAGGCCTGTTTTACATGTTACGATTAGTCGCCCCGATTTGTCTGACCAATAACATCGGAGCGCGAATCGTTCGTGTATTTTGGCACCCGATTCACAGCCCACTCTTGAAAATGAAAATCAGGCTTATTCAGAAATTCTGCTGCAAGGCAACAGATTTTTGTCACGTCTGGCTGACATTCTCAGAGAAGCCTCCACGTCAATCGGCATTCGTAAAGTCGGGTGTCAAAATACACGTACGATTCACGCTCCAATACAAAACGTCGGGCCGACCAGGGGCCGGCAAATCAAAGCGTGTAAACACACGTATGGTCGTATGATTTATGCTCCGATAATGTCCAACCAACAGATTGAGCCGACAAATCGTAGCGTGTAAACCGCGGCCTATAAAAAGAAACATTTATATTTGAATACTTTGGTTACTGCCTAACCCTACGACGTCTACTTTCTGCAACATGCTGAAATTAATACTTGTTGCGCAAGGAGGCGGTAACATGCGCAACAAGCAATCCCAACTTGCAACGCACTTCGTTTTTCTCGCGCCAAGTTGCACGAAAATGTTGCTCGTAGTACTTGGCCTTACGTGGTGAGTAATACTGTCAACAAAAACTCATAGTTTGAGTGTTAGCCCCAGACGGAAGAATATTTGGTTTGGGTTTATGGTCCAAGGACCGAGCGCAGCATGGCCCGTGCAACATAATCGACGTATGATGCATCGAAACACGACCGAGAAGGCGAATTTTCAAACGGCTCTATCGAGTTCTTCTTGATTTCCACTATTCCATCCACAACTTAAACGAAAACTAGAAAAGATTTTCCTCTTTTACAAAATAAGCGATCATTTGTTTTCATAGCAGTTATGGTAACTGGTGTTCAACCAAGTGGAGCGCACTTTACTGTATCTCGCTTGTTTCACTAAGGATGTTATATACTTTGCCATTTTGATATCGAAGAAAATTTTCTGAAACAACAAACACATCTCACTCCTGCACCGTCCCCCCCTCCCCCTCAAAAGAAATTGGACGCAAAATGAATTTTTCAACCCGTCCAAAATTGCGAATTTTCTCTACCCCCCCCCCCCCCCTCAACATTTATTTACATCTCCCCACACGATAGAAAAAAAACTTTCTCCCCCTTCCTCCCCCCCCCCCCAAGGGAGAGA
>Ga0126336_10001400_pt1 | contig 12481 bp, 3 predicted proteins | sample SidCmetagenome_FD_92530 | JGI IMG/M metagenome (GOLD analysis project Ga0126336, IMG submission 92530) | Coral microbial communities from El Islote,Puerto Morelos, Mexico - Siderastrea C C metagenome | ecosystem: Host-associated > Invertebrates > Cnidaria > Coral | place: El Islote,Puerto... | reverse complement strand
GGAGATTTTCAGGATTCTGGGGTTCTTTAGCTCCTCATTTATTAGGAAAATACATCATACCTACAAGTAGCTCCTTAGCTCCCCCAATATCACAGGGTTTTTTGTCCTTTGCTCCATGATACGGCTCCTTGCCGCTGTACACCGCCTCTACGTTGTGTAAGCGATGAACTAATGATGGTGAATGATGATAGGACACCAAACGGACATGCAGACAGACACAACAGGCAAAACAGGCACACGGCCAAGTGCTGAAGTGTTAAACATGTAATTATCCTCCCCCTGCACTGATAGTGAAGCAACCCTTCAAGTTGACACGTTTACCACGGGAGGTGTTGAAATAATTAGATAAAAGGACTGCGGCCTTCATGTTGTGAACTAAATGTGGTCGGCCAGGGATTGATGCATGTTGCAACCTATACCCAAACCTTTTCAAAGAGTGCACAGTGTGTATCTGCTGACTACGTAATGATTCAACATGCGAAAAGAGCCAACGAATGATTCGGGTCCAAGTACGGCTTTGTATGGCTAATTCATGGGTAGCATTTTCCGCCTGAAGACTGTTAGATCTTAAAGCATAACTCATCTGCCCCCCCCCAAGTACGTTGTGATTTGGGTACCACTTGAACCGGTACCGGCTGCAACACTGTGAGGTAGCAATCTACGTACAGTTCTAGGAGGCTAGTGTAACGAGTATCAACACAAGGCGTAGGTGGCCATTGTACTTTCTCAGCCCATTTCACCACCAATTCAGCATATTCAGCTGTGTATGGACAGTTAGCCAAAACACCAGGGTTAATGCAAATTGGAATGCAACTACATTGCGGAGTGGGTGAAAGATCAGGAAAACAATCCTCATTGAGCACAAGTGCCGGATTCGGTGGTTGTTCATTTGTCACCGGCTTATGCTCAAATTTATGGTGTGCAATGTCAATCAAACACATCCACAACTGATTCATGCAATGATGGGTTTTTTCCCTGTTGTTATATTCACGTTTGGCTTCATGGAAAAACTTTTGGTGCTTCTGAAGAATGACATTTTTGGCCAAAAGGTCGACTTTGTTATTCCAAAAAGCAGCCCAAGCTTCCCAGGAGTTCACAGCAAAAAGTGACACATCTTTATGCGCAGGAACCTTACAAAAGGTAACAAAACCTACTGGACGGGATTCGATATGTTGCCAAATATGACACCAAAGGTCCCAATGTTCACACCCAGGGAATGAAGCACCGACCTCCCGACAGGCCAACATTTGATTTCCTATGTCAACAACGGCTTGACAATCAGAGTGGAGTTTAACATGCCAATGGTGATTGAGGGCAAGTAAAACTGCACACACCTCGCCTCTATAACTGCTATGGTCAACCCCGGGAACTAAGATGCCGTGAGAGGAATGGGAATGATATCCACATTCAAAAACAGCATAAAAGGCCCCTGAGGCAATGGCAAGGTCCCACTGGTCAATGAAAAAGGCAGATCCATCGGTGAAAATGCAAACCTGAAAATCATCTTTTGTAGGATAATGAAAGGGGATTTCCTGGGCACAAGAGTGCATCCGCTTGATGAGAAAAGAACCATTCCAAGGACACAAGCCAAAATGGGATACTGCTTCAGATTGCTTGTGGGCCCATTTGATGCATTCCTTAAACTTGGCTCTAATTTCTTGATTGCCCTTACAACGGAAAAGTGCATGGTGTCGGCTGTCATCCATGTCACAAAAAGGGCATTGTTTCCCAATACCTTCAACAAACTTGGTAAGGAAATCATTGGTGATATGCTTACCTGATACATATGCCGCCATAATTGCATGATCACGATTGCTCAAAGTTTTCATGATTCGGCAATGCCAAGTAATGTCAAAACCAGAGATATCCATGTATTTCCTATGCTGCGTTGATTGCGCAACCAGACTAGTCCAAGCATGAGAAAGAATCTGATGCATCAAGGTGCGTGAGCAATCAATCCATTTGAACTGAAGTCCAGTTATGTGCCTCATCCATCCCCCCGCAAGGCAAGTCCATTCCACGTCAGCAAATGATTTGCGAAATGAAACAGCTGGCCCAGTGCCACGAAGAGAGTAAATGCAAATCTTTTCCAGAAAGTCAACTTTGTGCTGTGGGAAAATTTTGAAGAAACGACGCCAAAATTTGATTTTCCGAACAAGGCTGCGATATTGCGGGTCAAGAGTAGGGTCGCAACAAGAGAGTAACAACCATGGGCTGACACCACAAGTTCCTTGATTCAATGCACCTGCTGTTTGGGATCTAAGGGAGTGCCATTTACTTGGGGTGGTATAGCCAATTTCCGAACCATAAAGAGCACTACCATGTCCAGCCAGCTTAATAGCAGTTCCTCGAAATTTGGTGGGAAACTTTTTCCTTTGAATAGATTTCAGAAGAAGCTTGGCTTTCCCAAAACGCTTGTTTGCAGCAATCCTAGAGTTTTTCCCCCTATAAACGGTGTCACAACCCAAGTCAACAGCAGAGTTGCGAACTGGAATTTTTTCCCCCTGGATACACAAACGGCAAAGAGCTTTAGGAATGACTCTTCCAGAGGTCCAAACCCACGATTTGGCAGCAGAAAATACCATTCGCAGCGAAGTGGTGAAATCCTCTAAATTTTCAAGACATCTTCTAAGGTTTTCAACTGTTTCAGTGATGGCTGACCAATTATCTGCAAAGAAAATAGGCACAACATCAGGGATACGGTCAAATTGTCGAGATGCAAAATAGGATAACGTACACATGCATGCAACGCTAAATGAACAACCTTCAGCTATCCCAGTGAAACTACAATGAAGGTCACTTGCTCCACCAGCAATAATAAAGGTTCTCTGCATACAGCTAAGCATGTTAGCAAAACCTTGTATGTATTGTAGTGGAATTTGAAGGGCAGCCAACATGATACACATAGGAATTCTGGGTATCAGGTTGTAGCATTTTTTCAGGTCAAGTACGCAACCAAATTTAGATTGGCCACCTTTGGTTTTTTCGATTTCGGAGACCGTCAATCCAACCAGTAAGTCAGCTGACATAACACCACACGTGCCGGCAACCTGTGGAGGTATGATGTTAGTAAGGTGTGCCAGGATTTGACCACTACGATAAGAACTCCAACATCTATAAAGACGTGAAAGGACCGTAATCGGTCTGCAGTCTAAGGCACTGTCAGGAATTTCAACTTTGTTCAGACATACCACCTTGGCAATAGCCCACCGTTTAGGCCATGGGTGGCCAGCTTCAAAGGCAGCGAAAAACTGAAACAAAATGGTGACAAAGCTCGGAGACAAGTCCAAGAGTTCCTTTTTGGAAAAACCACAGGCCCCCCGCGAGGAACGATTTGGAATTCTTTTCACAACGTCAATCCACTTGTCATATTGGAATTCTTCAAACGGTAAGGACGGGCAATTGGAGGGACCAGTCAACAGAGGAAGACAGTCTTTCCAATCGTCGTCACTGGTTTCTCGGTCTCTTTGCCAAAAAGAATTCCATGCCATGGCAGCTTGTTCATGCATGATGGAACGAACTGCAGTGCGGTGTTTCTGTTTAATGGTAAAGTCATGGTAATTACGTAATCGAAGTGGTGGGTCCACCACAACCGCGTCATCCATGATGTTAACCAATTTCACATTTTGATTCTGAAAGCTGATTGTTTCTCCAACAATGAAACCGTGGGTGTCTTGGGATGGTGCAAGCTTAAGAACACGAAGACCACTTTTAGGCCATTTCTGTCTGATGATCTGCAACTCAGTGGTGAAAGCAACCTGACTAAGAGGAGGTGATGAAGTCCCACGAATTTCCTGGAACATCCTACGCCCCCCAGCCATTATGTCATCAGCAATCATGATCTTTCTCTGTTGTCTTCTGTCCAGACAGGCTTGCATACTACGTGCTTTGTACTCACTATGCAATTTGTCTTTGATAGAACACACGTACTCACTGTGTGGACATTGGTAAGGAACAAATCCCTCACCATTTTGCAGAATCCATGATTTGAAGCCCCCTGAAAAACCTGTAGCTTTAAGGATAGATGTCCAAAGGTCCTGACACTGCATCGCTGCTGTTTCAGAGTGATGCCTCAAACACGCTGCCATCTGGTTTTCTAACGACTGGAGTCGCCGAACTTGCTTGAGAATCCTTCTCAATTGGATACCTTGTTGCAATTGGAAGGGTTGAATATCTCCAACTCTGCCTGGACGGTTGATAGGCATAGTAGGAGGTCTGCACCGAAAGGGAAGATCACAACCTTTTCCCAAGCAAGATTTCGGTAATGGGATTTGATGCCCACTACTATCCACAGCCGACATAGAAGCAGCTTTTTCATAACTGGAAATGAAATGTTGAAATGCTTTTTCAGTATCACCACGGACCAGAGCATCATGAATGTCATGTTTGACAGGGGTGAGCACTTTGTCAGCAGCTTCCTCCATTAAAGTCTGGTCGAGGTACACACAATCCATAGACTTAGGTAACCACCATTGCATACAGTTTTCACAAAGAGTGTCAAAGTTCAATTCAGCATACAAAATGGGGTGGCTAGCAAAATCATATGTTTCCAGAGTGCGGCACCTACGTAGTGAAGTAACGACTTGTGGATTACCTAAGATGAAAGAGTGCCTTGCAGTCTTGCACGTGGGCTCCAATGGGTGTCCTAACAATTCACTAGATTGCACATGTAGATCTTTCCAACCTCTACCGTATGCAGTAGCCCAAGGAGGAATCTTATCAAGAGTGTTGTTAAAATCTCCCATGATGACTACTGGTCCCTGGAAAGCTGATCCACGTTCAATGGCGTGACCCAACAAGGTGAACATCACTCCATCAGGATTCACATGTGTTCCATTATGGGTGGGACCATACAGTGAGATAATCATCATTTTGGTGCTAGGATTAACTTGGGCAATGGCTTCACAATATCGACATGATTTCCAAACATCAGTGGGAAGGTGGTGATGTGATGGGATTAAGGGCAAATCAGAAATTACACAAACTCCAGCCGCCCTACCACGAATAACGCCACTAGCAGCATAGAGTGGTTCATTGTCAAAACCCCACACAAGCTTCCAATCCTGGTTTGTAATCCTTTTGTGTGAAATCATACGGGAAGTGGACGTATGCGAAGTTTCAGAACATGCCCATAAACCACTGCCCAGATTACATAAAAGATCTTCTTTACCAAAAACCTGAGTGGGATTGATGGTTCCAATCAGAAGGCGATTTTTTTCATAGGGGAAAACACAATCCTGTTCTTGGGTTCCGTGAGGTCCCGGATTCTTGGCTTCACCGATGGGGAAACCACAGCTGATGGAAAAAATTTCGTAATGCCAGCCAAGTTGAGTAGTGTGATGGTTCCAGACCAAGGGACACCAGCGGTCCAGGACATGGGCCCAAGGCCTTTTCCCAAAACACTCACAACAAAACTGATTGGTTCCACTCGCAAAAAAACCACACCCGTTAGTGATTTCCGGCCTAGAGTAAGGTCCAAAAAACCTCGAGACAAAGCAAAAAAGGCCATCACACAAACAGTCATGGACATCCCAAAACGTAATCCATTCATGTGGAAATCCATCCGAGGCAAGAATGAACCCAACATGTGAGAGGTGCGGATCAAAAGTTTTGCAATTTACATTGCGAATACAATCAAGTCTAAGGGGGGTTGCTTGAACAAATTCCCCTCCAAAATGTGAATAATGGCCAAATTGGGGGTTCCAACCGTCGGTCAAAACACTCTGCTCAAAATCATGGGGCAAGAAGAAAGGATAATGATAGAAAGGGTACAGTTTTGTCATGATGAGGTGAGTGATATCACGTAAGAGTTGGTAGTTCCAACTTCTGAGATCCTCCAGTCCAGCGGTGTAGGAAGAACAAACACCATGAAGCCATGAGACTACCTCATACAAAACCAAATTCCCCAACCCAAGATTTTGATGGCAGCAACATAAGTTGAATGTATTTAAGAAGCCTGTGGGGTACCAAAATAACAGGCGCCCTTTTGCTTCCTTTCCCAGACCTTTTTTAAAGAAAAAAGGGCGCCCTAGTGAACGTCGCCACAGGCCTTCCTGAATACATTCAAAACATAAGGCATCACCAAGTTGGTAGTACCAACTGCACACAAATGGGGACAAATTCACAAGGTGGTCAGCGGATGCAACACTACATATGTTGAACCTGTCCAAAAGGCACTGCGACCTGGGATAACAAAAGCAATCCTTTATGTTGTGAAATTCCGTGCACCAAAGGTTTCGAACAAAGGGATACCAGCGGTCGGAGACATGGACCCTAAGCCCTGGCCCAATGGTGAAGGGATACAACACAAAAGGAGAGCCAACAGCTGATAAATGAAAACAATCCTGAGGATACTCATAAATGAAACGATTGATGAAATCTCTGTGAAGTAGATTCGAACAAGACTTGTCCCTGAAGGAAACGGGCGGAAGTTGGGATGTCCAACTTCTGAAACACTCAAAACCAACGATGTAGGAAGAACAAACATCGTGAAACCATGAATCTGTCTTAAGCGGGGTAACCTTCTCCAAACCAAGATTTTGAGGGCAAAAAACCAAGGCTTTTTTAAGTTGGTAGTACCAACTTTTAACAAATGGGGACAAACTCAGATGGTGGTCGTCGGATGCAACACCACAAATGCAGGACCTGTCCAAGATATTCTGCAACCTGAGATGGTAAAACCAATCCTTCATGTTGTGAGAATCCATGCACCAAGGGTTTCGAACAGAGGGATACCAGCGGTCAAAGACATGGACCCTAAGCTCTAGACCAATGGTGATAGGAGACAACACAAAAGGAAAAGTATCATTAAGTGAACGAATGCAATCAGGAGGGTGCTCAAAACTGTCACGCTTGATGGAAACCCCGTGGCCGGGATTCGAACAAACACCATCCTCAACAATACCAAACGGAAGTTGGGAAGTCCAACTAATCCAATTACATGTAGGCATGTTACGCTGAAATTGTGTGTCGTCAGGCTTGGTCTTCACAAGAAATGAGCTGGATGATCCAGAACATGAATTGTCAGAGGAAGGCACATGAGAACGAATCTGCAACGACTCAACACCTCCAAACAAAGCAAAAAATATCCAGACCCAAGCCCACCAACTGCGAAATAGTCAAGATGTTGCTTTGTGTCTCTTACCTTGCTCACGCTCAATGGCATCAATTCGACCTGTCAAGTCTTGTTGAATCGTCCCCAACTGAGATTTGAGGTCGTTCTGGAAACATTGAGCCTGACGTCCATTCTCACGATGAAAATTGTCCAACAAATCCTTCATTTGTCCCATCAAAGTGCCAGAGCTTGCATGGATAGTCTGTTCAACTTCACCCAGTTTGCACCTGGTGGCTTCACCATCAGCTTTAAGCTGTTGAAGTTCCTGATGAGTGCCGGCTTCCATCTGGCTCAACCGAAGCTGGGTATCTTGTAAAGCAGCTTGCAACTGAACGATCTGCTCGTTGGCTTCTGCAAATTTCTGGTCAACAACCTCTGAAACATCAGCCTTGATCTCATCGACCCTTGTTTGTCGACTAACCGTGAGACTTCCGTCATTTCCACTAGTGATCTGCATAGCTGAATCCATGCGAGTCATCACGATTGGTGGATGTGTGGTTTTCCTACCCACCACTATGGCCAATGATCCGTTCATGCAAAGGTGCTGTGCTGGTGGCTCCTTGCAACTGGCGATAAGCCAAGATCCAGAACCGTTGGGCTTGATCGCCCGTGCGTCCCATCCCACCTTCTTCAATGCATCATTCATGGAATCGCGGGTATATTGTGCCACTAGATGCTTGATTGTATACAATGCATCGTCATCACGAATGTCATCCATGTCGACCTTGATACTTTCAGGAAAGAAGTGAGCCCTCATAGCATCAAAATGTTCCCTTTTGCAACGCACCCCAAAGGTAGCAAAATCATTACCCAAAACAGCGACCCCCAAGGCATGTGGTGCATCTCCCATCAATTTTGTAACCTGTTCCAATGATCTTCCAGGCAGTGGGATGACTGAGAACTTGTGATGAGGTTTCTTGTCAACTCCACGTGGTGTGAAAAAGATACCATGCTGACCACTTCGTCTCAGAACCGTACAAGCTAGGTGTAGATCTAGCTTGAGGTAGCCATGCCAATGTTGTGCTTCGGAATGCATGCAAACTCTTCTGTCCTTGAAGCACTTGATACTCCAAGAAGCTAAAATCTTCCCTTCACCTCTCAACTCAGGACATTTCAGGCCTAAATAGTGCATGGGAGTAGCCGTACTGGCCCAAGACTCAATGCATTTCCTTCTCAAGGTGAATTCCATTGTGATGGCATCAATAGTTGCAGTAGCAGCTGACGGTAGATTGGCACGAAATTCAATGTCACCTACTCCAAGTTGCAAAAGGCTCGCAGGCACAATGACCGGATGTTTACCAATAGTGTGTGCCGGGACCATCAACTTCTCACCAAATTTCTCACAGCCCTCACCCACCACCAAAATGGCTAAAGGCTCAACACTGATAGTTCCATCATGGGTATATTTCATGGCCTGTCCACTATTCATGATGGTAAGGCCATTCGCATCTGGACCAAATCTATCATTGGGAATGATTTCCACTGATTCATCCAAAGCAACGAAATGGGAAGCATTGAAAACCAAATTTTCCAAAGGGGCAGTCTTGTTGTGTTCACGCTTGGTACCCCGTTGTGATGGGGCTACATTTCCCGCATTGGATTGCGCTGATTTGTTGGTCCTCTTCATTTTCTGGAAATTTCGCAGCTCAACCGATGTCACCAGGCGAACATGGGCAGCACTTGCTAGTTGTTTCAGTTGTTCCCAAAATTTCTCATCATCAGTAGATTCAATTTCTTTCATCTTGGAAGAATTGATATTGCTCAAGATGGATTCAATCCTTTCATCAACATTCGAATCGGGTACCCCATGCAAAACCAGGGCATTCCTCAGTTTACTCCTGATACCACCTTTGGCCCCTCCAGGGAGATGTCCAACCCTGAAACGCACAGTAGCATCTGCTGGAATTTGTGCAACAATGGTCCTAGGATCAACCAATTTACCATTGATGGCCGCAGTTAAAGGAATCATGGTCATGATACCCAGTGTGAAGTCCAACGCAATGTGTGCAAGCGATGCATGTTCTGGATACAAAACCTTTTCAATTCCATCACGAAACGGTGCCTGAATGAAAATACTGCACTTCTTGGACACTTTTCCACCCAAAGGAAGAAACATCTCGGAAGTACCACATTCATGCTTCAGTGAAATTCTATCAAGTCCATTGCTCAGTAAGGAGGGAATCAAAGGGATATCCGTCTTCTTATCATGGATCACCTGAGCAACCGTGTTTCCGATGGACAGAGCTTCATCGATTTGTGCGGCTGTGGCATCAAAAGGGACAGTGCCCACACGAAATGTCGGAAATTTGCTGTGACAAACTGCAATCGATGTATCAACACCACATGAGGCTGCATCAACGTTGCAAATGAAATTTTCAGCTTCATCATCCTGACAAGTGAGACTTTCCTTGCAACCACCCGGTAATGGACAAGCCCTCAGAGTGAGAGTAATGTCTTTGGAAATCTGATTCAGCTTCAACCTGGGATCCAAATGTTTGCCATTACCTAAGCAGATCACCGTTTGAATGCAATTGGTGCTGAGGAATTGCGTGGCAACCAGTTGTGTCAACTCCCAACATCCTGGCAAACTTTGCTTGATGGGTCGATGATTGAAAGGCGTACGGATCCATCTCTTGACATTACTCAGGACTTCTTCCATCGACAGAGGACGGAAAGGTAATGTGATGTGCAAACGTTGTGAAGGGAATTCCTTACCATTTACAAAGGTAATCATCCAAATCTTGTCGGGGGTAAGATGATGTACTTGCATGCTTGACGGCATATCTTCCAGATCACCTTGTATCACCATATCTTGTGTAGGGATATCAGGAAAAAGCATCCGTAACAGTTGTGAAATCTGAAAATCACCCAAGGACGATGCAGTACGGACTGTTCCCCAAACAGGATGTCTCACAGAGTAACGCTGAAACCCAAGCCCTACCGACACACAAACATCACTATGGTCAGGTGGTACGGCAAGGGGAGTCTTCTTCGGAATCACCTGAATCCTACCATCAAAAGTTTGCGTGGTAGTAGCAGTGAATTCACCATCCGTTTCATCCCAAATAAACTCATCATCATCCATGTCAAAACCATGTTGTTGGATAGTGGTCTGAGTGGGTAGAAGGCCAAAATGACAAGCAACATATGCCCGTAAGTCGGCAACCCTCCAACTACAATCAACACGAATGTGGATTTCCTGTTTCAAAATGATATGGTGGATTTTGCATACCATGGTTTTCAAACCAACAAGTACCAAAACTTGCTCTTCACTGGGGATGAGAGCGTCCCATGTTTCAACCTTGTCGTTGACACGAATCACATCAATCATCTGTGGTGACAAATGCGGCCAAATTTTGACAAGGATAACATATAGTGGCCTACGTGCTTCAATCCATCCAGCTTGCACAAAAGTTCCACTCAAATTGCAGACGAGCCATGCAACATGTTTGCATTGACGATGCATGACTGCTCCGGGTGCCGAATGCAATTCACGAAACCAATGCTCGATGTCAACTGGCACAGTTCCTTTCACCATGATTTCACGTGCTTCACCAATGAGATTAGTTGCATTGTCGTGAGCAACTTCAGGGTGTCCCTCCACAGCTTGGTAAGCCAAAGTAGGTGAAATATCCAACACTTTGGTTTCAATTGGTTCGGTTTCCTTTTCAGGGGCATCTGGTCCAAACACTGGTGCGATAAAATTGGTCTTCAACATCCTCCACCCCGCATGTTCAACAACTTTCCACCTAGAGAGTTTCATGGAGGCATCTCGGATTTTCATTGCAAGTTTGGCTAAACACCCAACATTCGGAAAGAAGGGGGTTCGTGGACCAAACAATCTATGGCAACGTAAAATGCACATGGTAGCTTGGGCGGGAGAAAGTGCATTCCCTGTCATTTTCCATGCTGTTTTCACCATTGCAGGAAGAACAACTTGCGGTGGAAATCCCATTGAGGCAATAAATTCCCATGGACTTGCCAACCTAATGTGTTCAGGGTCTGCCGGATCGAATGCAACGACGAATGCATGAAGTCCACTCTTGGCCAAGAGATCTTCATCAATTTCGTGCTGACTACCATATGCAGACATGATGGCCTTAAAAACCCCATTAGGTGATAAAACCCTGTATTGCCATAATTCAGTTCTCATCTTCAAATCACCTCGCAAAAAAGGGGGTGCAAACCTGGGATCCTTCATCATATCAACCATTTGTTGAGTAGGTTTCAATTCGTCTCTTTCTTGATCAGTCATATGCACATGAATCGCATCAGCTTCCCTAAGATGGTAAGTAACCTTGGTATGCCCATCAACAACACTTGGCCATTGCATGGATGAGACAAACCGAAGGGACTCAAACGGGACATCGATAGACTGATGAGCAAAAACTGCCATCCACCTACGCCTTTGGCATGGTGTGATGGGGGAACAATCATCTAAGTGACTCATGATCAAAGGGATGCCTGCACTCCTGGCTGCATCCTTGATGTCACTATAGTTCCTATGCTTGGTGATGTGTGGGACGTTTTCCATCAAAATGAAACGAACACCAGCACGTCCAGCCATCTCCAACACTGAAATCAACAATCTGCCGTCTTGACTATTGAGTCCACCTTGCCTTCCCGAAGAACACCAAGGTTGACAAGGTGCAGAAATCAGCCATGTTCCGATGTTGAGGAATCCAGCTAACATCCAAGTCTTGGGGTCAGTAATGTCTCCACAAACCACGCATTCGGGGAGAGTCTTGTCCTCACTAAGTTTCAAAAGAGCATCATCCAGTGAAAAACAAGGAACCCCATGCGTCATCGAGTATGCCCTGGCAGTTTCATTGTCCAACTCAATAGCCAAAGAAATGCAGGAACCCACAAATTTCGCTCCAAATCTCCATCCCCCCAATCCAGCACACCCTTCAGCGATCTTGGACTGACCACGTGGGTGAGGGATAAGGGTAGCACCACAAACCGTGGCATCAATCACATGTAAGGTACCATCATCATGAACAATGGCCCCCATATAGTACAACGTAGTCTTAGGTCGCAGAAAAACCTTCATCCAAAAAGGGAACTTCAAAATCAGTTGATGACCCTTCAAATCTTCAATGTTCGATGAGCAAATGGCCTCATTGGAGTCACCAATGCCATCTATCTTCAATAAACCATTGGGGTCAACCATGGCAACGCCCCAAACAACTGATCCTAAACCCAACTTCAGATGAAGCCGCCAACGTCTGGCACGCTTGGGCAACGTGGCTCCCAATATCACAGGGTAGATTATGAATCATGATCAAACATCTCGAGTCATGGCGAAATGCTTGAACTCAAAAATCATCGGGTGCACTTTTCAAGAATCAGCTGAGGCAGGGACTT
>Ga0126336_10001399_pt1 | contig 12481 bp, 3 predicted proteins | sample SidCmetagenome_FD_92530 | JGI IMG/M metagenome (GOLD analysis project Ga0126336, IMG submission 92530) | Coral microbial communities from El Islote,Puerto Morelos, Mexico - Siderastrea C C metagenome | ecosystem: Host-associated > Invertebrates > Cnidaria > Coral | place: El Islote,Puerto... | reverse complement strand
TCGGAAAAAATCAAATGCCCCGAGCGGGATTCGAACCCACGACACCCCGATCTCATGGAAGGTGCCCTAACCACTGAGCTACCGAGGCAACCACAGTGGAGTGGTTATTATTATTATTATTATTATTATTATTATTATTATTATTATTATAACTAATTGTTCTATATAGCTATTTTAGGAGCCATACCAAATTGCGTATACGCTCTACCGTAAACTCTATTTCAACATTAACTTCCCCTCCTACTTATTTTATTTTGATTTTTTACGCAGGGTAAGAAATTCCTCGGTGTTAACTGTGGGACAAATGATGCAAAAGTTGTCACGTTGACCAGCACTGACTTGAGTGGCAAGAGAACCTACAAATGTGCATGTAGAGATACCATTTCAAGTGGAGCCTCAAACATGCATTGTACCGTCCACTACTGGGAGTGTCCAGCCTAAAGGCCAGAAGGGAAGAATCTTATATGTATATAATTTTATATAGTCTGAAAATGAAAAAGTTAAACACCAGGTGTTTATTAAAAGATCTTACTTTTTTATTCTTCAACGTAAAATTCACGTTTAATAGTGATAATGCCTCTTGAAGTGGACAAATATGCCTTACAAGCAAGGTTCAAACTGAGGAAAGCCTAGGTAACACCTAAACTCTAAGCCGTGATTGGGTGTTTAAAACAAGTGATTGTCCATACACAAACTGAAGTCCCATGAACTTTTTGCACTCCTTTTATACTTTGGAAAATGAGAATTTTGATTGAGTACGTTGTAAAGTTAAGTGCGTTTTCAGTTTAAAGCTCTGAACAAGCTCTAGGGAGATAACAGCGATTGTACGATTTATATGACTCTTATTAACACAGCTGACATATGCCACTTTCGGGCACCATATACTAATTTCATTGCAAAACCTTTCTTGGTATAGTGAGATGGTGCTATTTAGACAGAAAGTACGTGAATATTAACAACCAAAGAAGACAGTGGAGCAAATATGGCAGTATAGTTTGCGTAACAAGCGTTTCCGTTCGAGGCATTGGCATTTTTCGCTTTCTGGCGGCGCTAAAATTGGGGCGAGCGCGACAAATGCGACAAATGCTTCAAACCTGCGGGGGGGGCCCTACGGAAACGCTTGCTATGCAGGCATAAGGTGCCTTATCATGGGTCTGTCTCACGCTGTAGTCACACTAGTTGAAAATCGTAACTTTTGGACTAATTACTGCTAGCCTTCATAAGGCTTTTGTACAAATCGTTTAATAATTCCTTACTTAAAGAACCTTTTTAGTTTATATTTGCTAAGAATCTATCGTTAGCCCATTTAGAAACCAGCTTTACCTGTGCTACTAAATCATGAAAGAATAAATGAATACTTTTGATGGTGAATGCGTTTTAAAAGACCCTTACTCTTGTTTATACGCTCCAAAAAGATGCAAAACTATTCGAGGAGATTAATCTGAACGGACAGTCGTACCAGTGATTATATACATTTCTTTTGTTTTGGCATTTTTCTTGTCCTATCAATTATATACAACTGATCCGATAAACGCGTATCCCGTACACTATTTACAACTGCGACCGTCGCCTTTCTTAACTGAAATAAATAAAACTCAGAAACAGAACTTCAACAGAGATGATTTTGAGTCAACAAGACATTTAATATTTGACGCTCGGAATGTAACTAACAGTTTGGGGCACTGCCACAGAGTTAAAACAAAATGTTGTCTCAATTAGGAACGAATTTTAGCCCTCATTAATTCCTAGATATATCCACGTACAACCAAACTAAAATCTGCAAAATTTATTTTGTCTTTCCCTCCCCTGTCGCTAGCTCGGTCTCTCAAATTCCAGCCAAATGTTCTAGAATTTTGGAGGAGTGACAAATGATCAAAAGTTTGCTTTATAACTCACCTGTTGTATAGACCGATAACATCAAGACATTCATTCTCCTTTTAAGAAATCAAACGCGGAAAGAATGGTTGCTTACTTATAGATATTGCTAACCTATTGTCCAATTTTTCTCACGCTTTTTTTCCGTTTCCGGTTTTTCGCGCGCAAGAAGAAGCAATCGCCTCAAACGAGTCAGAAAAAATAAAAACTCCTTGGGGGCAGGGGTGGGGATGCCTATTTACTTGTCTGTGGTACGTTAAAACGGCTCAGTCGGTTGTTGGCACCAAGAGCTTTCATCATTCTTTATTCCTATAGCAACGCAATTGCACTTTGTTAAGACATCAGAAAAGCTGATGTTCTTGACCGTCTATAAGTGGGTGCACTACCATCTTAGAATTACTTTATTTAGCCACAAAGATGAAAAAATGCTGCTAGACTTGAACACACGAGTAACCAATGTCGATATGGAAATGCTAGTATGCAAAAACAGGGATAATGTCGGTATTAGGCCAATGTTTCAAAAATAACAGTTCACATGAAGTCTTGTTCCTTTTTGAGAAGGAAAATGATGGTCGAGTCTAACCCATAAAAAATCCAAACGAACAGTTTTGAAACATGTACGCTTTGGAATGCATTCACGTCTCGATTTTTCCTTCGTGCTCTTCATCAAACGTAATCAAAGTATCAGGCTTTGGAGGTTACAACAAATGTAAAAGAACCAACATTTTTCTTGCTCGTCATTTAAGATTAACTTTTGCTTAAATGCTACTTGAAACCAACATTACTATCGCGGACGTAGAAGTCATACAATGTGGGCAACAAGATTAGGTGTTTTTAAACCTATACTGTTCTTTCATTGGTCAAAACACGGAACAGCTCCACAGTCGCAATTTTTAAAGCTCAAGGCATGACGTAAAGGGGATTTATTCCGAAGAAGGAATAAATTGTTCTACGCGACTGTCACGCAATCAGTTAATCTGTAACCAGCATCCGAGGATGCTGCCATCCGGGGGCACAACAGTGCAGTCTTTATAACGCATGTGAGGATAGCAAGCTGCCTTCTGTCGGTTGGAGAGAGACACTGGTCTTAAGATTCTTGCCTAAGCAAGTAAGTCAAGCAGTGGCTAAATTCATCCAAAAAGGATGTGTCATTTATTTCTATCCCAGCAAACAGAGCTCACCCAAAGCAATACTCCTAGCTTATAGCTTATAAACATGATTTTAGGATAAGAGAAAGGAACATAAATAGACTTTTCCCGTGACTTCTGTATGGAAATGGATGTCTGTACGTATATACTACATTTCGAGAATTATACACGTCTTATCGTGTTGGAACTGAAATCATTAAGTTACGCAGACGTCAGTTTCAGATGTTGAGAATAACACTGGAGGTCAAAACATAACAGCATCACATGACAAAATCATGGTATACTGTTGCACTTTCACTTTCTTACGCTCCAGGCTGCTTTCAAGTAGTAAAGGAAGGAAACAGTCAACGAACATACTGCCCGAACCACCGCATCATCATTAGTTCAAAATGGATAACACAATAGCTGGCGAAGAAAACATTTATTTGGAGATGGAATCCAAAGAAGCATCTTACGCTGGCATTTATGACGACGTCGTTGGAGAAGCTTGCCCTCTACAATAAAACAAACGACCTTTGAAAAGCAAGGAGCTGACAATACAAGACAAGGGTCAACGGAACCTGTAAGTTCCTACCAATCAGATGCGGTAATGGTTCAACGACTGTTGTACGCTATTATCACTCTTGTTGCGATATCCTTTCTGACCGATGCTGCCACTTTAGTTTTGGCTTTAACGATAATGTCTCGAAGCCTCCAAAGGCTTCTAAAGATTGTTCTGCAGTGCAAGGTAAGCAGTTAATCAAGCGTTCAAGTTTACTCGTGTATAACATAATAGCTTGATTATTTGCCATGCCATTTACTTGATTATTTGCCATGCAGGTGACGCATTATCAACAGAGAAATCCTCGTTACCGTCAGATTGAAATAAAATCCAATATCCTTCATTAAAAGGCAATGCTTCGTGCTCTCTTAGACCTCTGACCGCAAAAAAGCCAAATTGGCCCGCCAATGATCTACGGATCGCATATCTTAATCGATTTTCGCAAAACTCTGATTTTACTAATTCAAAATTAGCTATCAAATTATCTGCTTATAGTTCTGCTGGATACGAAGGGGGAAAAAAGCAATAAAGAAGGAAGTTAACTGTGTCGCCCTGTTGTTCTTTGCAAACGGACAATATACTTGGTGGGCTGATATGAAAATCTTACACTCAAATATTTGAAACTGATGTATGGCTTCACACTGACTGGCTCATACTGAAAGTCGGACTCATGATTATAGGATTTCTGGTATGATCGTCTGCATGAAACATTGACCGAGGTTCTGGCAATCTTAGAGGGATTCACCTTTTAAGTCAAGCAAATCCTGATTGGTTATTTTGGCTGTTATTTGTCTCCTTCGGGCGATCATACTACACAAACTACTGAAACTCCTTGGCTCACACCCACGTTTAGAAAATTTTATCTTTATCCACTACACTACTATTCATTAACAAATCTCAAACAGTGTACAACCTCCTTTCTGATAAAATTTTGTCATAGCATGTGTACTGTCACTTCAACTCCCTGTACTGCTGCGTGCACGGAACTTTCAAAGAACGTACAAGATCTCAGAGAGAACGTATCTAAAGAAAATTCGGTAAAGACACAGTTTTGCAAATAATTCGTTTATTGAGTCCCCGAGTTATCTGCGTAGTCTTCGTCGAACTCAATTTAGTTCTTTGAAAAATTTGTGACGAAATTTGATGGTCACAAAAATGTTTAAAGGCGACTCTTACTACGTCCGAACCTGATCGAAAAACCAGATTTAAACAGTCAGACAACCCAGCCACAGCCTGCTGAGTGCCAATCTGAACTCGTTATTTTGACTGATTAAAATATACGCATGCACAAAATATACGTAAAATATACAGTTTACACATCTGCAAAAACAAACCTATTGTGTGAATGGGGTGTGTCCTTTACAGGTACATCACCATTGCAAAGACCTTCTACAGCAGCACCGTAACCTCCAGTTTTCGATCTTTGCATTTTGATAACTACAACTTAGTCTTAATAGTTAACTAGTCTATCAATTCAACCTCTCTACGTAAAATGATTTATAAAGCTGGCTTTATTTCAATTTATATTGTACCCTAAAAATAGATTTAAGTCACGGGAGCCTCTTTCTTCTTCCTTAGTCTCTTAGCAACAAAATTGAATACGTCACAGATGTCGAGTCAGTTCATAAACAAAATATTTCAACAACTACAAAGGAAACACAATAGTCCTGACTTCGTTGTGAAATTCAACTGACGCCCAAAACGTTGAGATACAAAACAAAACAAAAACTGATAGTTATATATTAAATGCAATTGTAAACAAAGGCTCGATTAATTTGTCAACTTGATTTAACTTTATTTACTGAAAACTGCCTGGTTAATAAAATGCCGCCAGTCTCCGATTTATGCAGCTACAAGCGAAAATGACGCTAACAAACCTTGCCCTATAACTAAACCTTACTTACGGCTTCGAGACTCTGAATCATTATGATTATTGAAATAAAATGCTAAGCTGACAAACATCTTTTAGTAGAACGTTTAAGAATAAAAAAGGGTTAATTATGTCAAAACTATGTTTTAGCAGGTTAAAGCAGGACTGCAGGAACTGACAAAGAAATATGACCAACTGAAAACTGAAGTAAGTGTGATAATAAGTGGTATACCACATAACATATTTCTCGTAATTACAGTGAAGTAGCGCGCTTGCATTGCATTTGAAGTACACGTACGGAGTATGCGACGAATCAGTGCCGTTGACACGTACTTCGTTTATACCGGGCTTATAACATTACTTTATCTCATCTTCACCTACCTACCTACCTACCTATGAAGTTTTAATTTAAGGAAAATTACGTACGCGAACGTACGACAAACACAAACAACACACTGTGGAGTAGCTCTTCAAAGAGCTGTAGCAATCATGCAGAAAGACCAAGATTGCATAAATAATTATTTATAAGAATGTTCTGAGCAATACAACCACGAGTTTATTGGGTTTTTTAAGGAAACCTTTGTTAGTTGTTACCACCTTATTCCATTCATAAAAACAAAGAAATTCCTGCCTTTTAGTGTAGGTTGAGACGCACAGAGGTTTCTTTAAGCCTTGTTCCAAGGCTTATTGCGCTGAACCCGTAATCACTTCGTTTAAGCCGCGAGTCTATTTTAGTCTTGCTCCGTCTTCATGGCTCAGAAGGCGAGGCAAAAACGGCTCCAATCTTGTTCCTAGGGCCCTCCTTGCGTATTTCGTTTATATGTTTATGTGTAGCAATATCAACATTTAAATCTGACCACACAAAATATATTGAGGACACTGAGCAGCCAGTTTTTTGTCGTGCCTTGCAAAAGTGAACATAAATTGTCCTTCTCCCAAACAAATGTGTGAAAGCCAATGTATTAAGCTACGGAAACCTTATCCAAAAGTTAGTTTTCAACAAGCAACTATAACGTATTTCTTAGGTAATCAGAATTAGTAAGATGCAAGGACATGCAGGTATACCTGGTCGTCCTGGATACAATGGGACCCGGGACCCTCCTGGTGTTCCTGGACCGCCTGGATGCAATGGTACCCAGGGTCCTCCTGATGGTTCTGGGTCTAGTGGACTGTCACTGAGTTCCTACAAGGAATCAAAAGGCCCTACAGCTTCACCTGGTCCTTATGCTTCTTCAGACGTCACTGCAACTGAAAAAAATGTAGGTCCCTAAATCAACTACCCAAATAGACCAATATGTAAAGATGTGCTTATTGTTTATCGTTTGTCTCACGATGGAATCGCTTTGAGTTGTTGATCGCGACGTTACGACTGCAATACTACTAGTCTTCATCATGCGATGAGGTCGATTGTTTGCGTGTCGCTATTTGTAGCATGTTGGTTCGCAGCTACTGGTGCATTTCGATCCTCATTATTATTCATTATGCATGTACGGCAAAGTATACATTGGGGAAACAGGGAGAGCGATGCACGAAAGAATAAAAGAACACGACAGAGATATACGGCCTGCTCGTACGTAAACCTCCGCAGTTTCAAAGCACGCTAACGAAACAGGGCATCTTCCTATTTGGAAAGAAGTTAAGTTTATTGACTGTGACCCTTATTGGTACACACGTAGGGTCAAAGACGCTATCCATATAAGACTTCATCCTAATAACATCAAAAGAGATAGTGGAATCGAAATTCTCGAAGCTTGGATACCTACGATCAAAAAACACAACAGCCGGCAACTACAAAGAGGACCTGTGAGGGAACAACATCTAAAAGTCGGAATAATAATGAGGATTGAAATTTTTTAATAGCAGCGAACCAACATACTACAAATAGAGACACGTAAACAATCGACCTCATAGCCTGATGAAGACTAGCAGTTTTGCAGTCGAAACGTCGCGATCAATAACTTAAAGCGATCCTATCGTGAGCCAAACGAAAAACGTTCATCTTTTCCCCGAAAAACGTCCGTCCACCAGACTGATACAAAGGTTAAAAAAATCCCTTGAATATTTTCGTCCTGAGAGCAGATGAGGAAAATTTCCCCTTTCCCTTAATCAACCAGTAATAGTTTTTGCCAAAGCCGCCGCCGCTCAGTGTTGACTGAAAATACCGTGAATCTCATTTAGCAATATCCCATTCGTTTTGGTGTATTGAGATCTCTTATTTGGTTGTTGGATTCACCGACACGTTGGTAAGGTTTCTGGTTTTAGTATATGCAGTCGAACGTCTCCTCGCGGACCCGACCTTTCCTCTCCATTACGGACGTTTCTCTCGGTCCCAAGAAAACACAAAAAATTATACAATCCCCACCTCTGCAATAGGGACCCCTCTAATAATGCGGACACTTTTGTCTGGCCCTAATTGGCGTCCGTATCAAAGGGTTCAACTGTACCAAACCGTGCATTCTGGATTGTTCTTTAAAGGAGGGAAATTCGCGTTAGGAAGTTACTCGACCACGCAAAAATTCCTTTCACCATCCTTAAATTTAACATACTCCGATCGAACCCCCTTTTTGAGTTTCCCACACCGAAGTTGATCTTTAACCTAGTGCAGATCCAGTGAAGGCGTAGAAGCGGAGAACTTTTAACTTAAAAAAACTCCTTGCCCAGGTAACTAAGACTCAACTTAGGGAAATTTTACGCTCAACGAGGCTAACAGGCTTTTCCATTACCAGTCAACATAATTCTACTTCGGCGGATTGCCAACAAAAGCATGAGCATTACCCTATTTAGAGGATCACTGTGCTCAACAAGGATAACAGATTTTGCCAGTACCAATTAACTTACTACAACATGCATTTAATACACCGTCGTAAATCAACGGAAAATTCCTAAACTCGGTTATCATTTCAGGGTGTCCGTGCACAGGAAAGGAAAGTACAACAGAGTACCACAGCGTCATCCCGAAGGAAAGAGATCCAAACAACACGGACTGATGTGTCATCATTGTTACCCAATCACCATGCAGACATTTGTTGACCTTGCGAGTCATCATTAGCTAATCATCACGCATGCTTTTATCATTGTGCACTTACGGGCGGCGGCGGTGAAGTCTTCTATCACACCTCCCAATACCTACTTGCGCACCCAATTTCTCGTATATGAACTGCATATTGATACTGTAACTGATTATACGACGGGACCTCAAGGATGCCTCCTCTGGTTTTGGCCTCTAGACCAAAACCTGCGGGGGCGATAACTAATTTTGAAAATTGTTTCAATTGTGAATGAATGGTGTTTTGGTGCTTTTAAGAAAGCAACAACCCTAAAAGAATTGGGAGGTCCATGGTTCGAACTTGAAGACACGACTTTTGATGCGAAGGCTGAAACTAACGAAAATAAGATACACAGATAGATCTTTAAATAACCAATACAACTTACCAAATCTCAGTAAACAATAAAAGGTCGTCGCTTACGGTACATGCGTACCAAGTCATATTTACTTGATGCTAAGAAAGGGGCAAATAGTCCAAGTGCTTTCCACCGACCCACAAATAATACCATAACGTAAGAAATTCAGTGGCGTCAGCTCTGGAGTTATTGAAGACGTGGTCACTCTCACAAGCACCTCTGTTTAAAGTGGCAAGAGAGCATACAAGTGTGAACACGAAAATATCCTTAGTTGTGCACGGCTTAAGCAAATAGGCCTTCGTTACATGCGTATAACGAACGTTCCTTACCTTTGCACTTAGCTTTTTGATAAAACCTTTTATTAAAAACTGGACTAGGTATATTGGATTTCTAGCATTTTGATTGGCTGAACGGAGCTAGGCTATCAGCTCATATACCTACTGCAACCAATATGGTCAATGAACATTCAACAACAAAGTGAGCTGAAAGTTTTTTTCCTCCGAAGCAACCCAGCGAGAAAAATGGGCTAGAAAAATCACTTAGGGCGAATTTAAATTAAGCAGAAATTCCATTAGCTTCACTAAGACACCAATCAAAATTGTTCCGTAGTGCTTGATTTTTTTAACTGTGCAGAAATAGAAATTGAAGCATTAAAGCGTTGTGCTTACAATTAATTTCTTTCATCGATCGTCACATCAATCACTAAAATTGAACAGACTGTAGGTTTTATCAGGAAGGCTTTCCATTTCAAAATGTCAAGACAAGACATAAAGTAAAACACAGTGAAGTGGGGCAGAAGCATTTAATAAAAGCTATCACACATTCATGGCGAGTCGGTGGGAAAATCATGAAGCGATCTAACCATGTAAACAAACTACCAAGAAGGAAGGAAGGGCGAAATTTTTTTCGGCTATAACACGCAAAATTGACACTGGTTTACCTGCACTCGTTGTAGCTCTGCGCTCCATAGGTCCAGATGTTCAGATAGAAATTGGATGCCATGTAAACGGAGTTGAATCGCTTTCCCAGTTGTTTGGGTGTTGTTTTTACCATTCCGCCGCAACCTCTGAACCGAGAACAACTGCGTTTTGTGCTTTGCGTTTAACAAAGTATGATGGTGAATTCTAAAGTTCCTCGCTACAGTAATCTTGCTTCTGAGCTGCATAGAAATTACCTCTTCAAGTTCAAATTAGTTCTGTCTTCAGCTCGATCAAATACGCTCATGATAGATCCGTTGTGCGAACGGATTATACAAACTTGTTCCGTTTCAACTCCAGCAGCTAATATGGTGAAATCGCACAGCTTCAATTCGCTTTAAACGATGATTACAACTATGTTTCAGGAAAATTCAAGCACGTACCATATTTCAGAGCAAATAATTAGAAGATTTTTTTCCCAAAACTTGTGACACTTCGTTCACTTTCGAGCAGTTTCGTTGATTCATTCAGCTTTGCAATGAAAACGCTGCAACACTTCGTAAGGTTTTGGCGCCTCTTTCGTTCAGTCATTACGTGATCGATTCTTGTTTCCTTTTTTATCTCTTTTCTCTTTTTTTCCCTTTCTTTCTTGATTTTTTTAAATAGTGGTTAAGTTTTTAATAAAACAATTATTCTACTCGGGCTTGCTGGATATCAAATGATTATAACGCGCCGAGTTGGTTATCTATCATTCGATATCCAGCGCGCCCTCGTAGAACAATTGTTAAATATACTTTTTTTGTCTTACAGGGTAAGAAATTCATTGGGGTAAACTGCGGAACAAACGTGACAAAAGTGGCCACGTTGAGCAGCACCGACGCAGGTGGCAAGAGAACCTACAGGTGTTCATGTAAAAATACCCTTTCTACTGGAGTTGCTACGATGTATTGTACCATTCACTAATGGGAGTGTCCAACCTGAATGCGAGGAGTGATTTTTTCATTCCAAATAATCTATGACATCTTTTTTTTTCTGTGGAACTCTTAGTGTAATGATAAAATATTCGAATATAATAAATAGGACGCTCTATTTCTCTAACAATTAATTAATTCAAAGTCACTAGTTAGCAGTTGTCGTAGTGACCGCTTAGTACAATTTTATTTAGATTGGCATGTGTGATTTCGTATGTATAATAGCAAATTTCAATCAAACAACAAACAAACGAACAAAAACTTTATTAAGATGTCATGAGCATCTAGTTTACAATCGGAATAGCAAACTAACTGGGGACACCTAAATAAAAATAATAAATAATAAAAAGCAATTAGTATAAAAATCTACCACAATAGAAATATGTATTGATCATGAAATTCTAGAATGAAAGATTCTTCCCTGCCCAAATTGCCACAATAGCTGCAAGATACGTCATTTTAGAAAATAATTTATTTTAACCACTGCAATATAAAAATAAATCGGTTAATTGTTACATAAAGTGCAGGAGTGAAATCGTTCGGTCTTTATGACCTTCAGAGCGGCCACTGCCTCTTGGAAACAGTAACTGTTACCACCATGTCCAAGTCAAAAGAGAGTTCTAAAGAGTAAGAGCTTACTCAAGTTTGTAGCACAATTTGCGGACAAAGATTAAAAAAAAATGTAAAAAAGTATATATCGTGAAACATAAATATTGATTTCTGGCATGTTCAGTTGGTCTTTTTAAAGTTATCCAAAATTAGATAATCCAGTTACATCTACTTGCGTCAATATTTGCTTAAAGGATACTTCTTTCCAGGGGCCGGTTGTATAATTGCACATTACACTTCTGAGCTACTATAGGCAACAATGTCAAAAATGTGAACGCACGCTTTTGGAATAATCTTTAATTAATTTACGTTATAATTAAGTTAAGTTATAATTAAGACTAGCTATAGATTGGCTGTTGACAATTTCAGTAGTAAGTCCGACTTAAGTCCAGACAATTTATTCCGAATGAACGACTAGTCCACATAGATGCGATAAAACTTCAACGTCGGCAAAAAGAATTTACAATGTTTTAGAATACTTTTAACCAAATATAAGAACAAATGCCAGTCCCTCAAATATCCATAGATTGAGATTGTAATCTTAAATAAACTGTTTTAGTTTTTTATTTTTCATATTTTTTGTTACTTCATATTTTTGTTACGCCTCCTATCTTGATTACCTAAGTAGTCTAGACTTGTTAAAAGCAACTCTTTAGTCGTTCAAAAACACTTTATTCGCTTCCACTTGAACTATAAGACAATCAAATTGGTTTTTCCTTTATTTCTGATTGTTTTAGATCTGACTACGAGGGAATTTGACACCACGCTTCATGTTGACAAGTCTCTAAAACTCGAGCAGAACTTGGTGATCGTCGAAATTAGGCAAGTTCACGGAGTTATATATATTTCATCAGGGACTGGCCGCAAGGTTTTTTTCTGTGATGACATTTCCTATGTGCCTACTTTTCAGCTGTGTTGGTTTGGTTGAAATAGGCCGCCTCACTTTTTCAAAAATACGCTATGAAATTGGTCGGTCTTCGCGTGTTTGATTAAGCTGTACAATGGAGGTGTCGTTAAAAGTCTCACGGCCAAAAGTCGCTTTAGTGATTTAAAAAGACTTATTATAACTGGCTGTGGTGTTTGTTTTGTACAGGATTTGTTAGTTCTTGTTAAATTGATCTTCAAAGTTGGGTAAAATTTCAGCCTCG
>Ga0126336_10001398_pt1 | contig 12486 bp, 8 predicted proteins | sample SidCmetagenome_FD_92530 | JGI IMG/M metagenome (GOLD analysis project Ga0126336, IMG submission 92530) | Coral microbial communities from El Islote,Puerto Morelos, Mexico - Siderastrea C C metagenome | ecosystem: Host-associated > Invertebrates > Cnidaria > Coral | place: El Islote,Puerto... | reverse complement strand
CAGGTTTGTTATTAAAAGATGACGGTTTAATCATCTTGGTTAACTTGAGTCAAAAAAGACCCGATAATAGACATAAACCAACGAAAAAATTCAAGTGAATCAGTTTACATCGTTGTTATGTTTTGATAATGCGTATGGTCTGCGAATGGAAATATCCATAAACGCACTTGCAAGCTTGGGTTGTTTATAATATTCCGCTTTCCGCTGTTGAAAATGCATGGCGTATTGCAATATTAAGCCGACACTAGCACTGACTTCATCTTCCTGCCGTTCTGTGACATTTCTCTGATGGAAACCAACTGTTTTCTCTCTCGGCTTTTTTTCGACTTTTAAGTAATTTGCCATTTCGTAAAAGTTTTTTGATTATTTAAAGCAGTTCAATTTTTGTACACTCTCAATCACTCCGATGGAAAACACACCATCTTTCCAAAATTCGAATTTTCGCATTTAAAATTTTTTTGAGCCCTTGGAAAATTGTTTACAGCAGATGTGAGTTTATGCGATTAAGCAAAAAATATTGAAAAGTCGTTTTTAAAAAAGTACAAAACGGCTTATGCTGCTCTACAAGTGTTGGGGACATTTTTAAAAGAAGAATTTAATTTTAATAAATACAAGAAAAAATGTAATACAACTACTCAAGCGAAAAATAATTAAGCGTTCAGTTGCTAAGAGCGGTCGTCGTGTTGAAACAATTTTAAAGACCTGTCAATCTTTTATTTTTCATTAGCAGGGAGGGTAGACGGGTGCAGCTGGTGGATTGACAGGCAGGGGCCTCGAAAAAATTGTTTCAAAGTGGTAGGGACGCCCTTCCTAAAAATCTTTTAGCAAACTGAAAGACGACATGGACGAGGCTACGCAAGCCAACAGCTTGAAAGAGCGCGCAAAATTTTACCTGACTCATTTTGTTACGGCAGTATGTGGCAAGTTGTAGATGAATAAATCCCGGATATGGATATAAACTTCCAAAAGATTGTTTTCTCTTGGCCCACTTGATTAAAGGCTTAGTAACAAAATATCATCCCGATTTATAATGTATACTCTCCTACATCTCTAAGTGGGAGCCAATTTTTCTCTTTTAGCTGAGTCACGCAAATTCCTTGAATAAAAATAACAGCTCATCAACACCACAATATTTGCTGCTTGCCAGCCGAAAAAAAATCCGTATGCTGTGATTCATGTTAGCGCTTATACCAGCCCAAAACCAGGTGGATTTTACGCCTGGTATAGTACACGGGACAATTTTAACAACATTTTTGTGTTAAAAATTGTCTCAGGTGCCATTTAAATAAGGTCAACTCAAGGTGGACTGGTTAAAAAATGTTCCTGGAAATTCGAACGTTTGAGAAAGGTACCCATTTTTTATCGGAAAGTCTATTCTCTGCGACTGGGATGTTTTTAACAGGTTCGATTTTTTAAAACAGAGAAAAGTGTTCTGCAGGCGATTAAACCACACCGAAACTACTACCAAAACAGCTTTGTCTGCTTTGTTGCCGATCATCAAGCTACGTGTATTTTAACGTGTACATGTGTTTGCTGCCTCATTCTTTTTTCGCAAAGATCCGTTTTTAAAGTCCCCCGTGTAACAAATGAATAAAATGAAACTGAAGTTCCCTAGAAAATTCTCCGCCTTCGGTGCGTCAATGTTAACTTCTTAGCGTGGCTATGACCTTTCTTAGGCTCAACATTCTTACAACTGAGATTATTATTAAAAAAAAAAGAGGGGGACGTTCTGAAGTATGTGTTTGATGAAGTTGCTTTCTGCTAAATAAGAGATTGACTGGTTGACGGTTTCGCGTTTAATTGTCTTTTTCAGTTTTAGATTTTAAACACGCTTTTCTCATTTTGAACCAACCTTGGCCAAAACTAGAAATGTTTAATCTTGCTCAGGATGTTTTTCCTTTTAAGGTGAATGCAGATGAAGCAAAAAAATATCAGGAATAAACTCAACCAGTGCTTACTGAAAAGGAAGAAAAATTGTCATGAACTTTTAAAAATAAATTTGGTCATTGGTTCCTTGGCATTCAGCCTTGGCCCCAGGAACCGGCTTGAAAATAACAAATGAATTTATTTTAGCAGTTTTTTTTTATAAACACTTCGAGGTTCTAATCGAGGTTTTTCTAGGCGGAATACCCGCCCTAAAAAAAAATGATATATGTTTGATTACAATTCCCAGGCAATCGACGAAATGACCACTTTTATGAGAAAGCGGAACATTTCACTTGTCCTCTGTTTCTTTTTGTTGTTATTATTTTTATTAAATATTTCCGAAATGTGTGGCGCTGGTTGGTTGGTTGTGCAAATCTTCTATATACATGATTTCTCAACAACACTATGAGCAGGGATATAACCGAAAAGAACATCCTTTATTCCAACACGCGCGAAAATCAATTGCACGTTGGTACGTGACGCGCGTACGCGTCACGTTTTGCGCGACGGTTGTTCTTCTTAGTCGATTATCAGAGAGTGGACAGATCGAGGTACTGCTCAAGGCATGCTTCTCAACAGAAGTCTTTCAGGGACAATTACTCTTAAATAGCAAAAGAAAGATTGTTGATTGATAAACAAGCGCTCGTCCGCAAGAATGCTTTCAGAATTCGAAAGACAAAAAGAATCCCTTCCCGAAAATAGACTTTCACAGCTTTATTATAACACCCGACAAAGTAAAACAAAAAGGCAACTGAAGAAAATCTCGTACCCGAAACCTACTTGGGTTATCCAGTTTCTTCTGTCATTAGGTCGTTAGGGGAAAAATTGTTTGGCTCAGCCCAGCTGCACACTTTTTTCGAGCTGGGTCAAGGAGCTGGGTTAGTTTCCTTGCCTTTATCACAAGGTTAGATCACGGAAAAAAATCTAGGTTCGGCAAGGATGAAATTTAGGCAGTCAATCTGTCTTCCTCTTTCTGACATCTCTTTCTGACCGCCATCGAGTTCCATCTGTTTCATATTCCTTGAGTCCTGTTATAGAGACGATAAAGTTCTTTTTTTTTTCTCTTGCATGGTAGTTGAACAACTTCGAGTGGACATGCGCTGAAAGCCGGCATTATATTTCTGATCAAATAGTCAGTAGTTCCGCGACTGCAAAAGAAAGCATTTTAAAATCCCATATAAACTTTTATAATTCGCATATGAACACCGGTCACATGCCACACGAGTCACAGTTTGCCAGTTTAGGCCCCAGATGCTTGCTCCTCAGGGACACGTTTGCATGTCCTCATGGTCCTTTTTCCTCGACTATTCCTTAGCGAGGGGAACGATGGACCTACTGCTCGTAAGTCTTCTTCTCAACGAAGTATCAGGGATACTTCGTCTTTAAAAAGGTTGGAGCACTCGTCTAGAATTCTCTCTACCCCACCCCGTGCTTGCCCTGCTTATTCTACGGAAAATCGGTGTAGTAAAAGAGTAAATATTATTTAAAAGACCTCCAACCACGACGCCGGAGACGTCGGCAAATCGAGTTTCTCGATCCTCAGGCTCCACCGGCGTAGAGTGGCAAAGCGGCTATGGGGAAGAGAAGGTTTTTCGCTTTCGTCCCCAATTTCGTCGCTAAAGCCGCCTGGCCATCTTAGACGGTGCTTGAAGCACATGAAACTTTTGGGCTTGAACCCCATAAACATTTTAGCTTTCGAAATACACGTGCAGTCAGCCCCCCCCCCCCGGGAAGGGGGGGGCGGTACTTGGGTCAATTTTTGCTGGATATGTGCCGCTGGCCTCTCCGAGCCCCTACCCCAATATAGTCTATTCTGTAGCCAGTTATAGACCCCATGTTAGTCACTTTTGGGCAAATATACCCCAAATCCCTACTTGCCGGAATTTACTTACCCCTGAAATCCCGCAAACGTGTGACCCCATTATAGTAACTCTATAAGCTCCTAATGAAAATGCAACCCCATTATAGTCAATCCAGTCGTGAAAATGCGACCTCATCCAGCGGCACATCCCCATTAGCCTATTACTAGGAAGTACACCCCCCGGGTCAGTCGCTTCGAGATGGTTAATTCGTTAACTAGGATTAACTTTCTGCATATTGTTGGTTTGGACCGTGTCAACGAGTTTGAGGAACTTTATTTTGAACTGAACGTCCAACGTACGAGCACAGTGTGCTTGAAAAAGTTTAAGGCAGCCGAGATTATTGAACAATTTTCGACGAAGTCCATCGTCGTACACGAAGAAGTTCCTGTTTTATTTTCGTTCACTTAATCATGACCGTCCAAAGGAAACTTTTGCATTCTGCGCTCTACGAGATTGCAAAACTCATTGTTAAGACTTCTAGCTGTTTCACCGATTCTTTGGATCATGCGACAGTATAAGTTTCATTTTCAGTTGCTCTTGGTATCACGGCACCCAACGGTTCCTTTCGGGGAATATCTGTTCGGCAGGCCTAAAATGGCCTGAGATTTTCGGATGTAATTGGAGTGAAAGCTAGAGATTTCTTTGGCAAAACATCACCTCAGACTTTCGTGACAAGAGTACTTATTAATTCCTATTGTTTGCGGAGGGAGAAATATGTTGTTTATAGTGTAAATAAGGCCAGCTAACATTTTCGGAAAGCCATAAGCAGCTCGGAAATTCGGCGGATAAGATTCTGTTTCCTAAAATTATCAGGGGAGTAAATTTTCAGCTAAAAACGGCCAACAGTTAGGTCTGTATTAGGTTACACAAATACGCCTTTAAAAAGCTTTGAGATAATCTAAGAAAGCAGAAAATGATATTTCAAGTATTTTGCTAAAATTTTCTCGTTGGGTGCCCCTCTGGTATGTTCAGATTGAAAGCTGATCACAGTGCCAAATTTAGTAAGGTGGATTGACCACCTTCGAGTGGACATGCTCTGAAAGCCAGCATTACATTTCTGATAAATAATCAGTCTTTCTGCGACTGCAAACGGTTCTATTTATGTAGTCATAGTTGTATTACTTGCATGGTATTTTCCCTGTTAGGTAGGGTAAGGCAACGTAAGGTAAGGTAAGGTGAGTAAGGCAAGGTAAGACTTTATTTTAAGAGGGTCACACGTAACAGTAAATAAAAATTACTGACGAAGTTGTGGCCTTCTAACAAGCAAAATACAAATTAAAACAAAACCCCACGCTTACAATATAGCTTTTCACAATAAAACATCTCTAGAAATCAACAGTGAGTAGTGTCCACTTCAGTTTTAAGCGACTTACTCGGCTTTGTGAATTCAAAAGTCCAGTTGATACACTTACAGAAATACTGGATAGGAAAATTAAGTTTCTTGTCTCATCGTAATGCCATCACACGAGTATTCGTTTAAAATATTCTCAGCCCGGACCTACAGCGAACATAAACATGTATCCCAGTACTAGAAAGCTAAATTCTATACAGGGTGTCAGGTAATCTAAAACGGATCCCAGTGTTTAGTAACAATAATTCCCTAGCTGGTACGATTGTTCCTCAAGCATCAAACTTTGCCTGGTCCCCGTGTCAAGTTGCCTAACCTCTAGCGAACCAAACATCTAAGCACAGTGATGCCTAGACCGGCTAAAACGGCAAGACCAGTTGTTCCGGCGATTACCTGCCGCATCCTCTTCCAAAATCGGTTCTCTTGTTCCTCGTTTAAAGGAATCACTTTCGGGATGTCGGATTCGGCAAGTGCTGCTTCGTCTTCCGACTGAGAAGGGATGGCGGCTTCCGTGGCTGTAGATCCCGGAAATCTCAAGCGGTGCATGTTGAGTAGGTACAGAGCTAGTCCTGCCTTATCATCCATGACGCAGTAACAGCTGGTCCACAACTCAGAGAGCCAGTTATTACAGGTAGGCAGGTGAAGTTTCTTGTAGTTTCCGGCCGGCACAACTGGAAGAGCACTGCGCACTTGACAATCAATTTTAAGCTCAGTGAGTAGGCCGTCGATCTGCCTTTTCCATTCCGACATTTCGTTCATAAAGAAGGCAGATTCGTCGCCTCCATCCGGGTCTTCAATCTTGTTGGCAAAGGTTAAGGCCATCACAGCTTTCTTCCACAAATCTTTTCCCAAACCTCCTGTCAGCATTCGGATGGCGTTCTTGTCCGCGGGATAAAACTTCGTATCGTCCATCCTAAGACAGTAGATCACGATGTCAAAGCCATGTTTGGAGTTAATGTCTTTCAAGTTGGCAAGGTACAATTTATCGTTATTTGTACCATCTTGCAGACCACGAGAATCCCAAACAATGACTGTAATGTCTTCGATAATGACAGTGTACGGGGTCTCAGCGACGGTGCAGGGATCTCTCATTCGGCCTTCCTTAGCAACGGGTCTCCCGACCAGACCATTCACAAGCCGGGATTTACCGACGCCTGTTTTACCAGTGACAAGAATGTTGAGTTTCGTCTTTGATTCCTTCACAACCAAATCGACAAAAGTTTGCTTTAAAGAAGCAGGATCAGCATTTAGAGACATTTTCTTGGTTTGATCCATAACAGCGTACCAGTATTTGAGTTCAACTAGGCTTCGTGGGGACAAAAAACGGCTGCAGTGGAAGTCCAACCGATATATTTACACAGAACCAGTATGTACTGATGTAGAATCGAAAGTAGTGAAAGCGGAAGTGAGCCGGATAATCCGCTAAGCAATGTGAAAAGCAGGTTCCGAATATGGAAAATTTGCCCGATCCAGGCCCCTTCCTCTCTTACAAGAGAGAGGACCTTGGGAATAAGTTTACCGCTTCCGCCTTCTTCTCTTGTTGCTCTTGCTACAATAAACCAAACCGGGATGACCCACGCTGATGTTGCATCGCTAAAGCAAGCGTTTTCTCAGTGGTTAGCGAAAAGTTCTCAAAAGAAGCTTAATATTTTCATCACCGGTAAAAGTGGTGTGGGTAAATCTCTCCTTGTAAATGCCATTGTAGGACGGCAGGTTGTCAACGAAAGGCACAGCAAGAACAATATCACCCCGTACACGGCTGTTATTGAAGATATTGAGGTCTTTGTGTGGGACTCTCCTAGGCTGCAAGATGGTACATGCAACGAGGAATTGTACATGAGCAACCTAGCAGCCAAGTTGGAACACGGCTTTGATCTTATGATCTACTGTATCAAGATGGACGACGCACGGTTTTATTCGGAGGACAAGAAGGCTATGAAAACACTGACAAGAGGTTTAGGGAAAGATCTGTGGAAGAAAACTGTGATAGCCTTAACCTTTGCCAACAAAATTGAAGACCCGGATGGAGAGGATGAGGAAGCGTTCTTCAAGGGCGAGAACGATTTCTGGGAAAAGGCGATTGATGAATTTCTCAATGCTGAGCTTGGCATCCCTTTCCAAGTACGCCGTGACCTTCCAGTTGTCCCGGCTGGAAACTACAAGAAGCTTCGTTTGCCTACTACTGATCACTGGCTCGCTGAGTTGTTGTCAAAGTGTCTCTCTGTCATGACTCATTCGGCAGGATTAGCTCTGTACCAGATCAACAAGAATCGTTTGAAATTTTCATGCTCTGAAGAAATGGCAGCCGCTTGCAGTTGTCAGTCAAGAAATGACATGTCAAGCCCTTCTGAAACTTCTTCCGGTGCTGATGACTCTGGGGCCGGGGACATCCCAAGAGAGACTCCATTGGACCAGGAACAAGAAGACAAGTTTTTGAGTAAGATGTGGACAGCGTTTGTAATGTGTGGTGTTGTGTCCATTGCAGCAACTGTAACTTTTGATATTTTTCAAGTTTTGTTTCGGCATTAATCAAGCACATTCAGTACCCAGCCAACATATGATATTATCCGACGAGAAACTACTATTTAGCTCAGTGTTCGGCTGCAAAAAGGAAAAAAAAAAGGTTTCAGATTATCAGCAGTGTACTTCATTTTGTTTTCCTAACAGGTTGAGGTTGACTCATCTCAATATATCGACTGGATTTAATCGTTTTAAAATCTATATGTAGTTTAAATTAAACAACATTGATCAGTCACGATGTACTTTGATGTTGGCAACTTTTGAAGGCCATTTGCTGAAACAAAGTAAAAAATATAGCACGTAACTGTCATCTAAAATACTGCCTGTTATTATGCTGATGAGAAACGAGAGACCGCAAACCGGAAGATGGCCAAGTCGAGTAGTGAACCTAGGGTCCGATTACATGGCGAATTTCAGCCCAGGTTGAAATTTCCCGTCCGCCCACCGGGCTGAAATTTTCTTGCGGTTACATGGTGAATTTCAGCCCGGGTGCAATGCTTAAAACTGGGCGGGAAACGCTTGCAGGAAAGCGTTTTACATTCACAACTCAAGCGGTGCGCATCCTAAGTTCATTTTTCAGCCCGGACTGAAATTTGAATGCGATTACATAAGGTTTTTCAGCCCGTTTGACCTGGCTGAAATTTTCATCCCGGTTTCACAAACCGGGCTGAAAGTCAGCCCGGGGTGAAACTCTCTTCATATGATCGCAAACGTCATTTTAAGAAGTTTTGTTCAGGAAGCCGAGCAGAAATCTCAGCCTGGCTAACCGGGCTGAAATTTGCCATGTAATCGGCCCCCTAGTAACGTAACAGGAAACCAGTATTTGTGCCCTTTTAAAGTCGGTTGTATCCCATAAACTGATTTTTTTTACAGCTCTATCAAAAGAAAACAAAAATGCCAATGGCAGCTCGCTTGCTTGGCGCTTCTTTTGTCTAGTAAGCGCGACAACGTTCAGCACCTGGCTGGTTAGCATTGGCCTATTTATATTGAGGAATGTTGTCCAGCGGGTACCCGAGGCAAACCTTCACCCCCCCCCCCTCTGCCCAAGACAACTTAACCGAGCGTTTATATGATACTGAGGTTGGCCTCGCTGACCGATTCACCTACTTTAATAATTATTCCGAAATCTTCCTTATATATCCATGACCTCAGTTTGCAGTAGGCCTTTTTCCTTAAGATTTTTTTCCTTGCAATCCCTATACTGCCTTGTACCCGGGCGCTTCTGAGGTTTGACACGAGAGCAAAGGCACTGAAGGGAAGACTCAACGAAAATTTTGCGTTTTTCGGCTTTCCTATGACCCCTTGTACCTTGCTAAAATCCCTCGTAGAAAAAAAAAGGGCGCCTGGCCTGACAAGGCAGACCACTGAATAGCCTTTGTTTGTTTAAATTTTACTTCTTCGAGATACATTTTGTTGAACTAGCTCAGAGGTTATGTGACACGCGACACGCATAAAGTCTTCCAAAGCTGAGAGAGCCAAAAGTGTCTTTTTAGAGAAAACGTTGTCCTGTCTGCCAGGGTAACGTCACAACTCAGCCTCAGCCTCGCCTCCCCGACAGCACGTTGAACTTGTCAAAAAAATTGGTGAAAGGTTAGCTCTACCAGAGTAACTCGGGGGAGGTTGAAAGCTGACGTTTCGAGCGTTAGCCCTTCGTCAGAGCGAATCAAGGAATTGTGGGTTGCACTTCGTTTATATGGGGAGTGGTGGAGCTATGCTATTGGTGGGAACATGGCAACGTAAAAAACAAGAATTTTTTTTTCTTTTCATTCAATTAATTTATTCTTGTTTTTCACGTTGCCATGTTCCCACCAATAGCGTAGCTAAACCACTCCCCATATAAACGAAGTGCAACCCACAGTTCCTTGATTCGCCCTGACGAAGGGCTAACGCTCGAAACGTCAGCTTTCAATCTCTTTACGGTGGCCAATCTACCTTATCAACTCAGTTGGTAAATCCAACTGATTTTGTGTAACTCGGGGGAGGATTGTCTTGGGTGACCGAGAGCATATAAATGCATGGGCCTTAGGTTTCGCTGCCGTGAAGACGACTTCGATAATATGACTAAAGAACGGGTGAATTACTGCAAACGTGCCGTTTGACTAGAAACGAAACATTTTCCGTTATTTCCGAGTAACGCGAGCACTCAAGCATGTCAGGGCAATATCATAAAATTCTTAACTTTCTGCGAGTGCAAATTTCTCGAACGCTTTCTTGTATATCACCAAAAATAGTACAACTCAGTAACTTTCATTTGAATGAAGGCACTTAACTTTTTCGTTCACAGGCTTGAACGTTAAAACCATTTCAGTGTACAGAGCAATGAACAGCTTCACAGCAGAGTACTGTTCGCTAGCTTTCGTAAGAGTCAGGGTCGACATTAAAAATTAAGATTTAATCGACAGACTGACCTTGGCATCACCATCCACTCTGCCATAGGAAATTTGTTTTTCCAAATTTCATTTGAATGGTCACATATTTTAGAGTTTTATATAGAAACCCAATTCAATGTTAGAACTACAACAATATTTGCTTGGCTCTAGCTGTCAAGTGTTCAGTTATATTCCGTTCGGCTTCAGTAGTTCCTTCTGACATCAGACTATATTTTATACCCGGCAAGTCATGTGACCAGTTATCTTTTCCGTGTTGCACACCCTGATTTTGTATCCATTCAGCACATTTAGTGCCGGAGAGGTCTTAAAGCATTAGCCTGACTCGAGCTGAACACTGAACCAAACTACTGACGATGAAATCCGCGTTCTTCCTTTGCGTTATTTTTGTTCTCGTTGCTTGCTACTCCGGTAGCCCAGTTTCTAAAGAGGTAAGTAAGCGATTAAAGTAAAGAAAAGTTGATTCGAAATTGCTGTGTATACGAAGAACGCCCCATTGCATGATATAACTGATTTAACTTTCTGCACATATTGTCTAGTGAAAACAGTTACCAGAAACATTGAAAAATGAAATGTAAGCGGTGTGCTCACGGACAGACCTTGTTGTGCTTGAAGCACATGAAACTTTTGAGCTTGGACCGATAAACGTTTTAACTTTCGAACTACACGTGCAGTTCGCTTCGAGACGGATACCTCGTTATCAAGGTCTAACTTCCTGCATGTTGTTTGTTTGGACCGTGTCAACGGTTGTAGCAACTATATTTTAAACTGAACGTTCAACTTGCGAACACAGTGCTCGCATTTACTTGTGCTAGAAAAAGTGCAAGACAGTCGAGATTACTGAACGATTTTCGACGAAGTCCATCGTCATACACGAAGGAGTTCCTGTTTCATTTTCGTTCACTTAATCATTACCGTCTAAAGGAAATTTTTGCATTCTGCGCTCTACGAGACCGCAAAATTCATTGTTAAGACTTCTAGCTGTTTAACCGATTCTTTGGATCATGCGACGGTGATGATTAAGCTTACTGATTTTCAATTGTTCTCGGTATGTTCAGATTGAAAGCTAATCGCAGTGCCAAATTTAGTAAGGTAGATTGAGCGCCTTCGACTGGACATGCTCTGAAAGCCGGCATTATATTTCTGATGGAAGAATCGGTATTTCTGCGACTGCAAACGAAAGCATCTTATCAGCCAGAACTGGATGAGGCAACTGAGCATCTTTCATATTCTCATTTCGTATTGAAGGTCAGTTAGAGTTGTCAGCATAGGAGCTGGAATGAAGGAATGCGGAAACAAATCGATAAATGATGTGTCATTGCTATTTGAATAAGAACAATTCTACACTGGAGACAGCTTTCTTAATCGTTTGTCACACGATATTGTCACTTTTATTTATGTAGATCGCGACTTTTCGACCGCTTGCTGTTGGCCAGTTTTCATCAGGCGATGGAGTCTAGTCAGGCCTGTTTTGCTTTTCAAAATTTGCCCTAAATTGTGAATTTTAAAAAAATTACTTCGTAAGAGTGACAAACATTCAGTTTCAGTTCTCCTAGCGTCTCAATATCAATATCAATGCATTCTCAACTGATTATTGACTGATAATCTTTCATTTAGGTATCACCAAAGCTTGAACAGCAAAAAAACACTGACATGAAACTTTGTTGAAAGTCTGAAATGAAAGACATGGAACCAAAGGAGTAAACTGTAAAAAGACTGGCATTTTTGGCAAAAAAGTATTTTCCGGTTTCGTTTCTATATCAACCACTCCACCTTTATATGTGATTGCAGTAATGTTCCGTTGTCTCAGAAGTTCTTTATCAAGAGAACGCCGGCACCTGAATTGTTCGTCTAAAGCATTCCCTAAGATACCTCACGTGATTGGTGAATTTGTTGTGTTTATTAATAATATTATGTCATAAGTGATGATTGCATGGTTGTATTTCAGAATGACCTCCTGGAGGGTCTTCAAGATGCAATTGAATCTCAGCAAAGAAGCAGACGATCAGTAAGTTTGTCTTCAGTCAAGTGGCGTTTGTTAGAAATAGAAGACATAAAATTTCGCTCCTGGATAAACGCATCTACTAAAGTACACTTTCATTACTGCAAGCACGCAGCCTGAGTTCGGAATGGCTCATCGATATACGAGTGCTTTCCAATTACATCCTTGGTTTTCCGAACCATGATGCCCGTTATTGGGTATCAGTGACACCAGCAATGACGAAAGAGTCATGTGAGATGATAAAGAAAGAAAGATGGCCATGGGGAGTCTCCCAGTAGTTCAGTGGTTAGAGCATCCGACCAGCCCACACTCGTGCCCTGCTGAAATATTTTATCCACAAAAAAAAAAAAAAAAAAAAAAAAAAAATCTTTTTAAAATAAAAAAAAAAAAAAAAAAAAAACAGCACAGAGGTATTAATAGTTTTTTTTTTATATCTTATAT